>Ga0247823_10000032_pt1 | contig 96364 bp, 85 predicted proteins | sample 13C_PalmiticAcid_2_FD_192426 | JGI IMG/M metagenome (GOLD analysis project Ga0247823, IMG submission 192426) | Soil microbial communities from agricultural site in Penn Yan, New York, United States - 13C_PalmiticAcid_Day30 | ecosystem: Environmental > Terrestrial > Soil > Agricultural land... | reverse complement strand
ATCTCCGCGTTGTGAGCTTGAAGGTTTTCAATGACTTTATCGGTATCAAAGTCGAGCTCGGGCATATGCATGCCTAAAGACATGCTCATCAGAGATGCACGTCCGGCGGACATCTTTTCTTTTTTCATCTTATTCATCGCCCGTTCCATATACGCTTTGTAGAACGCATCGGCGCTTTCCTTGGTATAAGGATCCGGTAACTTCAAGCCTTTCGAAAGTTCTTGGTAGTACGACAAGGTGGCCGCATGAAATTGCTTGGCTTCGATATCGGCGTTTAAAGCCTTGGAAATTTCTTTGTCTTGATTCACAATCGCTTCGATGGCGCCTTCGATTTTGTCCTTCTCGCTAGGAAACTCGCCGACGTACGCGTCACGAAATGCTTTGAAGACGACATCGCTCGCCACTTCGCCTTCCTCTTCGAATTCTGCCATAGCCGTTACAATTTCTTGATAACGGGCTTCACCAATTTTCGTACGGAGTTTCCCTCCGAACACATCGAGAGCGGCCAGCAACGTGGATTGTCGACTAAAGAGGGCATCGTAATTGACGGCATTCGCTTCGCCACCTTTGGCGGGGGCTTCGTCACCGTGCCCCTCAGCGGCCGGAGCGCGACCGGGCGCGTGTTTCACAGCACGAGATTTGAACTTGGGCGCCAGACTGGCAAAAACCCCATAGTGTTGCTTGCGCTGGGCCACCGGCTGGCTGCTCGAGCACGCCGTCACCGCGGCCGAAATGAGTACGATAGATACGATCTTTTGCATGAATCCTCCCTGAGCCCTTATTATTCCAGGGAGTCCAAAACTCGACTAGCGCAGGTCTAAATATAATTGATGTATGTTTTTTGACGTTTCGCGGAGATGGAATTTTTGCGCGTGCGCGCGGCCGCGTTTGGCCATTTGCTCATGAAGATCGCGACTCGTGAGCACTTTGAGCATGCCGTCGGCGATCGACTCGCTCGACTTGGGATCTACGTAGAGCGCAGCCTCCCCACCCGACTCAGCAAAGCAGGAGCCCGTGGAAGTCACCACCGGGGTGCCGATAAACTGCGCCTCGACGATGGGGATGCCGAAGCCTTCGAAGTGCGAGGGGTAAGCAAGCAGATCCGCGCCGGCGTAAAACGACGTCAAGTCTTCGTTCTCCACGTCCTGGAGAATCTTCACGCGCGCGGTCAGCGCCGAAGCGCGAATGGCCGCCTCCACCTCTTTACGGTATTCCCACTTGCCGCGTCCCACGATCACCAGGTGATGCGGAACTTCGTCTTTGATTTGCCCAAAGGCCTCGACGAGCGCCACCGTGTTCTTGCGCGGCTCGAGGGCCCCGACACTGAGCACGTAGGGCTCCGTGACGCCGTGCTTGTGCAGCACGGACTCTTTTTTGGATGTGACCGGAGCTTCGTAAAAGGCTGGCGAGCAGCTCTGGTAAACCACTTTGATCCGCGACTCGGGCACGTACATAAAATCGACAAGGTCTTGTTTCGTTTGCTCGCACACCGCCACCACGCAGTCGGCCGCGCGTGTGGCGTACTTGATCTTTTGTCGATAGGTTTGGCGATCGACCCACGGAAAGAATTCCGGGTAACGCAAAAAGATCAAATCGTGCACCGTCACCACGGTTTTCACCTTGGCCTCTTGCAGACCAAAGGGGATTTCGTGACTGAGTCCGTGGTAGATGTCGAGATCTTCAGCGAGGATCTGGCCGCGCAAACCGAAACTGCGCCACAGCGGGTGCGCGAGCTTGGCGAGAAAATTCTCGGGCGTGTGCACCTTGGCCGTAGGATGGGCTTTGTGCCAGTCGAGCGAGCGGAAATCGCCAAAGGCTGGCGTGTAGAGATGATAATCGTCGCTGGGGTAGTACTCCATCAGCCCATCGACAAGCGTGCGCGAGTAATTGCCCAGCCCCCGAAAGTTGTGAAATACGCGTTTGGCGTCGAATCCAATCTTCATACTTGTCCTTGGCCGATTTCGATCCACTTCAGCTCCGCCTCGTGACGATAACCATCGGGCCGCCAGCGCTTGAAGGATTCCACCCTTTTGGTGGGATAGATCCCTAGCACGTCGACGCCGGCAGCGTGGGCGATGTGAAGTGGTCCGGTGCTCGATGCGACGAGCCGCTCGGCCTGTGACAAATAACCTACCAAATGGGCCACCGATGGCAACGATTCCACCACGCGGTGTTTTGCCTCGCTATAGCCGTGCCAGCGCAGCAGCTCTTCTTTGCGAGCCGCAGCGTCGAGGCCGGCCACGAGAAAATCCACGGGCTCACCGGGAGCGTTTTCCTCTACCCAGCGAAGATAATCCGAAGTTTGCCAGTTTTGCGCCGAACCACCGTTGGAGAGCGAGACCACCAAACCGCGCGGTTTTTCGTAGCCGCGGAGCCAGGCCTCAGGCACTTCGAGTTTGGGCAGAGCTCGGAACTCTTCAGCGCGATATCCCCACAGTTCCATCGCCCGCCGGGCGAGGTCGAGGTTGTAATTCATTTCCGACTTCTCTACGCGGCTGCGGTGCTGGGCGAGAGAGCGCGAGTAAGTCCACACGGCAGCGAGCTTGGTGCGCGGGCCAAAGGAGCGAGGCACACTCACGTGCTTTAGCAGCGCCTTGACGTTTGGAGCATGAAAAAACGACAAGAGTCCAGCGAAGGGAGCAGGCGACTGGTTCCACTGCCCCTGAGAATCTTGAAAGAGCAAATCGTCGAGCACGCCGTTGTGCACAGCCCAGAGACCGATGTCCTTGGCGTAAGCCGAGCAGTGCAGGGTCACGTGCGCACCGGTGCATCGCTTGAGCCAGCCGATGGCCGGCAGGGTGAGCACTAGGTCGCCAATGCGATCGGCGCGCGAAACCAAGATTCGTAGATCCATACGGCAATTGATGATAGTCTCTCGGGCATGGATTCTAAAGAGATTCGAAGTTTTTTGTGGGACCACATCCGGCCCCACAAAAAGTGGCTCATTTCGTCGGCTTTCTTTGGAATTCTGCTGGCCGGCATGACTCTCGGACTTGTGAACAACCTGCGTCCGCTGCTGGACGATGCCCTCGCCAAGCGCGATTTCAGCCAGGTGGTTTACGTTTCTGTGATGTTCGTGGTTTTCATTTTCGGTGACGGGCTCTTTTCGTACCTCCACCGCATGTGCCTGCGCATCGGCGTAGAACGCCTGCTCATGGACATCAAAAACCGCATCTACCGCCGAGTGCTGGTCTCCTCGCAAAGCCGCATGGCCCGCACCGACTCCGGTCAAGTGGTCACGCTGCTCTTTAACGACACGAGCGTCATCGGCCAGGGCCTGCACATCGTCTCGGACATCGTGCGCGAACCACCCACCATCATCGCCCTCGTCGGCTACCTCTTTTATCTGAACTGGCAGCTCACCTTGTTTTGTATCTTCGTACTGCCCGTGATCGCCTTCATCAGCAAAAAGCTCGGCGAGTCTTCGCGCCGCAACCAGCGCCGCATCCAGATCGCCATCGAAGGCGCTTCGCAGCACTCACTGGAATCGATCCAGGGACTGCGCACCGCACATTCCTTTGGCCGCATCTCGCTACTGAAAAACGAGTTCTACGATCGCACCATGCAATCCTACCGCCCCGCGCTTCGCCAGGCCTCGGTGCAAGAAGTCAGCGCGCCCATCGTCAAACTGCTCTTCGCCTTTGCCGGTGCGGGCATTCTGCTCGTTTCGGGCTATTACGTGGCCCGCGGCCAAATGACACCCGGAGAATTTGCGGCCTACATGGCAGCGGCCTTTAGCTTGCCCTCGCCGGTGCGCGCCTTGAACCACGCCTATGTGAGGCTGCAAGAAATCTATGTCGCAGCCGATCGCATTCGCAATCTGGTGACCCAAGACCTCGACGAGGTCTCGCGTGCACAAACCAGCCTGCTCGACCAAGACATCGCCAACCGCGCTTGCGCCAAAGACCCCATGCCTCTGCGTTTGAACAACGTCTCCTTTGCCTACTCGCCAGACTCGAATGGCCCTCGCGCCATCGAATCGGTCTCGCTGCACCTCGAACCTGGCAAAAAACTCGCGCTCGTGGGCCCTAGCGGTTCGGGCAAGTCGACGCTCTCGCTGCTGCTCATGCGTTACATCGATCCGAGTTCGGGTCAGGTGCTTCTCGGCTCCAAAGATGCCCGTGACTGGTCGGTGGAAGCCTATCGCTCGAACTTCTCTTACGTTTCGCAAGACGTTTTCTTGTTCTCCAAATCCCTGCGCGACAACCTCCTCTTTGCTGCGCCTGACGCCACCGATGAGCAGCTCTGGAGTGCCCTCGAGCAGGCCCGACTCAAAACCTTCGTCGAGTCGCTCCCTCAGAAGCTCGACACCGTGATTCAGGAACGCGCCACGAACCTCTCGGGCGGCGAAAAGCAGCGCATCGCCATCGCGCGAGCCATCCTGCGCAACGCCCCGATCATCATCCTCGACGAAGCCACCTCGCAGCTCGATATCGAGAATGAGCGTCTGATTCAGCAGGCCATGGACTCACTCATGCACGGCAAGAGCGTCATTATCATTGCCCACCGTCTGTCGACCGTTAAAGAAGTCGACGAAATCCTGGTGCTCGATCGCGGTCACGTCGTCGAGCGCGGGGCCCCTCAAGACCTCATCAGTCAACCCGAATCCTGGTTCTCACGTATGTGGTCGAGCCAGAGTTACACTTCTTAAGGGATTCTTTCATGAGCTCCGCTGTCATCTTCTCCGATTTGCACCTGCCGAATTTTAAAAACGACGATTACCGGCTTTTCCTAAAGACCCTCGCCTCTTTTGAGTCGCGCGCGGACATCTCCGAGCTCTGGCTCTTGGGCGACATCTTCGATTGCTTTGTGGGCGATCAGGGTTTTTGGATGGAGCTGCACGGGGACTTCTGGGCCCAGCTCGAGCGCCTCGCCAAAGCTGGCAAGAAGGTGCTCTACTTCGAAGGCAATCATGATTTTGCCTTCAAGAGCATCGCCATCAGACACGGCATTCAGGCCTTTAGCGAAGGCCGTTGCCACTTGTTCCAGGGCCGCCGCGTCTTTCTCTCGCACGGAGATGAGATCGACGTGGACGACGAAGCCTATGCCCGCTGGCGCAAATTCATCAAATCCTCAAACATCCGCCGCGCCTACAAGTTGGTGCCGCCGGCACTCACCCGAAAATTTCTCGTGCCCTTTGCCGAAGCCTACAGCAGCAAACGCAAACTCAAGCGTGACCCAGAGCACTTCGAAAATGAGGTGGTCGTGTACCGCGAGAAGTTTCGTCACTACGCCGAAACCGTGCTGCGTGAGCGCGCCTACCACGCCGTTTTCTTGGGACACTCGCACATGGAGGAACTCGAAGTGCTCGGCGCCAACTCGTTTTACTGCAACCTGGGTTCGTGGCTCGGTGAGGCCAAGCCCTACGCGATCTGGGATCCCGAGAAACAAAGTGTTCCCACTCTCTTAAATTGCACTTGAGCGAAGCGCCCCACTGTGTAGCATGCACGCCATGCTCCGCTCCCTCGCGCTCTCTTGGTTCTCGTTTTTTTCTATTTTTGCCTACGCCGGCGGCACTCCGCGCGGCGCTCCGTCCAAGCCGCCCGAAGTGGTCGCCTCGGTAGATCTCAAGCGCTACCAGGGCAAATGGTTTGAGATCGCACGCCTGCCTAATCGATTCCAAAAAGATTGTTTCAACGCTACGGCCGAATACGCTCTCAAAGCCGACGGTAAGGTGAGCGTCACCAATCGCTGCAAATCCATCACCGGCGAAGACAAAATGGTTGTCGGCACCGCTTGGAGCACCAACGCTCCCGCCAACACCAAACTCAAAGTGAGATTCTTTTGGCCCTTTTCGGGCGACTACTGGGTGCTCGCGCTTGACCCAGCCTATCGCTGGGTGATCGTTGGCGGCCCGAACTACAAAAATCTCTGGATCCTCTCGCGAGAGATTCCACTTGAGTCATCGCTCCTACAAAAGCTGCTCGATATCGCGGCCCAGAAGGGCTACGACACGTCGAATTTGATTTTTGATCCGAACATTCAGTTACGATAATTTTCCGGGAACAGTTTCCATCTGCGTGCCGTCGAAGCTCATCACCACGTTCGTGTCGTTGAGACGCGTCTCAACGTTCACCGGCCGGCGCCACAGGTTGTACAAATTGCGCAGCGTCTTGGTCGCGTAGTCGGACTTGAGCTCGCGACCGTCAAAACGGTGCACGAGCAGCAGCTCGCCGCGGTTTTTGAAATTGCCATCGACCACCTCAATGAGCGGTTGGCCGAAGTTCGTAAGCTGCAGCAGCAACGTGTCTTTGACCTTTTTGAATTCGCGGCTCGTGATTTCGGACTGACCGGTGCGCGCGTTTGGCGCAAAGGCGAACATCTTCTGCCGGCGGCAGAAATCTTCGGTCAGGAACTCATCAATGAAGGTGATGTCGTTGTAGAGCTTGCGCACTTCAAAAACCTTTTGGCGCCCGAGGCCCAAACCACGGTCCCAGAGGCGACGCTCCGTTTCGGATTCGCAGTCTTCCCACTCTTTGCCGAATTGACCACGATTCCAACGTTCTTCGATATCACGGAAGAGCTCGAGACCTAGTTTATAGGGATTGAGCTTGCCCGGATGTACGGCCACGGTGCCACTGTGCACGCAGGCAAAGTCGACCACTTCGGAATCGTGCATGAGGCCCTCTTTGGTCATCAGGTGCGTGTGCCAGAAGCTGGCCCAGCCCTCGTTCATGATTTTGGTCTGGCCTTGGGGCGCAAAGTAGTAGGCCTCGTCGCGCACGATTTGCAAACATTCCTGCTGCCAGGGCTCCAGCGGAGCGTGCTTCAGAAGGAATCCCAGAATGTCGCGCTCGGGCGAGGCAGGCACGCGCGTAGTCTTGGTTTTGGAATCCTGAATGCGCTGCTTTTGCTCGTCGATGTACTCGGGCGGGTTGAGGAACTTGTTCATATACGAGCGGCCCTGAAAGCGGTGGATCGGATCTTCCAGCGGCGCGGCCTTGGCGGCCTTCTCCTCTTCGTCGTGCTTTTTTTGGTACGCAAAGAGATTTGTGTCGATGAGGTTTTCGAGCGAGAGGCACCAATCCATAAAGTTCTCAACGACGTCCACGCCCTGGGCCTCTTGGTGCTTGCGCACACGCGAGGAGTGGTTGGCCATTTGGTCGAGCATGCGGCGGTTGGTATGCGCAAAATAAGCGTTGTTCTTGAAGAAGTCCGAGTGCCCGTAAACGTGCGCCATCACGAGTTTGTGTTCGATGAGCGAGTTGGAGCTCAGCAGGTACGCGTAGCAGGGGTCGGTGTTGATCACCATCTCGTAGATCTTGGACATGCCGTAGGCGTAGGACTTGCTGAGCCGGTCGTACTCCATGCAAAAACGCCTGTGCGGGTAACGCTGCGGAAAGCCGCCGAGCGAGGCGAGCTCGTTGATCTCGCGGTAATCCACCATCTCGTAAATGACTTCAAAAAAGTCGAGGCCCACTTGTTTGGCGCGCTCGCGAATGCGCTCTTTCCATTCGATGAGCTCGCGGGGCAATACATTTAGATTCGCCATCTTCTACTACCTACCGTTCCCCAGGAAGGCCTTGATGGCGTCGTAAATGGCATTCTTGTCGGGAATGCGCACGGCCACCATGCGCTCGTTGTCACTGAGGTGCTGCAAAATGTCTTTAAAAAATTGTCCTGAACCGTAACGGCTCTCGACCTGTCCGTATGAGAATTGGTTCACGTTCGGAAGAACCTTCTCTTTGAGCAGGTTGATACACATCAGGGTGTCTTCGTTCGACCAGTTGTCCCCATCGCTAAAGTGAAAGGGATAGATGTTCCACTCGGCCGAGGGGTAGTCTTTTTCGACGATCGTCTGCATCAGCTTGTAGGCCGAAGAGATCAGCGTGCCGCCGCTCTCGCGTGTTCGGTAGAAGGTGTCTTCGTCAACTTCTTTGGCCGTGGCATCGTGAATGATGTAGCGAGTGATAACGCCTTTGTATTGCGAGCGCAGCCAGGCATCGATCCAGAAAGCCTGCGTGCGCACGATCTCTTTTTGCTCGTCGCCCATGGAACCCGAGACGTCCATCATGTGGATCACCACAGCGTTCGTTTGGGGAATCACGTCGTCGGCCCAGCCGCGAAAACGGAAGTCGTCTTTGATCGGAATGATCACCGGATTGTTGGGGTCGTAAAGGCCCGAAGCGATTTGGCGTTTGAGAGCCTCGCGGTAGGTGCGCTTGTAGTGCCGCAGCGAATTGGGACCGATGCGGTGAATGTTCTTGTACTTGTTGGCGTTGACCTTGATCTCTTTGGAGCCCTTGGGCTCGATGTTCGGCAGTGCGAGCTCTTCGCCCAGCATCTTGGCGAGCTCTTCCATGGTCAGCTCGATTTCGAGCTCGTGCTCACCGGGATTGTTGCCCGCCTCGCCCTGGCCTTCGCCCTCTTGGGGCTGACCGTCTACCGGATCGCCCACCTCGCCCTCGCCCTGCCCCACGCCGCCGGACTTTTGATTGGATCCAAAAACAAAGCGCGGGATGTCGATCTGGGGGATGGGCACCGAGACGGTGCCGCCCGCTTTGCGGGCCACCATCTCCCCTTGGGAGATGTATTCCTTAAGGTTTTCGCGGATTTTGCCTCGAACGATGTCCTGAAAACGCCCGTGGTCGCGCTTGATTCCGGACATCGAAAAAAGTCTGGTTTCTTTCATGAGCTCCCCGGCAAAATCCTTTTACCTAAGACTCATTATATCCCCCGGTAGGTTAATCGTGGCGCTTAAATCGTCTGCAAAGGCGCCCGACTCCCCGGCATACCGGCGCCGCGTCATGGGTCACCAGCGCTAGTGAAGGGCCGGAAGCTCCGCACTCAAAACCCACTCCACACCAAAAAAACCTGGCTTGAGGCTTAGCAAAATTTGTTTTTTCCCGACCTCACTCTGAATCTGAAGGTACAACGCTTCGTCAATGGCAATGCGGCAATCCTCGACCTCGCCTGCGCATAGATCGTCAATCTCCGCATAGTAAACGGTGTTTGACCACCGGTATTGCCGGCTCATGTGATTCGCCTTTTCTTTGTAAACTCGCAAGACGGCCTTGGGCATCACAGTGGGATGCGAACGATCCAATAGTCCATTCAAAAGCAAAGTGGCGCCCCCGACAACTGTCGCGAAAACCAAAGTCCCAAATCCAAAGAGGTATGCTTTGTTTTTCTTGGAGACGGGAAGCCGCCTGCTAAGAAATCCATTCAAAGCTGCCGCCGTCATCAGTCCCAAAACGATCCACAGCATGAAGAGATTTCTCTCACCGAATAGGCTCACGGGGGGATAGGCGAAGATCGCGAGTTTCCAAAGGATCCAGCTCCCGAAGGCCACGCAAGCCATCAAAACATAGAGCATGATCGGCACGAAGCGGGGGTCCGGGCGAGAGGAGCTAGCAAATAGGTGACGAAAGGTGACCCTAAAAACGACAAGAATGCCTACACCAAGGCAAAGCACCAATACCAACATCAGATAGTCTGACCAAGGTGCCATTATTGCAAAAACCCAAAGCAAAGCCCTTGGCAATAGTCGACCGAGGGATCGGGGAGCACTGGGTGCGCACCCAAGAAGCTCAAACAAGCGAGGCCGACGATGAGAACTTGGACTTGACGTTTCGTTTGCACCATAGCTGTACGCTAAAGTGACTTCGTTGAAAGTCAAGCCGCGCTACCGCCGCAGCGCAAGCTTTACAGCCTCGTCACCGAAAATTCGTAGATGCCCGCGTGCAGCGGCAAATCGTCGCGCTCGAAGACCTTCTCCACATGCACGAGCTTGAGGTCGAGCCCTTGGTCGTTAAAGAGCTTGCGCCATTCGGCGCCGGCGTTCGCAGCGTTGAAGAGATTGATAAAAACCTTGTTCACCGTAAGCAGGCGTTTTTTCGGTGGAGATTTCAGATACTCAGCCCACTCCGGCGACTCCGCGGCCGCCGTACGCATGCGCGCCTCCTGGTCGGCGAGCTGCGTGTGTCCGGTATGAAATTGTGTGATTTGACGATCGGGATAATGCTCGCGCACCTTCTTCAGCATCTGCTTGAAGACGGCTTCCTTGGTAGACATCGGCGCTTCGCAAACGTCGGGGCCAGCGCCTCCCTTAGAGATGGAGAACGCGATGATCTCCACAGTTTGAGGTTCTTTTTTAGGCACCGAGGTTTCCCAAACCAAATGGCAATTGCCGAGCATCGATTCAAATACCCACTCTTCGAGTTTGTACTCCGCGCCAACGGCTTGGGGATTGGCCCGCTGAGTGATTTCGGTAAAAGACGGGCGATCGAGTGCCGAAAGTGGAGGCGAGCTTTGGCAAGCCGCCAGCGTGAGTCCGAGTAGAGACAACCAAAGAGCCTTCATAAAGAACCTCCTTTGCTTAAGACCTCAAACGTCGATGAGAGAGATGATCTGCAATTTTTCACGCCCATCGCTGCCTGGCTGAGGGCTGGTAGCGAGCCACAAGATGTCACGCGGCTCTTCGCCATCAAGACTCTGCACTTTAGACGCCATAGCGGCGATGCGAGGAATGCCCTCGAACTGCGTGGCCACTTCAAAAGTTGGGGGAGCGCCGATCATCTCGGGATCTTCCATAGGGCCCAAATTGTACACGAGCACGCGCGTGCCCTGACCGCCGAACGATTCAGCCACGGCGAGCTTGGCCGACTTCTCATGGTTGATCATGTGCATGGCATCGGCGCGACCTTCAAATTCGCTGACCACTTGGATCTCTTCTTCCAGAGTGATGGGGTTCATGCGCAAACGCACGAGCTGCTTGCCACCCTGAGTGAGCGCATAAATCCAGCCATCGACGGCGCATGATTCGCCGCCACCAAGCTCCTCACCTGCGACCTTGAGAGGGGTGAGCTTGGGTTTCAGATCGGTAAGGCCCATACGCATCAAACGGCCGTTTTGCGACTGAAACCAAAAGGTGCCGGCGCTATCGCGATTGAGCGAGAAATTTCCCTGCAGATCGGAGCGCAGAACTTCGCGTTTTTCGGTTTTGAGGTAGGGCTCGCGGAATACCGCGCGCGGGGTGAGACCGAACACGTAATCACCGATGATCGCCACGTCCGAGAGCACGCCCGGTTCTTTGCCCCGGCGCACGTGCCATTCACCGCGGTTGCGCTCGATGATCGAGTGACGGATGGTCGAAGTGCCGCCATCCTTGCGAATCAGATTGCCGATCATTGCGGTGTCGGCCTTGCGCAAATCGCTGCCGAAGAAGTTGAGAAAGGAGGGCACCGATCCGCGGTGCCAAGCGGTGAACACCGTGTCACCGGTAGAAGAAGGGCGCAGTCCCGCCCAAATGCCGATAGAATCGTCGCCGAGAATCTTTTCAATGCCTTCAGATTCCACACTCACCACGTTGCCGTCTTTGGCGTCCCACTCGAAACGCTGCAGCGGGGCCGAGGAAAACAAAAACCCGCCCCACAGGGTGCCATCTTCTTGGAGCTGCAACGTGCGCAGGCTTGGTGCCTGAGCACAACCCTCGATGCTGGGTACGGTGTATTCAAAAACGTTTTTTCTCATCCAGGTCCTCCAACTCCCGCTCGCGCGGGTCTAGCTCTGCAATAAGTTTAGTGCCTCTTTTGATTTCGACAACTTGTCTTGCAGCTCCAAAAGCTTTCTTCGTTCATTTTCCACCACTTCGGGGGGGGCTTTGGCCACAAAACTCTCGTTCCCAAGCTTGCGCTCCTGCGCCACGACCTGTTTTTCGGCCTGTTCGATCTCCTTGCTGAGGCGCTGACGCTCCTCCGCAAGGTCCACCAGCGAATCGAGGCCCACGAAGATCTCTCCGTTGATGCCCGACTGCAGGCTCGCAAAGACCACCTTAGTGCTGCGCTTTGCTGCGGGGAATTCGCCCACGTGCAAGTTCGTCAAACCGCAGAGCAGCTTGATAAGCGCCCCACTTTGCACGAGCACCTTTTCGGTGGTCGCGTCTCCGGCCACTAGGTAGGCGTCGAACTTGAGCGAGGGTTTGACTTTGTTTTCGGCGCGCAGCGTGCGCAGGGCTGTCACGGCATCCTGCACGCACTTGAACTCAGCAAGCGCATCCGTGTCGGCAAAGGCCTCGCCTTGCGGGAAAACCTGCAGGGCCAGAATGTCGTTTTCGGTGATGCCCGGAATCACATGGTAGAGCTCTTCGGTGACGTGCGGGATCAAGGGGTGCAAAAGCTTCAAAAATTCTACGAGCACGTGGATTGCCACGGGCTGCGAAAGGTCGCGCGTCGTCTTGGCGGCTTCAAGGTACCAATCGCAGTATTCGTTCCACACAAAATGGTAAATCGCGTCGGTAGCCTCTTGCATGCGGAAATCTGTCCACGACTTATTCACATCGCGGGCGACGGCGTCGAGGCGAGAAAGGATCCAGCGGTCGTGGAGCGTCTGCGCTTGCGGGCGCTGCGTCCATGCGGAGGTCTCGAGCGTGGGGCCCATAAGCACGAAGCGCGTGGCGTTCCAAACCTTGTTGATGAAGTTGCGGTAACCCTCGATGCGCTCCTTGCTGATGCGCATGTCGCGCCCCTGCACACAGAGGCCATTGAGGGCGAGGCGTACAGTATCGGCGCCGTACTCTTCCACGAGACCCATCGGGTCGATCACGTTGCCCTTGGACTTGGACATCTTCTGTCCGTTCTCGTCGCGCACCATGGGGTGCATGCACACCTTGGTGAACGGCAGCTTGCCTGTGAGCTCTTGGCTCATCATCACCATGCGCGCCACCCAAAAGAAAATGATATCAAAACCGGTTTCGAGCACGTTGCCGGGAAAGAACTTTTTAAAGTCCGGTGCCGATTCGTCAGGCCAGCCCATCGTCGAAAAGGGCCAAAGTCCCGAGGAGAACCAGGTGTCGAGCACGTCGGCATCGCGACGGAAGCTTTCGCCGTGTTCGGATTCTTTTGGCGCTTCGCGCGAGACGATCACCTTACCAGTTTTGGTGCCGTGGTAAGCGGGAATCTGCTGCCCCCACCAGAGCTGACGCGAGATGCACCAGTCCTGGATGTTTTCCATCCATCGCAAAAACTGATTGGAGAATTCTTTGGGCACGATCTCGAGCTCACCGCTGTCGACCGCCGCCTTGGCCCGTGCGGCCATGGTTTCCATGCGCACGTACCACTGGGTCGAAAGGTGCGGTTCCACCACGTCGCCGTGGCGATCGGAGATGCCCACGCGATTTTTGTGCGGCTGAATGGAGTCGAGAAGGTTTTTCTCTTTGAGAATTTCCACCGCGCGCTTGCGCGCCTCGAAGCGATCGAGACCCGCAAGGGCATCGGCCTCGGCGCCAAGCTTCGGCAGCACTTTGGCGTCGTCGGTGAAGACGCGGATCATCGGCAGCGCGTGGCGCTTGCCCACGTCGAAGTCGTTGAAGTCGTGCGCGGGCGTGATCTTCACAACGCCCGTTCCAAACTCACGCTCTACGAAGGCATCAAAAACCACCGGCACTTCACGATTCACGATCGGCACGAGCACCTTTTTGCCTTTGAGGTGAGCATAGCGCTCGTCGTCAGGGTGCACAGCCACGGCGGTATCGCCCAGCAGGGTTTCGGGACGCGTGGTGGCGACCACCACGTATTCGTTGGGAGAGCCCACCACGGGGTAACGCATGTGCCACAAATTGCCATCGCGCTCTTCGTAAATCACTTCAAGGTCGCTGAGCACTGTTTGGCCCTTGGGCGACCAGTTCACCAGGCGCTCGGCCTGATAAATGAGTCCACTGCGATGCATGCGCACGAAGGCTTCTTCAACAGCAACGTTGAGATCTGGATCTAGAGTAAAACGGACGCGCGACCAATCGCAACTCGTGCCCATACGGCGCGTTTGCGCAAAGATGCGAGGCTGATAATCGGCGATCCAATTCCAACATTCTTTGAGAAAGCCCTCGCGACCGAGGCTGCGATACTCGATGCCCTTTTTGGCGAGGTGGTCGACGACCTGTTTGTTGACCGCGATCGAAGCGTGGTCGGTACCGGGCAAGTAGAGCGCTTCGTCACCGCACATGCGCCTCCAGCGGATGAGCGCGTCTTCAAGCGAAAGTGTCAGCGCGTGACCGAGGTGAAGCACGCCCGTCACGTTCGGAGGGGGCATCACAATGGTATAGGGTTTGCCGCTGAGCTTGGGGTGCTTTTTTACAACCGTCTCGGGTTTGGCGACTTGGTGTTTGTCCCAAAAAGATTGCCATTTGGAATCATGAAGCTTTGCGTCATAGGCCTTGTCCATGCCCCCAGACTTCTATCACAAATGGTCGAGGGTGTACTTCTGCTTTCTTTGCTTTTTCTGATTGAGTTCCATGCTCATTTGCAGCCCCAACATGTAGTAGCGGTTCACGTGTTGACCACCACCGATGCCCAGCTCTTCGGCGTATGAGGCCAAATCCAGGGTCAAGAAGGGGAATATCGTCGTGCTCAGTCCGGCCGACCAATAACCTTGGTAGAGGCCTCCGCGCACGGTCACAATGGGCATGGCGAGCTCGACGCCTGCGTGAATCTTTTTGCTATACGACTGCCCCGTATAGGTCAGGTTCTTAAAATCGAGCAAGAAAGCGTATGAAACTCCGGGCACTTGCCCGGTATAGGCCACACCAGCCGAAGCGTAAGTGGCCTGGGTAAGAGGCGCCCCGCGACCGGTGGTCTGCGAGCGAAAGGTCGTGCGGCCCACATCTTCAAAAGCCACCCCAGCGTGCACTGCCTGATCGGAACCCAGCTCGTGACGAAACTGAGCCCCAACGTTAAGACCCCAGCCTTCGCCGCGCTTGATCTCATCGAGAAGGGTGTCGAGACTGATATCACTGATGATTGAGCCACCGAGCGTGTCGTTGATCATTGCGCGTTTTTGGTAGCGCAGCGAAGCGCCCACGAAGAAGCGATCGTCGATACCATAACCCCCTCCGATCACGATGCCCGAATCTTTGCGATAATCGATGTTCAGTTCAGGCGTCACGGGATTGCGCAGGTAAAGCGTTTCGGCATTGGCAATAAAATAACCCGCCATGAAATGCGGCACTCGCAGATACGGAAAATAAGTCGCCTGCGCCGAGAGTGGAATCCCCATAAAGGGATCGAGGTATTCGCTGATGGTTTCGGGACTGGAGTCCATAAAGGCCATCGCCGAATCGTAAATGTTTTGATTGGCGCCGATGGCCGGGTTCAAGAGCGAAATCTGATAGGCGTCGGACTTGCCGAGGCCACCCGGATTGTAGAATGCCGCCGTGCCGTCGGAGATGAGTGCAATGCCCGTGCCCCCGCGTCCGAGCCAGCGAATGTCCGAGTACACGGGTCGGTGATAGAGCTGCTGAGCCCAGACCAAGCCGCTCGTCGCCGTGAATGCCGCCAGCGCGGCGAGCCTTAGGGCGTGACCGCTGCGCATACCGTGGCCTCCGCTCCGAAAGGGCCACCGGTTCCAAGACCGATGCCCGTGCTTGAGTTGTTAACGATGCTGCGTACGGCCCGACAGGCGACGACGTTTGAGTTGGCCGAGCACGGAATGGGATCGTAGCTAAAGGTGCCCAGATTTTCGAGCGCCGTGGTGTCGATGAGTGTGTCGGAACCGCTGCTCGCCATCTCATCCATGGTGTCAATGAGGCGAGGAATCATGGTCATGATGATGTCGATGCCGTCGTCGGGGATGCCTGTTTTCACAGCCGCCTTGTTCGAAACTTTGTGACAAGCGGAAAAGTTCGCGGTCATCAGTGTGTTGCTGGTGTTGTAGGCGTAACGATTGAGCACAGCGCCGATATATCCAGCGTACAAAAAGAGTGCATAAAAGTTTTGGTCGGGCGTGCGGTCGGCGGCGTCTTCGGCGACCGTTTCAAGATAATCCACCGCCAGGGCAAAATCAGCAAGTCCCGTGTCATCCATGAGCTTGAAGGAAGCGGCTAACATCGGAAAGAGATTCGAGGTACCGCCGTCCTGCACGGTTTCAAAGATGCTGATCACCCGAAGTCCTGCACGGCCCGAGTGGGCGATGGAGTTGAGATAAAGCGCCTGCTCGTGAGTGCTATCGCGAGAGAGAACTTCGTCGAGGTTTATGATCGCAAGATCGAATTGCAGATTGTCGATAAAGCGTTCGGCGTCGTAGATGAGGTATTCGGTGGAAGTGCGGTGGGTGAAATTCGAATAGAAGTTCTTGCAACCCGTGAGCGAAACGAGCAAGACCACCGCGATTCCGTGGCGAAGGAATTTAGAACTGAACGACATAGCGCCCTACCCACTTGCGATCGTCGATGCGTGTATCGGTGCCGATGCCAAGGTTCTCACCGTAACTGGTGAGTTCCAACCCCACTCCGCCAACGGCAAGTCCGACACCAGCGGTCCAGTAGTGCCCCTGATTGTAGCCGGCGCGAAGGTAGAGCATCTCGCGGATATTGAGCTCCCATCCCGCGTGCAAGCGGTCGAGATAGGCTTTGTCACTGGGTTTGGCGAGGATGTCTTTCATCTCTACGCTCAATCCGCTCGCCATGCCGCGCGCGTGTTTGATCTTCATCGCGTAGCCCACGTTCACTTTTTGTTTCATGGTGTTGGGAGCCACGTTCGGAGCAGAGTCCGAGGCCAAGATCACCTTGTTGGCGCGAAACTTGGTATTGCCCACATCCTGCACTGCGATGGCAAAGGTCGGCAGATGCTGCCACGGCAGTGTGAGCATAACACCGACGTCCGCACCAATCGCGGTACCTTCGTGCCACTCGTCGGGGAACTGCAAGCCACCCTGGTATTCGGCCGCGGTGTAGACGCGATCCACTTCGGCGCGGTCGAGAATCTTAAAACCCACCCCGAGCTTGACGATACCGCCCAAGAAAGAGGCGGCATAGTGCATGTACGCACCGAGATCGACAAAGGAATACATCGTCATGTCAGCGGTCGTCTGATCGATGTAGCCTTCGCCCTGCCCGCGCGCCAACACACCGATCGAAAAGTTTTTCACAATGAATTGCGGCAGCCACGAGGCGCCAGCCACAATGGGTTGACCGGGATGGCCTTGCATCGACTCGGTCATGCCCTTGAAGTTGAGCAGGTCCGAAAACATGTCTTTAAAAACGAGAACCATGGCCTGCGAGCCCGTTAGCTCGAGGTCGAAGAGTTTGAGTTTGGGTTCGTTGCGCAAAGCCACGCCAGCGGGGTTATAGTAAATCGCCTCGTAACCCACGTTGTAGGCCGTATAAGCGTCGCCCATGCCGAGCGCGCGTGAGGCAGAGAAAAAGTTCCGGTCGCGCGCCGCATGCGCATCAAGGATCCCCACGAGGGAGAGCCATAAAGCCCCCATTTGCAGAATTTGCTTTTTGCCCATCATGCGCACGCTTCTCCGATCTTCAGTTTAACCGCAAGGTGCACACAAAAACGTCTATGAATATTTGTCACCGCCAAGCCTTTGACATAATCAAAGATCGAGGTCCCGATGAACGAACTTCGACATGAAAAGAGCCCCTACCTTTTGCAACACGCTGCCAATCCCGTGCACTGGCGCGCCTGGTCTAGTCAAAGTCTTGAAATCGCTAAAAAAGAGCAAAAGCCCATCTTCGTTTCGATCGGCTACTCCACCTGCCACTGGTGCCATGTGATGGAACACGAATCCTTTGAGAACGAAACGATCGCCGCGATGCTCAATCAAAATTTTGTCTGCATCAAAGTCGACCGCGAAGAGCATCCCGATGTGGATTCGATTTACATGAACAGCGTTCAGCTCATGACAGGTCGCGGGGGCTGGCCGCTCAACGTCTTTCTCGACGCAAGCCTCAAGCCCTTTTATGGCGGCACCTACTTTCGTCCGGCTGCCTTTTTGCACCTTTTACAGCGCATTCACGAGGCCTGGACGCAGGAGAGATCAACTCTCGAAGCCCAAGGCGAACACCTCTTTCAGCACTTGCAAAAGCTCGGTGCCGATGCGGCTCGTCCCGCAGGTGCTCCGCTGCCGATCGAAAATTACTTTGATCTCTTCACACAGCACTACGACCCCATTCACGGTGGCAAAGCGGGAGCGCCTAAGTTTCCGCTCTCTTACGATTTGGTACTGCTCTCCAAACTCGATTCTCCCGAGGCGCGCCGTATGCTGCGCCAAACGATCGCAAAAATGTCACGCGGTGGCACTTACGACCACCTCGAAGGCGGCTTGCATCGCTACTCCACCGACGACGAATGGAAGGTTCCGCACTTCGAAAAAATGCTCTACGACCAATCGGCCTTCGTCGAAGCCGCCCTCGCCGACTACCGCGCCAGCGGCGCCAAGGAATCGCTCTTCATCGCCCGCCGCACCCTAGATTACGTGCTCGATCGGCTGCAGACTCCGCAGGGCGCTTTCTACTCGGCCGAAGACGCCGACTCTGAAGGCCACGAAGGCAAGTTCTACCGCTGGAGCGAGAACGAGGTGATTTCGGTGTTGGGTGAAGTCCGGGCACGGGCGCTCATTGCAGATCTCGACTGGCCAGCGGGCGGAAACTTTGAAGGCCACTACGTGCTTCATCTCATCACCCCAGTGGATCTCGACCTTTGGCACGAGCGCCACGGCGAAGACCTGCGCCGCCTCGCACTATACCGCTCGCAACGCGTGCGTCCCATCACCGACACCAAAGTGCTCACCTCCTGGAACGGACTTCTGCTCGGCGCGCTGGCAAAGTATCTGCAAGTGTCTGCGGACCCGACACCGAAGTACCACGAGGCTCTCGAGCGCGGTGTGAGTTTCTTGCGGCAACACCTCTACAATAGCAAGACCGGCGAGCTCTACCGCCGCTGGGCCGATGGCGAAGCCAAGTACCGCGGCACCCAAGCGGACTACGCCGCTCTCGTCTCTGGCCTCATCGCAGTCTTTGCGCTACGACCTAGCGACGAGCTCGCCGAATGGATCGAGATGCTGCTAACCAAGCAAGAAGAACTTTTCTCAAGCCCCGAACAGGGCCTCTATTGGTCGACACCCGCAGACGAGGCTCACCTCATCATCCGCGAAATCGAAACTTACGACAACGTCGAGCCTTCGGCCAACTCCCTGGCTCTGCGAAATCTGTCTCAGTGGTACGCCCTCAGCGGCAAAGAGAAATACCGCGAGCGCTTAGAGCGTATGAAAAAATCCTTGCCCGAAACGCTAGAGTCGCGCACCCACGGCTTTCCCGCTCTTCTCGATGCGCTCCTCGAAGACGAGCGCGGACTCAGCACGGAAATTGTGGTGTCGCGCGATGCCCAGCTCAGCGCCCAAGTGAGTGCCCAGCTTCTGAAACGCGACACCTCATCCAAACTTATCATTCAAGTGCCGCGCGAGGGGGCCTCTATCCAGAAGATCCCTTGGCTCAAAGAGAAGATCACCCACACCGGGGACTTTGCACGCTATCGATGCCGCAACCAGAGCTGCGCGGCACCCGTTACAGATCCCGCAGCGCTGGATGAGTAGCCTGGTCCAAAAGACCAACACAGCTTTTTTGCCGATGTCGTTGATCGGCAACATTGACAAGCGCTGAGCTAAAGAAGCGCGCGCGGTACTCTGCCCAATCGCCCTCGGTGGGGTTCAAGCGCGCAAAGGTCTCAAAGTTCTCCAGGAGCACGCGATCCGAGGCGGACTGCAAATCCGCACTGTATCGGTAGACGTCCCGGTCGTGATCCAAAAGCATCAAAAAGCCCAAGGGCCTCGTGGTGCGCCGCAAACCCTCGCCAAGCATGAAGGCCATCACGGGTGGATCTCGAAAATGCTCGAGCAGTTTTTGCACCTGCGCCACTGTTTTGGTGTGCTCAAAAATCTCCCATGTGCGGGTCTGCACAAATTCAAATTGCTCGCGACTGAATTCTGCCAAGGTGAGAGGCACCTTGAAGGTGTCTAAGAAGGCCATGAGGTCATCAAAGTTTTTGACTTTGGCAAAGCCCATCACGAGGTATTCACGGTACATGGCCGGCGAGTTTAAGTATGGCCGCAAGAGTAACAGGTCGTCGAGGCTGCGCAGATGCCGCTCAAAGACCTGGCGATGCTGAGCAAAAAGTTCGGCGAGGCCATCGCGATATTCTTCGCTCGCTTCGTGCCGAAAGCCTCGGAAAAAATCCACCACGTCGTCAAAACCGCCAAAGCGATGCAAAAAGAATTCGTGGAGTTTGAGGCAATCGCCCACGTCCCAGCACGCCATGCGCGCGAATTGCCGGAGCTGGTTTTCGCTAAAGCCGCGGCGCTCGAGCTCCTCGGCGAAGGTATAAATCTCAACGCCGAGATCGGCGGCAAAGGGATAGTGCCCTTTGGCGAGATTGGCGAGCAGCCCCGTGTCTCGCAGGGTGAGCATGGCCCGAGCCAGATCATCTTCGTAAGCGATGAAGTACTTGCGCAAAGCTTTTTTCACCCAATAGCGAAACGAGTCCTGGTCTTTGACCGTAGCACTCACATTGCGCGGCAACGCTTCGCCGGCGACGGCAGCTTTGAGGTGCTGCCATGAGCTTTCAGAAACCTCCACCTCGCCCTCAAAGTCTTTGGCCACACGCAAAAAGCGCAGGGCCAGGGCGGTAGATGAGTTGCCCGCAAGACGAAAGTCCGTTGCGGCCTTGGGCAAAAAAACGAGTTGGCCTTGATAAAACTCACGCAAACCGCGCAGGTCATCGAGCACGCGCCAAGGGTTGGCGTAAACACGGTCGAAGCTGAGCCCGCGGTCCTGCACCGACTGCGCGTAAAAGCTTCGCTTTAAGATATCCCAATTGTGAAAGTCGCTGAAGTCTTTGAGCTGGGCGGCGATCTCGTCGGGCGCCATGAGATCGCGATCCGAGTCGCGCTGAATCAACAACTCTTCGATGGGAGGCACGGGCTGCGCGCGAGCGTAAGCCAGGCCTCCCTTGGTCAGGTCTGCATGCAAGCGATGCAATAGACCGCGCAGGGCCCCGCCCCCGAAATAAACTTGAGTGGGTTTTGTGCTGTGCTGGCTCAGCTCACGCCAGAGAGACGCGAGCTCGGGCACTTGGGAGACCTTCTCGCGCACCAACGATTCGAATTCGGCGTAAGTCACCACGTGTTCCAGCGAACGTGCGCGGGCGAGCGGTGAGAAAATCAGCGCCAGTAAAAATAAAATGTAAAAGCGTTTCCCCCGCCCCACCAAAAATGTCCCCCAACTTAAGAATTACGAGATGAGACTTTTTTCGCGGAGCACTTTCTCGAGTTCGCCCGAGAGAGCCATCTCGCGGGTGATGTCGGCGCCACCGATGAACTCACCCTTGAGGTAGAGCTGCGGAATCGTGGGCCAATTGGAATACTCTTTGATCGTGTTGCGAAGCGTTTCGTCTTCGAGAATGTTGATGTCTTTAAACTTCAAGCCAAAGTGTTTTAAAATTTGCGAAGTCTGTCCGGAAAATCCGCACATCGGAAAATCAGAAGTGCCCTTCATAAACAGCACCACGTCGTTGCCACGAATCGTGTCTTCAATCAGTTTCAAGGCTTCTTCACGTGTCATCATATCGTCGAGATCTTTCCTAACCTAGGATCGCGCGAGTTCCAAGCGTAGCTTTCGGTAGATTTCGAGCGAAGCGGGGTTTGCCAAAGCATCGGTATTCTTGGGTTCTTCGCCGGCTAAAATCTTCTTTACGGCAAGCTCTACCTTCTTGCCACTGAGGGTGTACGGAATCTCGGCCACGGCGAAGATCCGGTGGGGCACGTGGCGGGGGGTCGCCATGGCGCGAATCGAGTGGCGCAATTGGTCTTCCATCTCACGACTCAGCAACGCTTGGCCCTTGAGCTTCACAAAGAGCACGACTTTTTCATCGCCATCGCCTGCAGTGAAGCCCACCACGAGCGAATCCTCTACCGAAGCGTGAGTTTCTACCGCGCGATAGATCTCGGCCGAACCGATGCGCACGCCACCTGGATTGAGCGTGGCATCCGAGCGGCCGTAGACGATCACTCCACCACTGGGCTCAAGCGACACGAAATCGCCGTGATGCCAGACCTTCGGAAAACGTGCAAAATAGGCGGAGCGAAACTTTTCATGCCCCGGATCCTTCAAAAACCCCACAGGCATCGAGGGAAAGGGTGTGCAGCAAACAAGCTCACCCTTTTCACCTTCGAGAGCGCGACCCTCGTCATCGAATGCGGCGATATCCATGGCAAGACCAGGGCCCTGAATCTCAGAGCGGTAAACGGGTGAGAGCGGATTGCCGAGCATGAAGCACGAGACGATGTCCGTGCCGCCGCAAATGCTCGAGAGCTGGATGCGGTGCTCGGCATCGATATCCGCATAAAAATAATCAAAATCCTCGGGCAAAAGAGGCGAGCCCGTCGAAAGCACGAGGCGAGTGGAGCTCAAGGGCCCGGGCTTGAGTCCTGCTTGGCGGCAGGCACCGATGAATTTGGCCGAGGTGCCAAAGATCTCGATCTTCTCGTCGTTCAGCAGGCGCCACAGCGAATCGGGAGCAGGCGACATGGGCGAGCCATCAAAGCAAACCACCGTCACGCCGCTCGCCATAGCGGTCACGAGCCAATTCCACATCATCCACCCGCAGGTGGAGTAATAAAGCAGTTTCTCGCCCTCGCGCATGTCGCAATGCAAGCGGTGTTCTTTGTGGAGCTGGAGGAGCGTGCCGCCCACCGAGTGCACGATGCTCTTGGGCACGCCCGTCGTTCCCGACGAGAACATGATAAAGAGCGGATCGGAAAAACGGCAGGGCTCGAACTCAAGTATCGAGTCACCCTCGTAATTGACGCAGATCTGCGCAAAGCTCGAGCTCTCCGGGCGGAGCACGCCGATTTCGACGACGTCCAAGAGAGAGGGGAGCGACTTGACGAGCGCCTCGTTCTTGGCGGCCATCTCGATGGTCTTTTGATTGTAAATATAGCCATCGATCACGAAGAGCACCTTGGGATCGATCTGCCCAAAACGATCGAGCACGCCTTGGTGACCAAAGTCCGGCGAGCAGCTCGACCACACGGCACCAATCGAGGTGGCCGCGAGCATGGCGACCACGGTTTGGGGAACGTTGGCAGCGTAAGCGGCCACGCGGTCGCCCTTTTGCACACCCTTGGCGAGCAGATGCGCCTGCAGAGCTTTCACTTCGCGCACGAGACGCTCGCGGGTGTATTCGGTGCGCGCGCCGTTTTCGAGCAGGCCCACCAGGGGCAGCTCGGGGGCATTGGTCATCAAATTTTGGGCAAAATTGAGTTCAAGATCGGGAAACCACTCTCCGCCGAAAAAGTCGCCACTGGGATTGGGCACAAAGGTTGTCTCGGGGGTTCCCACAAAGACCAAATTCGATTCCCAGAGAAAGGACTTCCAGAACTCTTCGAAGTTTTGCACTGACCAGCGGTGATATTCTACGTAAGACTTGTCTGGACCTACCTGACGGCGCATCAATTTGCCCATAGCAGAGGTCTCGAGCGAGTTTTTAGGCGGTTCCCAAAGTGCTTTCATAGGCAATAAAAATCAACTAGCTTAGAACGTATATGGATTCAAATTCCAAAAAGTTTAGCCCGGGCAAATCCCCCAACGTCTTTATGTGGATATACTCTGTTTTTGCGTGGTTTGTCTCGCCCACCTATGCCTGCGATCTGTGGGAAAAATGGGAGACCGAAAAGAAGGCTCGCGAAGGGAACAAGGCCTAAATGTACCGAGTGCTCGTTGTTGCCGATCCCTTGGACGATTTGAACATCGCCATGGACAGCACCCTGCGCATTGTGCAGGAGATGCTGGAGCGCGACAGCATTTTTGAAGTTTTTTACTGCGACTATGCCAAGCTCAACGTAGAAGCGGCGAATTTTCTCGATGCGCTGCCAGCGAGCCGTGTGCTCCATTGCGACGTGAACGACGCCAACTTCTTCGGTCTCGATGTGCGTCGCACCGTGCGCGCCGAAGACTTCGACGCCATCTTGCTGCGTCAAGATCCGCCGGTGGACGCCCGCTTTGCGCGCTGCTGCGAGCGCTTCGCCCCCATCGCGAACAAGGTGCTCTTCGTCAACGACCCGCGCTGGATTGCCGCCCTCAAAGAACACATCCTGCCCACCGAATACCCGGACTTTTCGATTCCAACCACCGTGTGCCACAGCTTCGAGGAACTCATCAGCGCGGTACGTGCCCAGCGTCCCGAAGCCGTGGTGAAGCCCGAAAACGAATCTTCGGGCATCGGCATCGTTTTTGTGGACCCCCAAACACCGGCCGAGGGCCTGCGAGAACATTACTCTAAGTACGGCCCCACGGTGATCGTGCAGCCCTACCTCGATGAGATCACCAAATCGGGCGACTTGCGCGTGCTCTTTATGAACGGCCAGGTGCTCGGTTCGGTGCTGCGCGTGCCTCAAAAAGGCTCACGCCTGGCGAACTTTTTTCAGGGCGGCACTGGAGCCAAACAAGATCCCTCCCCACGCCAAATCGAAATCGCTCAGAGCGTGGGACGCGATCTCATGAAGAAGGGCATTTATTTCGTAGGTTTTGATTTCATCGGCGACCTGCTCTCCGAAGTGAACATCACGAGCCCCACAGGCATGGCCCAAATCAACGCTCTCAACGGCGTGCGCACCGAAAAAGATTTTAATGACCAGCTGCTTCGGCTGCTTGATAAACGAGACGAGTCACGCTGAAGTAGGCCTATGGCACTCCGTACGAAATACCCCGAAATTGAACCTTACAAAAAAGGTTTTCTGCAAGCTGACGCCGAACACACCGTTTACTTCGAAGAATCGGGCAACCCTGAGGGGATTCCGGTGATCTTTTTGCACGGCGGTCCCGGTGCGGGCACCGATGGTGGCCACCGACAGTACTTCGACCCCAAAAAGTATCGCATCGTGCTGATGGACCAGCGCGGCTGTGGCAAGAGCACTCCCTTCGCGAGCCTCAACAACAACACCACTTGGCACCTGGTGAGCGACATCGAACAGCTGCGCCGCAAACTCAAAATTGAGAAATGGCTCGTCTTCGGCGGCTCTTGGGGTTCTACCCTTTCGCTGAGCTACGCCATCAAACACCCCACCTCTGTACTGGGCCTCGTGCTGCGCGGAATTTTCCTTTGCCGTCCCGAAGAGATCCGCTGGTTCTACCAATTCGGAGCACACCACGTGTTCCCCGACGCCTGGGAAAAGTACATCGCACCCATTCCTGAGAACGAACGCGGCGACATCGTTGCCGCTTACCGAAAACGCCTTACCGGTGACGATGAAAAGGCGAAGCTTGAAGCCGCCAAAGCCTGGTCGCTATGGGAAGGCACCACGATCAAACTGATTCCCGAAGCCGCCACAATGGATCACTTCAGCAGTGATCACTTCTCGACGGCCTTTGCACGCATCGAAAACCACTACTTCACACACAAGGCCTTTTTCGAGACCGACAACTGGCTCCTCGAAAACGTCAAAGTCCTGCGCGAACACAAAATCCGCGGCTGGGTTGTGCACGGCCGCTACGACATGTGCACGCCGATCAAGAACGCCTGGGACCTGCACAAGGCCTGGCCCGAAGCCAAGCTGGAGATCATCGCCGATGCGGGGCACGCCGCCTCGGAACCCGGCATCGTCGACGCGCTTGTGCGTTACACAGACGAGTTCGCGAGCAGCTACAAGCCCTAGCGCAACCTAGCTTTTGCCCTTAAACTGAGAAGAGCGATGTGCTTCTTGATTTTCTGCGTGTTCAATTTGCTAACCTTTGCCCTGACCTCACGGGGTTTCTCGTTTCAAAAGGACACCGAAAACCCGCGGGGCTTTCGCACGATCAAAACCTTCTTCACGCTGAACTTTTTCTTGCAGCTGTATTTGGTCTACGCGCACGTGCCCAGTGAGAGCTTCGTGCCCGAGACCATCGGCTGGATCGTGCAAACCGCTTCAGCCGCCCTCTTTTGGTGGACCCGCCGGGTCAACCACCAACGCCCCCTGACGCTGGCCTACCACACGGACACGCCAACGCACCTGAACCGCAGCGGCCCCTATCGCTTTATTCGTCATCCTTTTTATACGGCATACATCATGGCCCCACTGGCCTGCGCGATGTACACGCTCTCGCCCCTTAGCCTTGTCGCGGCTCTTATCAATTATTGGCTCTACAATCGTGCGGCGGCCTTTGAAGAAAACAAATTCACGCAGAGCGCTCTAAGTTCGGATTACGAACTCTTCAAGACGCAGGCCGGACGTTTTTGGCCTAAGTTATTTTGATTTTTTCCAGTTGGCCTTGGTGGGATCCTTAAAGCTCTTGCGCTTGAAGAAAGCCAGCGGGCGGAACAACCGATAAAAGAAAAGCCTCGCTCCGGTGAGCGGGTCAAATTCCATAAAATCATTCGTATGCATGTGCGCGTAAATGTCTGCAAAAAGCATGTTCCACACCACTGGACCCACCGAGCGACCGCTCAATAGGGCGTTGATATCAAAAACAAAGACTTCTTGTTCAGCACCGTTGAGCTTGGGATGATTGAATTTCACGCCGGTCACCTTGGCTCCGAACTTTTGGTACATGCGACCTAGCATGTCTTCGCCAGCAAAACTCACGATGTAGCGACGACGGGCTTGGGCCATCACCAAAAAGAGCTGGTTCATGATACCAAAAATGATGTCCCCACCCTGATAATCGGGGTGAATGCAAAAACGAGTAACTTCAACGATCTCGTCTTTGCGCGGCAGCGAGGAGACGTCGCTAACGTACTGCTCAAGTTCCATCATGTCTTCGGGAGCGTGGAACATCACGCGCAAGCTGGCGATGATACGTCCAGCATGTCGAGCCACGATGATTCGCGAACGGGTATCAAAGTTGTCAGCCATCTCTTCGGCTTTTTTATCGGCACTGACTTTGCCGACATCGCGGTAAGAGAGCAAACGCAGGTCGAGAACTTCTTTGAAGTCTTCTTGGGACTTCACAAAGCCAAAATCCACGTGATCCGAGAAGAATCTCGGCAAGAGGTTTTCACTCTTCAGGTCTCCGGCTTCTGCGCCCGGAGAGAACTGCATGATGTAGCTAGAAATGATTCCCAGGTAATCTGGGTTCAGGTCGATGAATTCGGCACCAATAAAGAGCTGCTCTTTGCCCTGGTAGCTAATGGGGCGCACGTTGCCGATCTTAAAGCGCATCGAAATCACCCCAAAGAGAGGGAAAGAGATCTGCGTTTGAAGCGTCATGCCGGGCAGCAAGTAGCGGTTGCGAAGCGAGGTGATGAGACCCATGCCGGATTTCGAGATGTCCTTAACACGGAAGTGAATAAAATCACCAAAACGCGTGGGATTGGGAGTCACTCCCGTAGGCAAAAACTCGTCGCCACAAATCCAGCGACGGGTTGAACGACGATCGGCGTCTTCTTTGGTCACATTCGTGCCTTCGGAAACCCAGCGCAATCCGAAAAGCATCGAGCCAGGGCGCGGTCCTTCGGCTTCGCTGACTTTGAGACCTTCGTATTCACAGCGCTGACCACCGATCAAAATCGCAACGGAGACGAGACCATTTTTATGTTTCGCACCGTTCACCGTGGCGAGCTCTTCGGTACTCAGTAGGAGCTCCACTCCGATCGGAGAGATGCGCCAGACGCGGAGATTGAGCTCTTTGCCACTCTTTTCGCAAGCAAAACGAGCTGAGATGTTCTCACCGTGGTACACGTCCGCGGGAACGAAGGGGGCGTGGATGTTTTCGACGGTCAATTCGGGAACTTTTTTCAATGCAGTGCTCATGCGGCGACTCCCATAAAGTTGGTTTTGCGCTGAGTAGTCACTAGCTCGTTCAAGCGCTCAACCATGATCTCGTAGTTTTTTTTGTGCATTTCGAAGACGTAAATTTCGGTTTCTTCCGGGAAATCCCGGATTTTCGCATCATATTTAGAGAGTTCGATCTTCTCGAATTTTACGCGACCTTCGAGCACTTGTTCGAGCATCGACGCTGCTCCTCGCGAGAGAATCATCATGGTGGGCGAGAGCACGGTGCGCAGCTGCGGATGTTTGGTGAGTTGGTCGATGCGGCTGAGCAAGTTAGGTGGCGATCCCATCACGGTGATTTCACGGGCGTTCTCTACCCCCCCCACGTTGCCAAGCAAAACTTCGCCAAAAGAAATGATCATATGGCGGCGGATCTCGGGGTAGCCATCTACCGTGTTGAGATCCGTGTTGTATGCATAAATTTCATAGGCGCAAACCGCCGAGCGCAAAATCGAAAGCTCGGGATCGTCATCAAAATAAGCAAAAACCAGGTCTCCCACGAGTTTCGAAACTCCGCGATTGATCTCCACAATCTCCGTACAACGACGGATATTGGGAATGATCTTGTTGGCCATGAAGTTTACCGAGTTCTTGCTAAGTTCGGTATAACCGCGAATATCGCTGTACATGCATGCCACCAGTGTACGGCGCAGGCGAAGTACTTCGTCCATCGCCTGGAGCGACGAGGACTTTTGCAATTTGAGGATGTTGATGAATCGCTCGTAAATGATTTTCGGAAGAAACGATTTGATCTGGTTGTTGAGATCCATTTGGCTCTCGATGAGTTTGCCCTGGGTTTCGAGGTTTTCTTGAACCGCTATAAAAGCCTCGACGTCGGCATTCATACGGGCGCGGAACATGGCGACTGCGGCGGCACCGAGTACGGCACCGCTGATGATCATGTAGTTGGAAGCGACGGGATTCCAGAACTCAAAACCCACAGCATAGAAAAAGAAAAGCCACACGAGTGAGAGTAGCGGCCCCGAGCGGAGCACGATGGTGATAAGGCAGGGTACGGCAATGACAAAGCCATAGGGAACCTGGTCGCTCCACGACATGGTTTTGGCCTGAAAGTACGACTGGATAAAAGCCCAGAGAACATAGCCCACGCGAGAATAAAGTCGCGAGGGTTTTTCTTTGAGCTTCCACTGCACAAAAGCGGCGCCAAAGGCGAGCGCGGCGATCGAAAAGCGATACATCTGCCAACGCAATGCGGGCTCAAGATGCAGGGGCTGATCGACGAAAAACGAGTGCAAAATTTGAATGATTCCGGCGGCGACGAGAGCCACAACGGCCACAGACGAGAAGGCTGAATGTTCGCGAGACTGCCACAAAGCTCTCCACTTGGGGGGAATGCGCAATTCAGGCACCCCCAGCAGCAATAGCTTCTCTAAAACATTCATGTGCCCTGTATCGGCGCTTAATTTCGCGAACCTTAAGGGTCTACGCGGTGCGTGAGAGGATTAACGCGCGTCTTCGTCTTCGAAGCTCGACGCGATGCTGCGAATCGCGCGATCGGCTTCACCAGCTAAAAAGGCGCCGCGCACATCAGCACGACCTTCGCTTGGCCAAGCGGGTAGTGAATTCAAGAACTTCGCGGCGATTTCGCGAAATTCAGCGAGCTGGCTAGGTGGCAGGGGCTCAGCCGACGGAAATTTGACGTTGAGCGGATCCACATAGCGACCGTTCTGCCACATTTCAAAGTGCAGGTGCGGGCCCGTGGAAAGTCCCGTAGTGCCTACGTAACCGATAAGGTCGCCCTGACGCACTTTAGCCCCAGAGCGAACGCCTTTGGCGAATCTGGATAGGTGGAGATAATTCGTGGTGTAGATCGAATTGTGTCGGAGCACGATCTTGTTGCCTGCTCCACCGCTGAAAGCGGCCGAGGCGATAGTGCCGTCACCCACTGCACGAATGGGCGTGCCGATGGGCGCGCCGTAATCGACCCCGAGGTGCGGACGACGAATCTTAAGCACCGGGTGAAAGCGAGCGCGATTGAAACGGCTCGTGATGCGGCCGAATTTGATCGGGCTTTTGAGAAACATACGGCGCAGGCTCGAACCGTCGGGAAAATAATAACCCTTAGCGCCGCCGCGTTGATAGTAAACGGCCTGAAAGAGCTCGCCCTCATTGATGTATTCGGCGGCGAGAATACGCGAATCGTTGAGCGGCTCACCACCTACATAACCTTGGTCCACGATCACACGCCACTGATCACCGCGGCGCACTTCGCGCGCGAAATCGACTTGCCAGGCAAAGATCTCGGCGAGATCGGCCACGAGGAGCGGGCTCATTTGAGCATTGGTGGCCGACATCCACAGCGAATCTTCCACATGGCCCGAATAAGCCTGCAATCGACGTTCGACCACTTCTTCGACAACCTTCACCGCGTAAACGCCCTCGGGATTCTTTTCTACAAAGAGAGCGCGCACGGAGTTCAGCGGCACGTAGATGCCAAGAAATTGACGCTTCGGCCCTGGCGCGGTGGCCTCGGCTTCGCTCGTGGTGAGCACGGGACGCGCCTCTAGCGAGTAGAGCATCTCGAATTTGAAACCGCGCTGCACGCGACGGAAGTCCATTTCGGGTTTGGCCGATTCTACGAGAGTAGAAATTTCGGGGCCGCTGAGGCCCGCGAGCGCGAGCTTTTCGTAAAAGGTGGCCGTGCGCGTGTCGAGTGTCTGGGCTTCACGGTGGTAACTGCGCAGGAGCTGATCGCGCAGAAGTTTGGGAGTGGCTTCTTTTTCGACGAGTTTGCCAATGGTGGGACGCGAGGTCTGGGGTATCAAGAACCAACCAACGGCGGCAAAGACCAAAATCGAGAACAGGTATATCGTTTTCTTCTTGAACCCAAACACCTTAGTACCTTATCACCGCACTTTTCATAGGGCAAAAAAGTGTTTTGACGGGTGCTCAAGTGGCCGTATTTTTTAGCTCACGCGATGACGCTCACGCACCCACAACGGGTTCCACTTCGACACCAGTCTCGCTGGGGTCGCGCAGAGCGCGCTGCTCAAGACCAAGGCCCAGTGCCAAAGCGGCGAAATTGATGACCACGGCAATGAGACCCACCGTATCAAAACCCACGAGCTCGCCTGTGGCCGTTTCGCTGATCACAACGCCACCCCAATAAGCAGCGATGCCAGCAAAGACCTGCTGCACGCACGAGGTGAGGCTCATGAACATCCCGCGGCGCTCCGTAGGCACCACCGAAGTGATCATGGTCATGGCCGGAACAAAGCGTCCGTTGGAGGCGACAAAGAAGAGACTCGACGTGGCGAGCACCAGCCAAACGGCGGTGCCGGCCTTGAGGTTGGTAAGCGCAAGGATGGGCACAACCATGAGACACATAAAAATCTTGAAGATTTTTGTGCGCCCATATTTATCCGCCAGGCGTCCCACGAGTGGCGAGGAGACCACAGTGCAGGCGCCGCCTACCAAGTAGAAGAGCGGGATTTGGGCTTCGGGAAATTTCACGTTGAAGACGTAGAAAGCTGTCAGAAAGGGAATGAGCGCAAATTGCGAGAGCATCATGGTGGCAATCAGAGCGAGAGCGCGCTGTGGACCAGATTGTTTGAGGATCTCTCCGATTTGAGTAAAGGACTCTCCGAGACTCGCATGAGGACGATCCTTGCGGAGGTGACGCGTGAGCGGCGGAATCAGATAAGCAAAGGTGCTCCAAAAAATGAGCGCTGCCGCCACCACAAAGAAAAAGGGAGCGTGCCAGTCGTATTGGTTGGCGAGCCACAGACCGAGCGGAACACCGGCGATCGAAGCCACCGAAAAGGAGGCCATGATGATGCCCATGGCGCGCGCACGGCGATGGTAGGGGATGTAGTCGCCGACAATGGCGAGCACGGCGGCATTGATCAACCCGCCAAAGGCTCCGGCGAGCGAGCGGGAGGCAAAGAGCGTGACATAGTTCGTTGCCAGGCCGCAGGCGAGGGTGCCAAGAATGAATCCGGCAAACAAAAAGAGCGTCGACTTTTTGCGATCGAAACGGTCGAGAAGAAAGGCGCCGAAGAGGTTCGTGAGGCCCGCAGTGAAGGTGTAAACCGAAACAAGCGCCCCGAAATCGTGCGAGTTGATGTTCATAGCGCGCATGAGCTTGGGCCCGAGCGGCATCATGATCATGAAATCTACGATGTGAGTGAACTGCAGTCCGGCGAGCACCAAGAGCACTAGCAATTCATGCGGAAAAGTTTTGTTTTTGGCAGTGTCGGTCGTCTCGCTCACGGTCGCTCCTCAGGATTTTATCGGATGGAAAATGATTTTTCGGGAACCCAGCTTAGTCCAAAAGACGTCGTAAATCCCGGATTTGCGCGTGAGGATTCGTAATAGCCGGCCCCCACAAAATAGTTCAGACCCGAGGGGTAGCGAATCGCCACGAAGCCCAGAGCCGTGGTGTAATTTTCTTTGGATTCGCGAAACATCGCGCGTTCGCCGCGCACGCCAACGCTATACGTTTCGTTCAGCTTGCGGCCCAGCGTGAGTTCCGAGGCCAGGATCGTGTCCTTGGGATACTTGCCCGCGAGCGACCACGCGTGGTCTCCAAAATCTCGCACCGGAGAATCGGGCCCTTTGACTTGCTCCATGCGCGAGTCCCACAACAAAAAGTAATCGCCATAGCCGAGCGTGACTTTGGCGGCGACTTTGGTGCGTGTGAGCAGCCCCCGGCACTGCATCACCGAACAATTGAACTGCGGAAAATCTCCGCTGCGGTGATCCCAGGCATAAGTCACTTCAAAGACGAGAGGCGCCCAAAACGCGAAATCGATGCCCACATCGGCGCGGTTGACCTTGCCCGAAGTTTGCGCGGAAACTTTGGGCCGCACATAACCATAAAAGGGATTGCCCGCTCCAGGTGAGGCCCCCCACAGCAGGTAGTTGTAACCAAGTTCCCCCCACAGCCGCCCCCCGAAGGGTTCGGTGCGCAGCCCCGCAGCGTAGGCATAGTCCCACTTGCCCGGCTGAGCCGAGAGAGCCTGCAAAGGCGTTGCAAGGAGCGCTAAGGCGAAGCCCGCGGCGGTGATCCAAAGTTTTGGTGTGCGCATGGAACCAGAATACGCTGGCTTAGACGTCTTTACAAAATCTTCACTGGGGCCGCGTTTTGCGATGCGAGAAACTAAGGGCATGTGGAAATGGTCGCCATTTCTATTGGTATGGGCAACCCTCGGGGCTGTGACCAGCTTTGCCGCCACGGACAATCTGCAAAGCTCGGTGTCCAATAACGATCTGCCGGACTTGGGCATGGGACCCGTGCCCGTCTCCACCCAGGCGCTGCAGCCTCGCCGAACCATGTTGCCAGAGACTTCGGCCCCCTCGGTGATGCCTTCCTCTCACCCCTCGCTTGCGCCCTCAGCGCCCCCTCCGAGCAAAGAAAGCCACGCCGATACGAAACTCGACGAGGCCACCACGAATAAGATCAACGACGCCATCGCCAAAACCAAGCTCGCTCGCGTTTCGGCGATTCGCGAGCTCGCAAACCTCATCGCCTGCCCCAAGATCGACCCCAAGGCCAAACCCAAGCTCTATCCGCAGGACACGCAGATCTATTATCTGGGACGCATTTTCCAAGCGTATCGCAACACCAACCTCAAAATTCTGCGCGGCCTGAGCCCCCTCGAGATCGAAATCATGCAAAAGGACCTCAGCGAAGAGGCCTTCAAACGCGACTTCGCCGAACTGCTCGGACCGCTCTACAATTCTCCCAAAGTCAAAACGGGCGATGCCACGCCGCTGAGCAAGCTCTCTGACGCCACGGCCGTTGCCCTGAGCTCCATTTTCTACGACGCTTCCGAGCGATTTCGCTCAAGCGCCCAGATCACCACCAAGGCCGTCGACGATGGCTCGCTCTTCAAAGAAACTCCCGCGCAGACCCTGAAGCGCTCGACCCTCACCACAGCTGAGGGCGCCTCGCCGCATTACCCGAAATTCACCGCCTTCTTTAACGAGTACCGCGCCGACTCGAAAACGCTCTACGTGGACAATCAGCGTTCGACTTCTCTGAGCCAGGCCGGACAAGAGCTTTGCAAAAACCTCGATAGCAACAAAAAGAGTCACGAGCGTTGGGAAAATCCCAAACTCGAAAATCGCGTGGACACCTCTAAAGTGGACGGCACGAAGTCGCTAGAAAAAATCAAAGAAGAAAAATCTCGCGATGAAAACCACAAAGACGAACAGATCACTCGCCCTAACGGATTGGTGAACGCTGACGCCGTGTCGGTCTCAGCCCTCGAAGACCGCGTTTTGGCGGCAGTACGTCTCACCGATCCCGCAGTAGAAGATCCTCAAGCCGCACCGGCGCCCGCAGCAAAAGCCATCGATCCAGCCACGCTCCCCGTTTCTACGAACTACGATCGTGAGATCGAAGATCATTTCAAAGGCGACATCACCAAAGCGCAGGATTACGTTTTCAAGAGCACTCCCGAAGTGCTTCAAGCGCGTGAGAAAATCTTTCAGGAGTCGATCAATCATTACAAAAAGCTTTTGAAGACTGAGAATCCCGAAACTTTAGCGGGATATAAAGAAGCTAAGCAAGAAGCTCTTGCAGCGATCATGAAGAAAGACAACTTTGACAGAACTAAAGTCAGCCCCGAGCAAGAAAAGAAATACCTAGAAGAGATCAAGCAACGGCTTGAAACGAACACGCTCAATACCCTGCTTAAGCAAAGCAAAACGATCACAGACGAACAGCTCAAAGCAGAAAATTTGAAGATCGCTAAGGCCATGCAGATCAATACCAACAATCTCATCGTTCCGGCATTCAAAGCACAAGCCAAGTCGAACTGGGAAAAGATCGACAAGTCGCAGCTCAGCGATCACCAGCGCTATTACCTAGCCTGGGCTTATGGCCTGATGAGCCAAGAAACCGGTATCGATAAAGATGGCAAGTCAAACATGTTGGCGGTTTACCTTGGCGAAGACAAGTTCCTCAAGGGTTTCCAAAAGTTCACGCCCACGAATCTCGAAGCGGCCATCCGAAAATATGGCAAGCAAGGCGGCTGCGTGATCTGCGTTCAGCCCATGCGTGAGATCGATTTGGCCAACCCCAACCGTCAGGCCAGCACAGACCCCGTCAAGCAAGCCATGCTCAACGGCGGCGGTGTGCCCTACGCCAAGATCCGCGACATCGACCCCAAAGATGATGCCATCACCAACGCTCCTGAAATTTTTTACAACCTTTCGGTGGCGATGAACTACCTCAGCTCGCCGCAGGGTTCTATGCCCGACCTTAAAATGGAACCTGAAAAATACTTGCGTCCGGAATTCCGTAGCAACGACCTGGTAGATTCTTCGCGCTGATCGGGTGTATATATAGACTTCTTATGAAAATCGCCGTCATCGGCAACGCCGCGGGCGGCAAAACCTGGCTCAGCCGTCGTCTGGCTGCGCGTCACCAAATCCCTCTCTTCCACGTGGACAGCATCCAATTCGACGGTGAATTGCGCATGCGCCCGCACCGTGAGAGCGCTGAAACCCTGCGCGCCATCGCCGCCACAAAGCCTGAGTGGATCATTGATGGCTACGGCCCCCTCGACACAGTCTTGGAGCGCCTAGCCCTCGCGGATCTCATCGTGTTCATCGATTTGCCTCTAGTGCGCCATCTAGGCTGGCTGCTCAAGCGTCAGTTTACGAGCCTCTGGCATCGCAGGCCGGAGCTGCCCCCCGGCCATGCCAGCGAATTTCGCTGGGCGCACATGCGCAAGGTCATTCAGTACATGTTGAGTCAGCATCGACAGATGCGCCCCGAGATGATCCGCATTCTCGCGCGCGAGGCGCTGAGCTCAAAAGTGCATACGATCCGATCGGTCGCTGAATTGCGCCGCTACGGCGCCAAGCTCTAGATACGACAATACCCCGGTGACCGTCGAAGGGATCACCGAGGTATTGCGTTTGGGGTATCGCGATCTTAACGAGCGCGATTTTTATTTTTTAGCAACGAGTTCACGAAGGGCGTCGAGGGCCGTGCGTGAAGGTTTAGGGTTATCTACCAACTGGTTGATCTCTTCTTTGATGTCTTGACCACCTTCTTTAAGCTTCTCGTGAGCGGCATCGCCCGCTTGTTTCACGCCTTCTTTGGCTTTCTCCAAGGCGTCCTTAGCCTGATCTTTGTTCACCTCAGCCGCAGCGTCGTTGCCTTTGGCTTCTTGCTTCAGAGCTTCGGCAGCATCTTTGGTAGCATCGGCAGTTTTATCAGCAGCTTTAGCAGCGCCGGTTTTCGCCTTCTCGGCATTGGTTTTGGCCTCAGCTTTGGCGGCGTCTTTGGTTTTGCCGACTTCACAGTTTTCCGAAGAAAAGAGCACTTCGGTATCTTTGATCAGCGAGGATTCGGCTACCGCGCCCTTGGCCACTTCAGCAGATTTCGATTCGAAACGAACCACTTCGAGGGTTTTTGCATCCGCGTTGGTTACAATGGCGATCCAGCCCGTTTGGTCACCCGTTTGGTGTTTCACCGAAGCGACGCCCACACCATCACCAAAATCCGAGTTGCTCAGACCAAAGGTCGAGAAGTCTTTGCCGAGAGTTTTGAACTGGAGGGGTTTGCTGGTGTCAGAAGCCTTAGTGATGAAATATTGTTTCTTATCCGTCTTATAAACATAAAAGCGCTCGTCGGAATCTTGCTTGAGTCGGCACGTGAGTGCCACCTTCGGCGCTTCGCCCTTTTTCACTCGAACGGTTTTGTTGTCTAGTACCGGCTCGTCCGGGTTGAGACCACAAGACGAAACCGCCATGGCTAACGCCACCGCCGAAACGTATTTGAATTTGCCTAAAATGTTTTTTGAAAATTTGCAGCGAAATGCTTTCATGATTTTTTTTGTCTCCTATGGAATTCAACTTGCCTCTCACTTTTGGTGAAGGGCTCTACAAGTAGGGGGCGAGATTAAGCCCATAGGCGGAAGTCACGATCAAGATGAGGTTAAGATGTCTTCATATTTGACAAGGGCGCGGGTAAGAATTCCCCGCGCCCCAAAGATTTTTTGTTTTTTATTTAGAGAGAAACCAAAGATTTGAAGCCGCCGTAAGCCATTTTCTTCATGTCGAAAATCGGCTTGGGCATCATCTTCTCAAGACGCGGATCGCTCATCACAAGACGATTCACGCGATTGCGCACAGTCTTGGAAGGGTAAGTGATAAACGCAAAGATCACGACTTCAGAAGGCTTGGGTTTGGCAAGCTTCAAAAAGGTTCGCGTGATGCCCGCAATTTTGAGATCATCCCCAGAACTCTCGACATAGCTGAGAGCTCCGTGCTCGATCCAAATCTTACCGGCCTTGCTAGCGATCTTTTTATAGGCCGCAAGATTCTTCTTAGGAACTTGCAGCACAAAGCCATCCACATAAGCAGCGCGTGCTTTCGAACGCGAAGCAGGTTTCTTAGCACTTTTGTTTTTTTTCTGAGTCACGATTCATTCCTCCTTACAAACAAGATCAACTCCAACATCGTAACAGAGAAAGAAACGACCGAAATGCCGGCAGAAGAAGCGCGAAACCTAAAATTTGCGGTGGCGGAATGAAATGGGGCAGATTTGGCGTTCCCACGGGGATTCGAACCCCGGTCGCCTCCGTGAAAGGGAGGTGTCCTAGGCCTCTAGACGATGGGAACGTTCTTAGAGGAGAGACGTATATCCTACAAAGTTTGGCCGAAATCCATAGGTTTTTTAACGATTTTCATTTTTTTGGGGCGGATTTTACAAAAATCACCGCAGTGACCGCATTTCGGGCTTGTCTGGCCCGGCTAAGTGACTAATTTTTTACCCCCTAATGTCTAAGAATCCCCTCTCACTTGCACCCGCCCCCCAGAACCCCGGCTCCGTTGTTTTAGAGCGCATCATTCGTCGCATTCAGGCGCACGCGATGACCATGATCCACATCGCCAACAACCGCGAAGATGTGCAAAAGGGAGATCCCAAAGTCGGCGGCCACCCTTCGGCTTGTTCGTCGGCGCTTCATCTGCTTTCGCTGCTTCATCTCTACGTAAAAAATCCTCAGGATTATTTTGCGATCAAACCGCACGCCTCGCCTGTCGATCACTCGAACAATTACCTCATGCGCCTTCTTTTCGAAAAAGACGGCTCACGCATGAGCGACGATCGCCAACGTCAGGCGATGAAAAACCTGCGCCATTTCTCGCACTCGGGCGAGCCCGTGTTCCAAAGCTACCACTCTGCATTTGATCCTGATAATTTCGGTTTTCTCCCGTCGGGCTCCGTAGGCATTCCGCCTGTCAACGCGCTCTACTTGGCACATGCTTATCAAATGGCCGAGAAGCACGGCTTCGACGTTCCGCAAGATCCGCACTTCTGGTGCCTCATGGGGGACTCCGAGTTCCGTGAAGGCTCGCTGATTGAAGCCATGCCCGAAGCCGCCGAGCGCGGCATCGGCAACCTCACCTGGATTCTCGACTACAACCGCCAGTCGCTCGACGGCCACCGTGTGATCAACGAAGACGCCCTCGGCGGCCACGACTCCGACCGCGTCGAAGGTACAGCTCGCGCCAATGGCTGGGACGTGATCCACATCCGTCACGGCGCCCTGCGCACCAAAGTCTTTAAAGACTCCCCACATGGCGAATCGCTGCAGACAGTTCTCGAGTCGGCCCTGCCTGACTACGAACTCCAGTCGCTGCTCGCCAAGAACGACGCGCAGACCTTTATCAACGCCGTTGGCAAATACGACCAAGGCGCCGCCAAGGTGCTAAAAGACCTCGACGAGAAATCCGTGGTCGGTGTGCTGCGCGACCTCGGTGGCCACGACATCGAAGCCATCCTTGAAGCCTTCAGCTATGCACGCACCAACTCCAACAAACCGACCTTCATCATCGCGCACACCATCAAGGGGTGGAACCTGCAGTGCGCGGCCCAGTCGGGCAATCACTCGGCGCTGATGGAAGACGAAGAGATTTTCGACCTGCGCACCAAGAGCGGCATCGAAGACAAAGACATCTACTCATTTGCTCGTTTCGATGAAAAGAGCGCCGAAGGCAAATACCTCAAGGAACGCGGCGAATGGCTCGCAGACGGCATCGGCAAAATCAAAACGCTCAAAGAGAACAATCTTAAAGCGCTGCAATCGAACATGTCGGCCTACGAGCTGCAAACCAAGTTCCCCTCGGAAGTGGGCATCAACCTGAAGTTCGTTCCGCTCATTCACACGCAGTGGATGCTCGGTCAAGTAACGGCCAAGATCAACCGGATCGCCGACACCGGCGAAGACGCCAAGAAGCCGCTCACCGATGCCGAAAAGCGCTGGAAACCGGTCACGAAGTACTTCACAACCATGGCGCCCGACGTGGGCACCTCAACAAACCTCAACGCCAGCATGGACGGCAAGATCTTCGGCCCCGAGTCGAGCGATTTTGAAAATCAGTACGGCGTGAAAGACGCCAAGACCCCCGACCTCATCCCACACGAAGTGGAAACCTCGCGCCACGTCCGCTTTGACATCGCCGAATGTAACGTGATGAGCTGCGCGGGTTCTTACGGCAAGATGGGCGAATTCGCCGGCGTGCCGTTTCTGCCTATCATGTCGGTCTACGATTTCTTTATCAAACGCGCACTCGACCAGTATTTCTACAATGCGTACTGGAACGCGAGCTTCATCGTCATGGGCACTCCTGCCGGCATCACGCTCTCGCCCGAAGGCGCGCAGCACGCCTGGAAATCGGACATCCAGATCGCGAACTCGATCACCTGGGAACCGACCTACGCGGTGGAAATGGACTGGGTGCTCACCGAAACCGCCAAGCGACACTTCATCACCGCCGTCGAGGGCGAAGACCACCCCGAGTCGAACAAGGGCCGCGCGGCCGTGATCATTCGCGGCGTGACTCGCGCGCTCGAACAAAAAGAACTGCTCACGCGCCTCAAAACGCACAAACGTTTTGAAGGCAAAAAAGACGAAGAAATGCTCGAACTCACCCGCCAGGACTTTGTCAAAGGTGGCTGGTACCTAGTCGACCATCGCGGCAAGCCGGGTTACCGCCCAGGCGAGAACGTGGTGAACCTCTTTGCCATGGGCGCCATGGCTAGCGAGGCGCTCGTCGCCTCGGACATGCTCCTCAAAGAAGGCCTCTTCGCGAACGTCGTGATGGTCTCCTCGCCCGATCTCCTCCTCGGCAACCTCGCCGATAAAGACGGTTACCAGCACCTCAAGAGCGGCCTCGGCATCACGGGCGACCTCTACCTCAGCGTCAACGAAGACCGGCCGGCCGCAGCGACGTCTACAGAATACCCACCCAAGAATTTCGGACCTACCCCAGGCGCGCTCTCGCAAGTGCTCTCGCTGGGTGGCCGCCGCATCCCTGTGGTGAGCGTTCACGATGGCGAGCCGGGCCTGCTCGACAACATCGGTTCGATCCTGGGCACTCTGCAGAACGCCCTCTCGGTGCGCAAGCACTCCAAGTCGGGTCGTCCGGTCGACATCTACGCCTACCACGGTGTGGACGGTGCGAGCGTTGCCGAAGCCGCCGTGGAAATCCTCAAGGCCTCGGCCTTCTCGGAAATTAAGATCGACGCCGCGCTCTTGCCGCAACTGCAATCGCGCAGCGAAGCCAACGCTTAACTCCATCAAAACAAAAAAGCCGCCACCCGCGATTCTCGCGAGTGGCGGCTTTTTTTATGCCTTTATTTATAAATCTTGGACGAGATCGTGTCTTGATACGGAATCTTGATCACTTGGTATCCGGGAAAGTTCAACTTCACGAGCGACTCAAGGGAGGCGCCATCGCCGATGGCGGCGGCCACCACTTGCGACTTGTCGTAGAGACCCGTGAAGGTGCTCAATACGTCTTTTTTATCGACCTTCCAGCTATTAGGTTCGGACTTATAATAGGCAGGTGAGATTTCACCCAGCACCACGAGCTTGCGACGCATGAGTTTTTTCACTTCCGAAGAGCGACCCATGATTTCACTATACTTGTAGGACTGCAAACGCGAGGTCCAAAACTTGTCATCGAATTTGCCAAAGCCTTCGGCGCTGTTCTCATAGTAATTCTCCACTAGGTCACCGATCGTTTTGTAGGCGTCGATAGCGCGGGCAGCCACCGGGTTGGTCACAAAACCAAAGCTAGGGACACCCATCAGACGATTGTCAAAGGGCGTCACGTTGTACGAGAAACCGTTCTGGTGACGGATCACGTCGTAGAATACCGAACCAAAACGCGCACCAATGAGAAGGTAATTGGCAAAGCGGAAATCAAACTCGTTCGAAGCAGAAATCTCACTCGTGACGAGCGTGTTGATGGCAAAGACGTTCTGCGTACGGTCTTTTTTGTCGATCACAAGAAAGGTTTTCGAGGGGGCCACTTTTTTGGGAGCCTTGCGATCGTTGATCATCGGAGCCAAGTGTTCGCCTTCGCTCACGGCGCCCTGCTTTTTGAGCAAGGCAGCCACAAGACCGGCAAACTTATCTTTAACCTGCGGTGGACTAACAAGTCCCACCCAAGCGTCTGGAGCGGCGAGAAGCTTGTCATTGTAGAAAGCTTGCACTTCGGATAGCGCCACGGTGTCGATGTCTTCGATCGTCATGGGGCGACGGCCATAAGCCTTGAAAAACTGCCAATCCCAAACCATCGAACGGGCGAGCGACATGTCGTTGTCGAGCATCGACAGGGTCGCCGAGCGGAGTTTCTTTTTGGCGAGTTCAAAGGTCGCCTTGTCAAAACGCGGTTCGCGAAAAGCTTCGGTGAGGATTTTGAAGAGGTCTTCGTAGTTTTTGTTCTCAAGATACGGGAACGAGACGTTGAGATACGAAAACTCCGTACCGATGCTCATCGACATGTTGGCGCCAAAAGCGGAGAGCTGATCGTTTAACTCCTGCTTGGTGCGAGCCTTCGTGCCTGACTCGAGCACGAAGTCCACTATGCTGGCGGCAGCAAAATTTTTGAGATCCGAGTTGTTGGCTCCGCGTGGAATCACAATAGAGACTTCCACAAGAGGCAGCGGATCTTTGACCGAATCGAGATAGATTTTGGCCGACGCGGTCAGGGGCGCTCCCAATACCGCGAGAGCCGTAACAAATTTTAATGCAACGTTCTTCATCATATCCCCCTAAGACCCGCTAATCGGATCGCTCACCTTCGACGGCTCAATCAGTACGCGAATTTTTCCACTCTTCGCTCGCAGCACAAAACGGCGCAGCACGTCTTCGTAAGTGACGCCCTGAATCTGCTTCAAAAAGTCGATAGACATCATGGGGTTCTTGGTCAGCACGTACGAGGTGGCGAAAGCTTCGGCGAGCTCGTCGGGCTCACGGAGTGATGCGAGCTGCGAACCCATAAAGTAGAGCTTCAAGTTTTCGACGCGATCTTTGCTCAGCCATTTGGGGAAACCAGAAAGAGCGGCGCCATATTCGGTTTCGAGCTTCGCGGCCGAAATCTTGCCACTGCCCTGGATGATGATCATGCTGAGGCCAGGCTCTTTGCTGGGTGAGCACGAGGCGCCCACGGATTGGGCGATTCCTTTTTCAACGAGCGTGTTGCCCAGATAACCGATGTCATTGTCTGCGAGCAGCACGCACATCAGCACTTCGGCTGCGGCATCTTTGTCGTCGGCGCTCAATCCGTGTGTCGCATCGGAAATCAGTGCTGATTCCGTTTTGAGGCGGATCACCTTGCGACGAATTCCTGTAAAGGGAGGCTCCACCACTTTGGTGGGCTCTTTGACGTCGACGCTTTCGTAGGCGCCGTAGTTTTTGCTCAAGATGTCAAGCGTCGCCTTGGGATCAAAGCCGCCAGCAATCGAAATCACGGCGCGGTTGGGCGCGTAGTAGCGCTGATAAAAATTAAGCGCGTCTTCGAAGCTAGAGGCATCAAGATCTTTTTGGAAGCCAATGGGACCCACACGGTAGGGATGCTCTTTGAACGCGAGCAGATAGAGCTCCCAGCTGAGACGTCCCGAGGGAGAATCTTCGGTGCGCATTTTGCGTTCGGAAACTACCGCCCCACGCTCCTGTTGAAAGCCCTGCGGAGTGATCAGGAGCTGACGCATGCGCTCGCCCTCGAACTTGGCTACTTCGGGAAGCAGCTCGGCGGGCACCGTGCCAAAATAAACCGTCATGTCGCGGCTGGTATACGCGTTGAAGTTGTTACCCCAATCCGCAATCGTCTCAAAAGGCTTAGGGAACGACTCGGTTCCGCGAAACATCATGTGCTCAAAAAGGTGCGCAAGGCCAGTGCGACCCTTTTCTTCGAAACGTGAACCGACGTCGAAGGCCGTGACGTAAGCGATGGTTTCGGTACCCGGGCGCGGCGTGAGCACCACGTGCAGCCCCGACTTCTTGTGCACGTATTCGAAAACTTTGAGTTCCGGGTAGGGCTCATAGGTTTTCTCGAGCGTGAAGCCTTTGTACTGCTTGGGAGCATCGCCGATTTTGGTCGTTGAGGCACAACCGAGCGTGAGCGCGGCAAGTGCGGGAAACAAAAATAAAGCCTTCATAGGCTTTATTTTATTCACGATTCTTTTGAAGCAGCAACCGAGCGAAGACCTCAAACACGTTATCGAGCAAATAAGGCTTGAGGCGTGCCTGCAATGCGTCAGAGTTTTCACCCAAATCGCGCAATTCCGTAGAGGAGATCCACTGCAGCGATTCAGGAAAGAGACGCCACGCGCATAGCCCGCGCAGCGATTCGGGGATTTCTTGCGGTGAGAGCGCGTAACCACCACGCTTAAAGACCCACACGGCCTCAAGCCCGCTGAGCAGATCGTTCACCGCGCGCCAACGCGGCAACTGTTCGAGCAGATCCGCCCCAATCGCAACTACCCAACGTGATTCAGGATTACGCTCTTTGAGCGTGCGCAGCGATTGTACGGTGTACGACACTTTCTCGGAATCGAGCTCGAAAGTTTCAAGCTTGAGCTTTGACGAGATTTCAGGGCTGCGCTGTTTGACCGTGTGCACCCAGGCGTTGATCAGTTGTCGTCGCTCGGCGCTGCTAAAGAGCGGTGGATGATCTTTGAGGGGGTTGATACCCGTCGGCACCAGGTGCACGTGGCTAACGCCGGATTCTCTAAGCAACCTTTCGAGCAACTCGTGGTGTCCGATGTGCGGGGGCATAAAAGAGCCCCCGAAGAACACACGCAGTTCCATCAACCTTCGTCATCCTCTTCGTCGATAGCCTCACTCTTGGATTCTGTGTCGAGGAGCGATTCGTCCCCTACAGAAATCTGCGGAGACACTTCGTTCACCCAGAAGCGTGGCCCCATCGCTTTGAGGTGGGTTTCAATCGCACCGAGCGCCCCTTCGAGACCTAGGCCCGAGACGGCCGAAATTTCAAAGAGCCCGAGAGCACTCTTCGACGATTTCACGAGCGTTTCGAGTTCGGCAAAGCCTTTTTCTTCTTTGAGATCCGCAAAGGCGTCGCCCTTGTTGACGAAAACAAAATAAGGTTTGGTGGATAAGTCTTGGGAAAACTTCGCAAGCTCATCGCGCAGCGTTTGGTATTCGGTGTCGAGCGCGCGACCCGTGTGCGGATCGAGGTCGAGCATCATAATAAGCACGCGCGTGCGTTCGCAGTGGCGCAAAAAGCGATCACCGAGTCCGCGCCCTTCGCTAGCACCTTCGATGATGCCAGGAATGTCGGCGAGCACGTAGTCGAGCGAAGTGCCGCGCACGAGACCAAGGTTGGGCACGAGCGTGGTAAAGGGATAGTCGGCGATTTTAGGACGCGCCTTTGTGGTGCGCGAAATGAAGGTCGACTTGCCCGCGTTGGGAAAACCCACAAGGCCTACGTCCGCAAGGAGCTTGAGCTCCAGCATCACGTCGCGCGTGTGACCCGTTTCGCCGGGCTGCGCGTACTCGGGAGCTTGGCGCGTCGCCGAGGCGAAGTACATGTTACCAAGGCCCCCGCGACCGCCCTTCATGAGCTGCACGCGTTTGCCGGGTTCCACGAGGTCGAGCAGCACTGAGCCGGTGGCCGCGTCCTTGACGGTTGTGCCCACGGGCACCATCACCACCACGTCGTCGCCACCTTTGCCATCGCAATCGGCTGAACGACCGGGCATGCCATCGCCCGCCTCGAACTTGGGTCGGTATTTGAAGTCGAGCAGCGACTGCATGTTGTGCGTGGCCTCAAAGTACACGCTACCGCCGCGCCCGCCGCTACCGCCGTCGGGACCCATCTTGGGCATGAAGGACTGGCGCATGAACGACACGCAGCCAGGTCCACCATTGCCCGATCTTAGAAAAATTTTTACCTCATCAACAAATTGCATAAATCCTTAGGACTAGAGTCGTCGTGAACTTTGTATAAAAAAACCCTCTTTGAGCGCTGCTCAAAGAGGGTTCGGTTTCGGATCTTAAACTAAGAAGTTATGCCGCTGGAGTCACAGAAACTTTGGTCGGACCGTCTTTGTGCTTGCGGAAGGTCACGACGCCCTCGGAGAGTGCGTAGAGAGTGTGGTCGCGGCCGATGCCAACGTTCACACCGGCGTGGAATTTGGTGCCACGCTGACGAACGATGATCGTTCCGCATTTCACTTTTTCACCGCCGAAGGCTTTTACGCCGAGCATTTTGGGGTTCGAATCGCGTCCGTTTTTGGTACTACCACCAGCTTTTTTCGATGCCATGACTTATCTATATTCCTTTACGTTTCTTAAATTATACCTTGATGCTTTTTACCACAAGTCGGGTAAGCGACTGGCGGTGACCAACGGAACGAATCGAAGATTGACGGCGACGGAAGTGACGCACGAGATTCTTTTTACCGAGGGTTTGTTGGAGCACTTCGAATTCAACCTTGGCCGAGCCAACGGTCGGCTTACCGATTTCAAAGGTGCCGGGTTTCGATGCTACGAAAAGCACTTCGTCAGCGGTCCAAGTTGCGCCGGGTTCGAGTTCCAGCTTTTCAACGAGGATTTGATCGCCTTGCGATACTTTGTATTGTTTCCCACCGGTGCGTACGATTGCATAGGGAAAGTTAGATTCAGTTGTTTGCGCTTCAGCCATTGTGGGAAAACCTCCAAGTCAATTAGAGCCGAATTTCTGGTGGATTATCCCGAGAATGTCAATTTAAAACGCAGCGACTTCTTTCGTCGCAAGAGACTTTTTTAGTGGAGCGCAAAAGCGCGCCTGGGCACCTTGCCGAGGCAGCCCTGACAGGTGCCCTGCTCGATGACAATCACGTCGCCCTGCTCAGCGGCCTGGCGCTGGTATTCAAAATGAACGTGCGCGCCGCAAGCATTACACTTGTCCAATGATTCCAGCTTCTTAAGTTCTTCTTTGACTTTTTGTACCCGGGCGAGAACTCCCGGATCGTTGTGTTGAATGATGGCTAGCAAGTCCGATGCTTTCATGTTTGGTGCCCTCCTGGCATAGATCTCTTCGACCTTCGGGCCGGGGGACTTAAGGGGTGACAAGAAAATATTGACACGTTGCGTAAAGATGATTAAAGCCGGGTTTCGTTATGAGTAACAAGCCATTTGCCCGTTTCTTTATCCTCTCAACCTTCCTGGCAAGCTTCGCTCACGCCCAATCCGGTGGGCAACAACTCAAGCTTCCCGAGGACTACGAAATCGAAGAAGATGAGGACTACATCGACCCCAAGGGCAAGACGCAAGGACCGTCGAAACCCACCGCTCCCCGCATCACCGAAGACATCACTCCCGTGGACCCCCGCGAACGCGCCCGCCAGCGCGAAGGCTATCAAGAAGGCTACGAGCAACGTCCCGACAACCAACAGCAGCAGCAGCAACAACCCAACAACGGTGCTTACTTTGATCCTTACGCCCAACAGCGCGGCGGCTTCGACCCCTACCGTCAAGATCCCTATCGCCAGCAGGGCCAATTCCGTCAGGGACCCATGCAGCAACAACAACAGCAGCCCCTGAACCAGGACCTCTACACCCCTCAAGTTCGTCGCAACGGCAATGAATGCCAGGGCGCGCGCAGTGGTGATTTTGTGCACGCCGTGGATTTGAGCGTGAAAGTCTTCCGCAAGAACGACAAGTATTTTGCAAGCTATCCCGTATTCACCCTCGCCGAGAACCTCGACGAGCGTCTCGACAACGAAGGCGCCCACCAAGATGAGGTCGCGCAACAGCGCGGCGGCCCTGGTGTGGATCCCCGCGCCATGGCTCCGATGGGCCCGGGCGGCATGGTGGCTGCTGGCGGCGTGGTCCCCGCAGGTTTCGTTGCGGTTCGCAGCATCGTACCGATGCGAGATGCCCTGGGTCGCCCTATGATGGGTGTCGATCGCTTCGGTCGCCCCGTTCCCATGATGCATGAACAAGTTTTCTTCGTGCCAGGCCCCATGGGTCCTGGCGGTCGCCCCTTCGGTGCCATGATTCCTGGTGGCCCCATGCAAGGTGGTCAGCAGATGAACGCGGACTGTTTGGCGCTTCCGTTCTTGCGCACCGAAGAAGTGCACGGCGCCCACAGCATGGAAGACGCCTTGCGCATCCTCTCGCGCGGTCGTCAGATCAAGCGTGAGTCCGGCCGTGCCAGCAAAGAGCGCACGCCGCAAAACCTCGGCCCCATCGCAAGTAGTGACCCAGGAGTGGTTTCGAAGTAATCTGTGCGGAATGCACGTTGTCTTTGCACACGATAAGCCGCTGCCCGTAGCGGCTTACGGCGGCACCGAAAGAATCATTTATTGGCTGATGAAAGCCCTGGTGCGCCGGGGGCATCGAGTTACACTCATCGGCCACCCCACTTCTCAAGTTAGCGATCACGGCATTAGGCTCATCGCGGGCGACGCCGCTTCGTGGCCGAGCCTCATCCCAAGCGACGCCGACATCGTCTGCCTCTCCTTTCCCTGGCACCGCGAAGTCTCCAAACCGCACGTGTGTATCATTCACGGCAACGGAAAACCCGGCGAGGTCTTTCCGCAAAACACCATCTTTGTTTCGCGCTCGCATGCGCAGAATCACGGCGCCGAGTGCTACGTGCTAAATGCGCTCGATATGCAGGAGTACCCAGAATCTTTATTGCGCACCAAGGGTGAGCGCTCGCGCTGGGAGCGCTTTGGGTTTTTGGCCAAGGCCAAATGGAAGGTGAAAAACCTCAAAGACTGCGTGCGCGCCGTGAAGGCTGCGCACAAAGAACTCGACGTGGCGGGCGGCCGCGCCTGGACACTGAGTCGTAGGGTGCACTCGCACGGCATGGTCACCCAGTCGCGCAAGTTAGAGATCCTGAGCGGCTGCGACGCTCTGCTATGGCCCGTGCGTTGGCCCGAGCCCTTTGGCGTGGCCATGATCGAAGCGATGGCCGCCGGATTGCCGGTGATCGCCTCTGGCCACGGATCGAGCCCCGAGATCCTCACACCCGACGTAGGACATATCTGCCAAAATTATGCGGAGTTTGCCGAAGTCGTGGCGCACGCGCCACGAGACTTTTCGCCAAAACGCATTCGCGATTACGCGATGGAGCACTTTCACGCCGACCGCATGGCCGCCGATTATGAGCGCTGCTTTGAAACGGTGCTGAGCGGTCGCCCCCTCAATCCCCAAGCTCCCCGCACGCAATTTCGCGAAGATGCCCAAAGCCTCCTCCCCTTCTAAAGAACCTAGTTCCTTAACCCGCTACCTTAACCCCGTACCTCTATCCAAGTTTCCAGATCTTCCAACTTATCTGGAAGAAGCGTCGAAAAATGACAACAAGGGTAGATGGGACACCGATGAACTTCATTTCCATAAATGCCAGCCAACGAGCTAAATGGGTAAAGGGCTGGAGTTAAGCTAAGCCCTGCTTCAACGGGATTGCTCGCTATATATCGATAAGTGTTTTCGAATTGGACCGGATTCTCTACCAATTTCCACTTATACCTCGCTCCAAATCGAAAATCTTGTGACCCCACTAAGGCCGTTAACCTACGACTAATTTCCCTCTGAAAATATAGCATCGACTCCGCAATGTTTTCGTCTGGAGTATGAAGAAGCAAATGATAATGGCTACTCATAAGTACCATCATCTGAATACGAACTCCGAAAGCCCAGGTCAGCACCCGAGCGGCATCGCAATAGATCTCCCAGACTCGGGGCATTAATTTCTCTGGATAAAACTTCTTGTCCAGTAACCGATTGTAAATATGGTAGGGAAAGGTGTTGGTTTTGATTAATGGCTTTCTAGGCATAGCCGTAGACCCAGCAAGTTTGGTGCCAGGTTAAGGTAGCGGGTTAAGGAACTAGGTTCTTTTAAAAAATGACTTGAAAGCGGCTGCACCTCGCCCCATGATCCTCCGCATGAAAAACCGCGATTGGATCGAGTTTCTGGACACGCTCGGACACGATCCAGATCTTGTGCTGGCCGCAACGCTGCCGGCAGAGAATGTGCATCCCAGCGCTTCGGCTCGCCCCGCGGTTCCCTTTGTCTTTGTTGGCGAAGATCTCTCCAGTGGCCCTTCGGCTGACCTGCTCGGCAAAATGATCGCCGCCATGGGACTCGGCGCGCGACAGTCGCGCATTCTCGACCTCAGCGAAGTTTCCCACTTGAGCGAGCACTCTCCCCAGTGGATCATCACACTCGGAGAGCGCGCCACAAGTGCGGTCTTCGAAGGCCCTACCTCGGTCGAAGAAAACCGCGGTCGCTTGCATCACCTCGCCGTGGGCAAGGTGATGCCCACCTACCACCCATCCGAACTCTTACAGCAGCCCGAAAAAAAGAAGCCTTGCTGGGAAGACCTCCAACTCATCATGCAAGACGCGGGGCTCAGGCGATGACCTGGCGTGCGCTAGTGTTGGGCCTCGTCCTATGGGCGCCGCTCGCCCTGGGCGCCACCGTAACCCGTATTCGCATTCACGACGCGATTCACGTTGGGACTTTTGAATATTTGAAGCGCGCGGTTGCCACGAGCGAGAAGAACGGCGACGCGGGACTTCTCGTTGAACTGGACACTCCGGGTGGCTACCTCGAAGCCACGCGCGAGATCGTGCAACTGATGCTCAGTTCCAAACATCCCATCGCCATTTGGGTCACACCCTCGGGCGCTCGCGCGGCTTCGGCCGGCGCCATGATCACCATGGCGGCGCACTTGGCGCTGATGTCGCCCTCCACCTCTATCGGAGCGGCAACTCCGGTTGATGCCGGTGGCGGCGACGTGGGCGAATCCATGAAAAACAAAGTCATCAACGACACCGTTTCGTTTGTCGAAGGCATCGCCGCCAAACGCGGGCGCAACGCCAGCTGGGCCAAAGCTTCGGTCACCGAGGCGGCATCGCTTTCGGCCTCCGAGGCCAAAGCCAAAAATGTCATCGATCACGTCGTCGACACCGAAGCGCAACTCAAAGAGATCCTCGCACGCGAATGGAAAACGAGCGAGATCCAGTGGTCTCCCCTCGAACCTCGCATGCGCGAGCAGTTCATCTCATTTTTTGCGAACCCCAACATTGCCTACGCGCTCCTCGGCCTCGGTGCCCTGGGCATCTACGTCGAAATGACTCACCCGGGACTTATCTTTCCTGGGGCCATCGGAGCTATCTCGCTAGCGCTGGGCGCGATGACCACCAAGATCATTCCCATCAACACGGCGGCCATCGCGCTGCTCGTGCTCGCGCTGCTACTTTTTGCCATCGAGATCTTCGTGCCGGCACCCACCTTCGGCGTGGCGGGCACTGCCGGACTGGTGTCGCTCTTTTTTAGCGGAGTGCTGCTCCTCGATCCCTCACAGACAAATCTCAAACTCGATCCGCTGATCTGGCTGCCGCTCTTTGCCGTGGTGGCGTCTTTCATGGGCTGGCTCATGACGATTTCCATTCGCGCTCTGCGCGCCAAGCCCTACCGCCAGGGCGTCGACGGCCTGCTCGGCAAAGTGGGCTCGGTCTCACGCGTTGTCGAAAACGAGCTCTACCAATACAAAGTGCTGGTGGCAGGCGAACTATGGAACGCCAACGCCGACACGCCCCTTGCTGTTCACGACACTGTAGTGGTCGTCCAACAATCCGGATTTTTATTGACCGTAAAGAAGGAGTCTTCCCATGTTTAGTTCCTCACTCATTTTGGCCGTAGTTATTGGTCTCTACATTCTCATCTCGGTGTTCAAAATCGTCGATCAGTATGAGCGTCTCGTGATTTTCCGTCTCGGCAAGCTCCTGCATCGCACGGGCGGCCACGGACCCGGCCTCGTGATCGTGATTCCCTTTCTCGACAAAGTTCGCCGTGTTTCGATCCGTACCGTCGCTCTCGATGTCCCCCCTCAGGACATCATCACCAAGGACAACGTGTCGCTCAACGTGAACGCCGTGGTCTATTACCGCGTGATCGATCCCGAGCGCGCGATCCTCGAAGTGGAAGATTACCTCTACGCCTCGAGCCAGCTTGCGCAAACCACGCTGCGCTCCGTCTGCGGCCAGAGCGACCTAGACTCCCTGCTCTCCGAACGCGAGACGATCAACGACAAACTGCAAACGCTGCTCGACCAGCAAACCGAAGGCTGGGGCATCAAGATCACCAACGTGGAACTGAAGAACGTGGACCTTCCTAAAGAAGTTCAGCGTGCCATGGGTCGCCAAGCGGAAGCCGAACGCGAGCGCCGCGCGAAAATCATCGCTGCCGAAGGGGAACTGCAGGCCTCCAAAACTTTGGCGGAAGCCGCCGCGCAACTCGCCACTCAGCCCAACACGCTACAGCTGCGCTATCTGCAGACGCTGAACGAAATTTCTCAAGAAAATTCAAAGATTCTCGTCTTCCCTATTCCTATGAACTTGCTCGAAAAGATCGACAAACTCGGCAAGTAACTCACTACCGTCAATGGCTCGTCGCGAACGAGCTTTTGACGGCGTGAGTTCCGCCTCCCCCGGTACAATGATCACTGGGGGACGGCGCACTTGGGCAAACACATCTTCACCATCGCAACGATCATCTCGCTCATCAGCGTACCATTCGCGCGTGCACAAAAAGTGCCAGCCGAAACCATTCGCCTGCGCGTGCTGCTCAAAAAAATCAACCAAGACGAGGTTCTCTCCATCGGCGGCGGAAAAGTTTTCGTCGGCTCCGACGAGCGCGCCACAGCACCTTCACTGCAATGCTCTTATTATTCAGGACTCGCACAGCCACTCATGTGGACGAATCCTCTGTTGCAAGCCGACCGCTGGCATTGCAAGAGCACCACTCAAAACCTGAAGGTCGAAGCGCCGATCTTTGTGCACGCCAAGGGTGCCGCTCTCACGCTCGATGGCGATGCGTTTCGCGGACATCTTGAGCTCGTGCCTCTCAAAAATCAGCTTCTCGTGATCAACCACGTGCCCATTGACGCCTACCTCGCCTCGCTCGCGAATTCGGAAATGTCAGCCAGCTTTCCGACTGAAGCGCTCAAAGCACAGATCATCGCCGCAAGATCCTACGCTCTCTCCACCGCCCTTGATCGCCGTCAAAAGCGTTGGCCCTTTGATCTCTACAACACGCAATTCGATCAGGTGTACCGCGGCATCCGCTACGAAACCCCCAAAAGCTGGGAACTTGCCCGGCTGACCACGCGCCAGGTGCTGAACTACAAACGCAACGTGCTCAAGGCCTACTACCATTCTTCATCGGGGGGTCAGCTCGAGGTGCCTCTCAACGTGTGGAGCGACAGTCGCTTGCACGCGGGAGCCTACCGAGCCAAAGTGAACCCTTACGACAAGAATATCGGCAGCGGCATTTGGCAGATCACCCTGAGCCGCGATCTCGGCAAGCAGATCAAAGCAAGTGGCCCCTTTCGCGACATCCGCGTGATGGAGCGCACCGAGGGCAAGCGCGTGAAACGCCTGCGCATTGTCGGCGACCGCGGCCAGACCGAACTCAGCGGTGTGCAATTCCGCAATCTCTTTGGTTCGGGCTGGATCAAGTCCGCCCTCTTCGACGTCAAAAAGCAGGGCTCTTCTTTTGTGATCCAGGGCAAAGGATGGGGACACGGCGTGGGCATGAGCCAATGGGGCGCGAAAGTGATGGCAGACGCGGGGAAAAGTGCTGAACAAATCCTGAAATTCTACTATCCAGGTGCCAATGTCGCCATCTACGGACGAGCCGCAAGTTCCACGCCCCTTTCGAGTGCGCGGGATCACACACATCCTGCCGCCCGCTGAGTGGCCCACTCGGATCTCCGAATACGACTTTGCTCTGCCGCCTGAGCTGATCGCGCAAACGCCACCGGCCTCGCGAGGCGACTCACGCCTGCTGGTGATTCGACGTGAACCTCAAGGTGGCTTGCCGCGCTTCGAAGACCTTTCGTTTGGTGATCTGCCCGCGCTCGCCAAATCCGAAAACCTGCAACGCTCAAAATGGGTGCGCAACCGCACCCAAGTTTTTGAAGCCCGCCTCTACACCAAACGCCCCACAGGCTCTGAGCACGAAATCGTGCTGGTGCGCGAGATCGGCGACCGCCGCTGGCAGTGTATCGTTCGCAATTCCAAGCGCTTCGATTACCCGCAGCGCCTGCACCTACGCGACAATCCCGAGATTCTTTTGAGCAGCCCCGAGCCGGGCGTCATTGAATTCGATACGAGTGGGCCATCGATTTACGAAATCTGCCGCGAGTACGGCGAAATGCCGCTGCCCCCTTATATCAAGAATCGTGACAAGGCGCGCGACCGCGATCGCTACCAGAGCGTGTGGGCACAGCAAGCACGCCCCCAATCGGTGGCGGCACCCACCGCCTCGCTGCATTTTAGCGATGCGCTCTGCACCGAGCTCGCGGCGTGCGGCGTGAACTTTGTCGACATCGAACTCGACGTGGGCCTGGGCACTTTTGAGCCTCTGCGCTTTGATGAGATTCACGCCAATGAGCTGCATACCGAGCGTTTCGCTCTGCGCGCCGAGGCGCGAGGCCAGCTCGAGTCCCAAATTCGCGCGGACGAGCCGATTCTCTGCGTGGGCACCACCGCCTTGCGCTGCCTCGAATCGCTCACGCTGGGCGGTGAAGCGTCGCGAGCGGCGCAGCTGGTGGAGAGCCCGGACGGCGGCTGGGCCGGCGAGACGAAAATCTTTATCAAACCCGGCAACAGCGTGCTCTACACCTCGCAGCTGCTGACAAACTTTCACCTGCCCCAATCGAGCCTTTTTGTGCTGGTTTCTACCTTTGCTGGCTCCCCTACCCTCGCCCGGGAGGCGTACGACCACGCCGTGCGCCAGGGTTACCGATTTTTCTCTTACGGCGACGCCACGCTTTGGCTATAAGGAAATCTATGTCGATGCAAAACACCCTCGAGTCCATTTACGATCACCACAAAAAGATCAGCACTCTGGATAGCATCTCGAACGTGCTCTACTGGGATTTCGAGACCATGATGCCCAAGAACAGCAGTCAGCTGCGCAGCGATCAGCTCTCGTACCTCAATGCCGCCGCCCACAACCTGCGCACAAACGCCTCTTACGTCGACAACGTGATGAGCCTCGACATCAAGTCGCTCGCCACACCCGAAGACCAGCGTCACATCACCAAGCTCAAAAAATCCCTCGCACGCGCGCTCTGCATCGACGAGGCTTTCGTAAAGCGTCTCACCGATGTCTCTTTGAAATGCCACGAAAAGTGGAAGGCGGCACGCGAAGCCTCCTCTTTTGCGCTCGTAAAAAACGATCTCACAGAGCTCGTGGGTCTGCAGCGTGAATTTGCCGTGCGAGCGCGCGACTTCGCCGCACTGAAACCCTATTACCAGGGCAAAAGTGCCTACGAGGTGCTCATCGACGAATACGAACCCGGCATCTCCTCGGAGTACCTGCGCACAAGTCTCAAACACCTGGTGGAATCCACCAATGCCCTATTGCCCGAAATCGAAGCCAAACAAAAATCTCAGACTGCGCCAAAGCCCATTGCTCTACCCACCGACGACCAGCACAAGATTGTGCTCAAGGTGGCGCACGCCCTGGGTTTTGACTTTACACGCGGCCGTATCGACAAGTCGGTTCACCCTTTCTGCGGTGGCCACCCCAACGACACACGCATGACAACGCGTTACCGCGAGGATGACGCCACCGACGCTGTGTGGAGCACCATTCACGAAGCCGGCCACGCGCTCTACGAACAGAACCTGCCACCAAGATTGCTCGGTCTTCCCTGCGGCAGCGCCGCCTCGATGGGCGTGCATGAGTCGCAGAGCCGCTTTTACGAAAATCAAATCGCCAAGTCGCTGCCCTTTTGCCAGTGGATCGCACCGGATTTTGGCGTGAGCCCGCAAGAGCTTTACGCGATACTCAATCGTGTGCAGAAAAGCTTCATTCGCGTCGACGCTGACGAAGTCACTTACAACCTGCACGTGTACCTGCGCTTTGAACTCGAAGAGCGCCTCATAGAAGGCAAACTCGCGGTGGCAGATTTGGAAGACGCGTGGAACGCAGAATTCCTCAAAACCTTTGGCATGAGTCCTGCCACGCCTCTGCAGGGCGTGCTACAGGACACCCATTGGTATGGCGGTGCTTTTGGTTATTTTCCGACCTACAGCCTGGGGAATCTTCTCGCAGCCGAACTCTTTGCCAAATACCAGGCGCAATTTCCCGATTGGCAGGACCTTGTGCGCCAGGGATCTTTTGTGCACATTCGCGAATTCATGAATAAGAACGTGCACTCGCTCGCAGCGCTGGACGACAGCCCCGCAACGATGCAAAAGATTCTCGGCGGCAAGCTGCCGAATCCCGACACACTGGTGACTTATTTTAGAGCGAAGTTTCTTTAGACGCTGCCAGGGTTTACCACCACCAGCGTAGGCCGATACCGCCGACGATGTCGAAATCGGTTTCGGGCACAAGGGTGAAGGCCACGGCGAGCTCTGCGAAAGCTTCGAGATTGGGATCGCTAAATTTGTGCGAGACTCCGGCGGGCACGCGCAGCGCGGCCGCAACATCATCTTCTGGCAAAGCGAGAATCGCGCCCACGCCGTAATAGAAATCCGATTGAAACGATTTCGGACCTACGAGTTTGGGCTTGATCCAAAGGTAGTCGGCGTGCATGAGCACGTATTCGTTTTTGCCCAGACGCCACGCCAGAACGGCGTCGATGGCCTGATTCTCCGGCATATCCATACGGAAGCTCACCCCGGTGGGCTGACCGAGCACAAAGCCAATGCCCTGATCGGCGCGGGCCGTGTTCACGGCGACGGAACTAGCGAAAATGAGGGTAGCGAGAGATTTCCTAAGGTGTTTCATAACCCCTATAGTTTTAAAGCCGCTTCTTTGCTTGCGCAAGCGACTGAGCAAGACAAAGCTCCTCAAAAAATCAGGCACTTAAGCAAAGTCGCCACGCACTGTATTAGAAAGTGAAGGACAGGGCCTGGGACATCTTGACACATTGAGTCACCCTCATTAAAACCCTCCGATGCGAATGGTCTTTGGCGCACGAAAGCTTCTTTTGGGAACCTTGCTCGGATTTCTCGCCGTGCCATCGCCAGTCCGCGCCACTCACCCAAAGTCGCGTTGCCTCGAACTCCTGAACAGTCATATCGTTCTCAGCGGTGGGGCTCCCGAAGTTCTCGTCACGCGTGCGCTCACCTACAGCCACGAAAGGGCACGCCTCACCGAACGCATCCAACGCGACGACGCAACGGCGGCCGAGCTCTTTGAACTTGCCATGCAGCACACCGCGCTCGAAACGGCGCAACGAAAGAACCTGGCCGTCATGAGCCAAGCTTTTCTCTTTGGCAATGCCGTTCGCGCCCACATGGCCGACCACTACCAGACCAATACCGGCAAGGACCTTGCGAAAGTCGAGCGCGAGATGGAGTCGCTCATCGACGGCACCCCCTCGTCGCCTTTTTACCAAGCTTACGAGCACGCCAAATCCAAGCACCTCTACTCACCGCTCCTCGGCGATTTCGTGGTGGAGCAACTGCCCGTGACCGAAGCACGCAACGATGGCTCCTTTCTCGCCTTCCGCACGAGCGAGACCAAGATCACGGAACTGCCCGGTGGCCGTGGTTTCCAATTGCGATTTACCACCACCGCCGAAGACTCCCCGCTCAAGGATTTGGACGAAGCTTCGAACTTGTGGAAGGTGGGTCACCTCTCGGGCAAAGAGGGCTTTAACGCCGTCCGGAGCCTTCACTCGCCGATCACCCTGCAGGCCGAATCACCGGCTCTGCCCGGCCTCAAGGCGCACACCCCCTATCCCAGCGTCTGTCTTTTTGGCCGCGACAAAGAGGGCCGCTACACTCTGGAAATCACGATCAAGCGCCCTGAGAACTGATTGAGTCACCTCGCTTCGCCACTATGAAAAGCGTCATATTTTCCTTGCTCCGTGGCGCGCGAAATGTTTGAGGAGTCCCTTAAAATATGAAGATGCGTTATTCCCTTTGGCTTGCCCTCGCCCTCCTCACCCCTAGCTTCGTCCGCGCCGCGGACGGAGACGCCAAAGCTAAGAAAGCGGCCTGTGAAAAGCTCCTCGTGACCGTGGTGGACGCGAGCAAGATCGAGGTCTCCCGCAACGAACCTTCGCTCGTGGTGCCCGTCAACCCACTCATCCTCGAAGAGCATCCACATCTCGTGCCTCTCACCGGCAAACTCGTACTCCTGGAAAGCTTGCGTCCCAAGACCTTCGTGCGCAACCTCTTCACCTGCAGCAACCCGGAATGCCAGAGCGCCAACCAGTTGCACAATCCCGCCGAACTCAAAGGCGGCGCGAATTGCACCCGCTGCGGAGGCACAAAGGGCCCCGAAGACGAATCCTACAATCTGCCGCGCGATCAGCACGGTAATGAAATAGACGGCTTCATCGATCTCGCGCAGATCGTCATCAACCCTAGCGCCAAAGCGGTTTACGCCAAAGCGTGGGTCTGCGACCTTTGCACTCGCGATGTCACCGACGGAGAAATGTTTTGTCCCAGCTGCAACGGTTACCACGACGCCAACCCGAAAGAGTTGTCGGACGCCGCCGGAGAGCTCGAGAAGATCGCCCGCGAACAAAAACTCAATCAAACCGATGAAGGACGCGCTTACCTCAAGGGTGAGAACATGGCCAAGTCGGTGCAAGACTTCCTTAAGCACTCGCGCGACAAGCTCGGCGAAATGATGAACCAGGCCAAGCGCGCCGCTCACGCGGCGCCTGCTTTCGTCAAAGAGCACGTACGCACGATCGCGGCCATCACGGGAGTGAGCCTCGGCACTGCGTGGCTGCTTTACATGTATTTCGACACCAACGAGTTCACGACCGAAATCGTCGAAACCCAGTGGGTCCACGAAATTTCCTTCGAAGTGCTTACCACGCTCAAGAACCAGCAGGACTGGTGCGACGACCTTCCGGCCGGGGCCAAAAACATTCAGATCATCGAAAAGGGCCGTCGCTACTCGCAGAACGCTGACCCCTTCTCGCCATTCGAGTTGTGGACACGCGCCTCGCTACGAAAGATGTCTCGCCTCAGCCTGATCTCTAGCGCCTGGGCCAAAAAGAAGCTCGTCGATCAGGGCAACGGCTACTCCTCGGTTGAAGAGGTGGACGAGCCAGAGCCACCTAAAACTCAACCCAAGACGCAGCCTAAGTCACAACCTAAGTCGCAGCCCAAATCCCAACCCCGTCCCTCGCAGCCGCGCTCGACTTCGCCCAGCGGCTCGTCCTCTTCTTCAAAATCGAAAAAACCCAAATCCACTGCGCCCACGGGTGGCTACGACAGCGAAGACGATTACAGCTGGAACACGGATGAGGAAGAAGACGATTACACACCGCCGCCCCCGCCCGAGCCGGTTTACAAAGATTACTGCTCCTACGATATCGATAGCTGGGTGCACTCGCGTACCGTCAGCGACGACGGCAAAAACCCGAGCTCGGAATCTGACATGACCTGGCCCGCCGCTCAGCCCGGCGAGCGCGAGTCGAAGCGATCCGCCAGCTACCGATGGAAGATGCGCTACACAGACACCGACGGTAAGGTGCAGTCCTTAGAGAAAACCTTCCGCTCGCCTTCGGAGTTCCTCGCGCGAACCGCGGGATCCACGGGCGTGCAGCGCGTGAACCACTTCGGATCGGCCGTCGGCGATTTGAAATAGCCCTAGTCTAAGTAAGTGGCGACGCGCTCACGCGCGGTCGCCGCGCGCAAAAAGCTCGAATAACTCCAGCTCAGATCGCGGGCGCCTACCTGGCGCCCTTCGTCGCGGTGAATTTGCTCGGCAAGATTCCCCGCCTCGCCCACATAAGTGCGTGCATGAGCAAGAATGGCATCGCCGTGCTTCACAAGCTTAAGCATCAACTCATTCCACTGCGGTTGGCGTTCTTTGGTGAGCAGGGTTTCATTACCCACAAAGAGCTTCCAAAAGGTGCGCGAGGTGTTGTCCACTCGTAGCTCTCCGCGCGCGTCCAGCGCCGCAGCAAGCTTGTAGTAAAATTCGGCCATATAAAAGGTGTTCAAAAACCACGGATTGCCACGCTTGCCCGTTTCGAGTCCGTTGTAAGTGTCTTCGGGATAGCGCCCGATCATGGCGCCCTTGACGTCGCTCACGCGAGCGTTGATCTCGTAAATGCGAATGAAGGTGGCTTCGAGGCGTTGCACGGTGGCCTGCACTCGCGAGTCGAGCACCGTCCAAGGATCGCTATCGAGATTGGCATAGCCATCGGTTTCGAGCACCGCGATCACCACAGCAGAATCGAGACCGGATTTGTAGTCGAGCCCTTCGTCACGATCGAGGGTAGCGGTGATGTAACCGAGTTCTGGAATCCAGTGTCGCTCGAGCTCGAGGGCCAGCTCATCCGAATTTTGGCGATACCACCTAGCGGCCAACGGATCGAAGGCCGCGTCGGCGAGGCGCGCGCCTTCACGCAAAGCGTAGCGCTGAAACAGTCGCGTGAAAAAATGATGCCCTCGCACCTCTTCCCACACGTCATAATCCGTACCGACCCAGTGGTGCGACACGTACTCGAGATCGCGCTTGATCGCAGAGTGCACACGCAGGTCGGGCGAATAAAGTGAGGCGTCTGCTGCGAGCGGTGACCCCATAGCGGCAAGGTGCGTGCGCCATTTCATTAGCGAGAGCGCACGGATCGCAGGGCCGTCGTTTTGTGGCCGGCCCCAGCGCCCAAGATAGGGTTCCCCGTTGTCGTAAAACTTCACTTCACCGAGATCCGCAATGGTCGCACGCGCTTGATGATGGAGCGTGATTTGCCAAAAGTCTTTAAGGTCGTTCTCGACACGGGCTTTGATGGTCGGCGCTTGGCGCTCGTCGAGCCAAGTGGACATCACCAGGCCCGCGTCGCGCACCCAGTGATAGTAATAATCGGGAGCCTGCCGCGAAGGGCTTGCCACCACGGTGCCGGGCTTTGCCCCTTCAGGTGAGATGTTTCGTGCCAGCAGCTGCTGCGAAGCGAGCGTCTGAGCTGCGATCCAAGTTGCCAGGCTTTCATTGGTTTTGGCCGAAGCCGTTTGTGATGCTGCCACCAGCAAGATCGTGATCCCCACCCCATAGTTCATATTTAGCGTCTCCCTACTTCCCAAAGTCCGTGTTCGTAAATGAGTTCCGAGCCCGATTGCGCAAGGCGCAGGATCGGAATGGCGACAACTAATGACAGCACGACAAAGGCCCACGGCGCCCAAGTGGCCGCGCGCGCCGAGCGCCGAACAAAGTACATGACAGCCATCGAGGCGCCCCAAACGATGAGGGCGTAGGCGAGCGCGTTCTCCCCGGCCTGCGAGTGGGCTTCGAGTGCAAGAAGCGCGTCGTCGGAGATGAGGGGTGCGATGCGTGCGGTTTCGAGGCGCCCAAAGTGATTTGCCACCAGCACCGAGACGAGATGGATTCCGCCGAGCACGGGCAAGAGGCGCCACACACGCGCGCCGTCAGGGATTTGACGAGCCACAAACCAAAGGATGGCGGCCACGAGCGGAATCAAAACCGACAAGGCGATCGGAAAGTGCACGAGCACCGCGTGCCAGGGAACTTGTTCCACGTCTTGCCACCTCTTTCTTCCCGAGAGTTTCAACGCTGATGCCGATAATGTCCAATTTTTTGTCGGTTAGAAATTCATCTTTTCACAATGCATCGCCGAATAGAGACACGTATGAGCCGAGAACTCGCCAGACTTACCGAATGGGCATGGACCCAAGGGCGCCTTGAGGGCGAAGTGTCTCTGCTGAATTTTTCGCTGCAGTATTACCAATTTCTGCGCACCCAGTATGCGAGCACGGAATTCACGGTGGAGAACGCCGACCAGCGCTCGCACGCGCTGTGCGAGATCTTCAACGACGTGTGCCACTACTTGCGTCTTTTGAAGTACGGCGGCACCAAGCCCGCCTCACGTCATCCCAAGCGTATCGAGTGGCTCGCCACCGAGCCCAGCATCGTCGACTTCAGATCGTTTCTTTTGTTGAAGTGGTCGCTGCCGAAGTAGCGAGCGTGTCCAGCATCGCGAGGATCGCGTGTTTGCGGTCGCGAAACATGTTGCGCAAAAGTCGCGACACCACGAGCTTCTCCACCACATCCCCCAAGAGTCCCATCGGCAGAGCGTATTCCACTTGATCCTTGATCCAGGTACCGGGCGTTAGCGAACGCAGTGTTGTGCCATCTGGGGCAACTACGTCGCGAGTGCCTTTGCTAAAGCTATGCGTGTGCCGCCAATACGAAAAAGGTCCATAGAGCTGGAGGTCTTCGAAGCTGCGCTCGTCGCCCGAGGGCACCACGTTTTCGATGCGTGAGCCCCAACGAATGGTGATCGGTGAGAAAGGCGGCTTGAGTTGAATTTCAAATTCGGCGCCCTCGTAGGCAGGACCATTGTGCGAGACCCGCACTTGCCATTCGGAGGGCGAAATTTTAGCGAGGTTGGTGGGGCGCGAGGCGAAGTCCCATACGGTGTCGATATCCACCGGCACCCAAAAAGAGGCCTCGATGCGGTGGCGCGAGTGGCTAGCTTTGGGTTGAGCCATTCGCCGCGTTTCCTAAATTACGCGGTTTCCGAAGACGATTCGGCCGGAACTTCGTCCACGGCACCATCTTCTTTAACCTGGATCACGCCGATCGGAAATCCGTAGCGTTCGTTGCTATCACCCGGCTGGCGTCCCCACTTGCCGCGACCACCTTGGTGATCGCCGGCGGTCGGGCGGGCGACCGAGATCTTTTGCTGAAGTTTGATGAGACCATCGATGAGAGCCTCGGGACGGGGCGGGCAACCGGGCACGTAAACGTCCACAGGAGTCACGCGGTCCACACCCTTCAAAACCGAATAGCCTTCTTTCCAGTAGGGGCCACCCTTGGTAGCGCAAGAGCCCATGGCGATGACCCACTTGGGATCAGGCATTTGGTCGTAGAGACGCTTGAGGCGCGTGGCCATTTTGAGCGTGACCGTACCGGCGACAATCATAAAATCGGCCTGACGGGGGGTGGCGCGGAACACGCCGCAACCGAAGCGTTCGAGGTCGTAGCTGGAGGCACCGGTGGCCATCATTTCGATCGCGCAGCAGGCCAGACCAAAGGACATGGGCCAGAGGGAGTTCTTACGACCCCAGTTCACGACGTCATCAACCCGAGACAGGAGCACGTTATCGCCAACGGTGTTTTGTGTAGGTAAGAGAGCCATCTTCTACCTAAAACTCTATATCGCTTTAACCTCGAGTCAATTGTCGGATTTTTAAAAGATCGGGCGGAAATCAAGAACCGCCCTAGGCGGAAAAACTCGATCCGCAACCGCAAGACGACTTGGCGTTGGGGTTGTTAAACACAAAGCCCTGGCCGTTGAGTCCATCGCTAAAATCGAGGGTCATGCCCTTCAAAAAGAGCATTGAGCGGGGGTCGACGACCACACCCACGCCGCCAAAATCAAAGGTCGTGTCATCCTCTTTCTTGGCTTCTTCGAAGGCCATCTTGTAGGAGAGCCCAGAACAACCGCCGCCCACCACGCTGAGACGCAAAAAGTGCGTGGCCTTGGCTTCGCGCTCTTTCACGCGTTTGAGTTGTTCGATGGCTTTGTCGCTGAGGATGAGATTGGTCTCAGACATGTTTCTCCTTTAGTTTCGGGCGTTTGCTTGCGTAGCGGCGTCGACCACTTCGGAGCATCCGGTTCGGCAATCGACGCACTCCTCGAGCTTAACGGAACTCACGCAGCCCAGACAAGATTCAATTGCGTGAAGGGAACGGTCGATGGTTTCTTTGGTTTTTTGCAGTTCAAGAATCTTCTCCTGCAATCGCTCGCTCTGCTGACGCAGGCGGAGCTTGATCTTGAGGGCCAGTTCCTGGCCCGTGGTGAATTCAAAGCCGTCGCTGAAATCCATGGCCCGGGTCGAAGCCGGCCCCAGAGTATCGAGCACCTCTTTGAGGCTCAGCCCCGACTTGCGCATCATCATCACAGCCTGAATGCGGTTCAGGTCGTTGACGTCGTAGTAACGGTAGTTGTTCGAACCCCGGGATTTGGGCGCAATGATGCCCACCTCTTCGTAATACCGAAGGGTGCGCCTGGAGACATTGAGCAAGCGGGCGAGTTCGCCGATCCCGAGTTGAGCCATGCGAAGAAGATGGTTCTTGGTGAAATTTCGCTACCAGTCAAGCTTGGCTTGCGTAGCGACTTGAGGCGCGAGCGCCCGATCGGGCGCTCGCGAAGAGAAAGATGAGCTCTACGGCTAATGCTGCAAAGCTTTTTTGAAAGTGCCTCCACGGCTAGGGGTGACGCCCGAGTGTCCGTAGGCATTTCGCTGGGCCAAACGGCCACCCAAAAGGGCCGAGAGCATGCCCAAGATGATCACGGCAAAGAGGCTCCAGCCAGCGGCCTTAAGGGCGGTGGCCGTAGCTTCCCTCGCCTCGATCATGGCTTCGTTGATTTTTGCCTTGGCGGTCGCGATCTTTTCGTTGGCCTGGGCGGGACTCAGGCCGGCCTGTGCGGCGAGGTAATTCTTAGCGCCTTCTTCATTGCCGCGAAGGAGTCGCGAAGTGACACCCTTGAGAACCACTTGGGGGGGCTGCTTGAGATTCAACGTGCCCATGGAATCCTCCACCATTTCTTGAACCATGGGGCTTTGCCCGGCCGCCGTGGCACTCGCTCCCACTGCAAAGAGCGAGGCACCAAGCGCCGATCCCGCAGCCTTCGTCGCGGTTCCCACCGCCGAAGCCGCTTGGCCAAGTACTAGAAGAATGGCGAGGGCGCCGACGAGCAGACTTTGTCCGTAGGGATTGATTTCCTCGTGCCAGCCGCAAGCTCGGACTGAGTAGAAAGAACCAGCAAGGGTGGAGAGCACGATGGCCACGAGGAACGAAACGCCTGAGAAGATTCCCACATTCGTGCCGTTTGTTCCATCCGAGAGTCCCACACCGCCGAATGCCAGGGCCAAGGCCGTCACGGCGACAAAGGTGATGACAGATACGGCTAGCCCACCGAGAGCTGCGCGCCATGAGATGTGATTGGGACTGAGGTTATGGGTGTAAGAAACTGGTGTGGTTGAGAACATTTCTTGATTCATACAGAACTCCTTTTTAGCTCCCGCGGTATATTCGGGAGACGATCGTTATGGCTGCGTAGAGCAAAAAGCAGGCCAGGCTTAGGTCGCCTTTAAGCTCTCTAGGGCCGAGAGCTGGGTCGCTTTGGGAGCTTGAGGGATTTTTGTGGGGCATATCGAAGCCACACCCTTAGGGTCCGAGGCACACTCACTGTCATAACTCCAACTAAAGTGCCAATTTAATTGAGTTGAAATGGCGGGGGGCGAATGATGAGCTAGGTGTAGATGCGACATATTATCCGGGATCCGGTTCATCACACGATCTTGCTATCGGCCGATGAACGTCAGCTCATCGATCACCCGCTCTTTCAGCGGCTTCGACGCATCAAACAGACCTCCTTTCTCAGTCTGATCTTCCCCGGCGCCACACATGATCGCTTTTCCCATTCCATTGGTGTGATGCACATGGGGGGACAAATCTTTGACAGCATCGCCGAGGACTTTGTCGACACCTTCGGTCCCCGGGCCCTGCAGCCCACACAGCGCGAATACTTTCGCCGCCTGATCCGACTCTCAGCACTCCTGCACGACATCGGTCACGGCCCCTTTTCACATAGCCTTGAGGGCGTGACCCACGCCGGTCGCCCCATCCACCCCACTCGTAAAGCGCTCTTTGAGAGCGGGGCGATTCCCAACCACTGGATCGACGAGAAAGTTTTTAAACTCAAAGGGGCCTGGCTTGATGAGCACGCCCAGCACGAAGAATTTTCGATCGCCCTCATTGCTCGTATCGCCGAAGAAAAAGGCGGTCGCATTGCAGGCGTCTGGGGTCAAGACATCGCCTCACTCATCGCAGACTGGGTGATCTCCTCAAATGAGTTTGGCGACATGGACAAGCTCGGCCCTTCGGGCAAGTGGAGCCTCAAGTCCGCCCTAAAGTCGATGGTATCGGGCGAACTCGACTGCGACCGCATGGATTACCTGCTGCGCGACTCACATTACACGGGCGTGCCTTACGGACAGTACGACAAGGACATGCTGATCTCGAACATCATCTGGCGCCCGCATCCCGAGCGCCCCACTCAGCTCGCACTCGGCATTCGGCGCAAGGCCCTGCACGCGTTTGAGGATTTCTTAACCTCGCGCTTTCACATGTTCATGCAGCTCTACTCGCACAAGGCGGCAGTGGGCTTTGATGTGATCCTCGAGAACGCGCTTGCCGAGCTGCCAGACTTTCACATCGCCCCCGACCTCAAGGAGTACACCACTTGGTCGGACGACTGGCTTTTGCGCCGGATTCTCGAAAACCGCTCCTCGCGCTGGGGCTCGCACATCCGAGACCGCGTGGGCCTTAAGCACCTCTTCACGGTGCGTGAAGAAGACCAAAAGATCTTCGAAAAGTTCATCAAGCCTTACGAACTCTCCAACGGCACCACAGCATGGTTCCCCTCGCTCAAAACCCGCGAGCGCCCCGACGGTGAAACCGTGCCCAAGATCTGGTGGCGTAAGAGCGTGAATTACCTAACCAAAGAAAAGCGTGGAACGATGCCGCTCTTTATCGAAGACAAGACCGGCGCGCTGATTCCGGCCGAAACGATCTCGCTGCTCCTCAAGAGTGATTTCACGCGCAAATTTGAGATGATTCACGTTTACGCCCTGCGGGACGAAGAAAAAGAAGCCCGCCGCTGGCTCATCGCCAAGAAGATCCCCACCCAGCTCTACTCGCCGCCCAAAGACCTGCTCTCTAGTTAAGTTTCAGCCAAGTCGAGCGACGGGATGATTTGCGAACCCCGCACTAGGCGCCACCGCGAAGCCGCATCCAATTTCGGCAAGGCCGCCCGGTCGATCTCCGACAAGAATTTGTCGGCCCGCCAGGCCTGAGACCAGCCCTCGTCTGCAGCGGGAGACGCCTCCGTCACTGCGCGTAGCATCTCGATGGCACGGTCGTGGCGAAGATCCTTGCTGCGCACCCGGCGCGCGATTCCGCCTTGTTCCACGCAAAGCTCCACCCAGCTCACGTTCGCCGGATCGAGCTCACCCTCGCCTCCTTCGGCGATGGTCCATGATTCCCATTCATGCGTGCGCGACGCGAGCAGGGACATGAGCGAACACGAGAGTGGCCCGAAGGTCCAGGTGAGCTTGGTCATGCGTTCCAGCGTATCGAAGTGCGTCCATCGGTCAAAATAATTTATGGCAAAGTGCGAACTATTGACTCGTAGCCGGGCGCTTCCTTGGTTAAACTACTTATCTATGAATTTGGATTTCTCGGGCTTTTTGAAAGCCTTTGCCCCCTACCGAAGCATCGGTATCACCGCCCCGGCTAGCGCCGACGGCGACTCGGTCGGAACCCAGTGTGCTCTCAAAGAAATTTTCGAAGGGCTCTTCCCTCAAAAAAAGATCCGCATCATCAACGAAGAGACCTGCCCCAAACGCTACGCGTTTTTGACCCAAGCCAAGTTTTTTGAAACTTCACGCGAGATCGTCAAAAGCCCCGCCAGCGAATGGCCCGAGGTCATGATCTGCGTCGACGGCTCCACCAGCCGCATCGGCAACGACACCACAAAGATTTGGAAAAACGCCAAACTCGCCGCGCAAGTGGATCACCACGCCATCAGCGACGGTGCCAAGTACGATATCGCGCTCTGCGATCCCACGGCAGCGGCCACCACCGAAATCGTGTACCGCCTACTGCAAAACCAAAAAATCAAATTGACTCGCGATATCGCGCAATCGATTTACGTGGGTCTTGTTTTCGACACGGGTCTTTTCAAGCACTCTAACACTAGCCCCGAGATCATGCGCATCGGAGCCGCACTGCTTGAAACGGGCTTCAATCACACTGTCACCGCCGAACGCGCTCTGCTCATGCGCACACCATCGGCCTTCGCCTTGTTAAAAGACGTGCTCTCGCATGTGACCATCGATCTCGACGGAAAATTTTCGTGGGTTGTGCTCGATCAAGGCATGTTAACCCGTGCTAAGGCCGGCGACGAAGACCGCGACGGCATCATTGAAAACTTGTTTCTCATCGAAGGCGTACGTGTGGCGTGCTTGCTCTTTGAAACGCAAAAAGACCTTTGGAAAATTTCGTTCCGTTCGCGCGGGCCCAACGTGGCTGCGCTCGCTCAGCGGCTCAACCCGCACGGCGGCGGACACAAGCTCGCCTCGGGATGCACGCTCGAAGGCACCCGCAGCGACGTGGTGGCCAAGTGTCAGGCCGAAGTGAAGCTCGTCATCGACGAAGACATTACAAAATAACGATCGCGTGAGCCCCGGGGAGGGACGCGCGGTCAACGATGTTTGGGGTAGGAGAAGTGGAAGGGGGATCCATGAACTTGCGGTTTTTGTTTGCGCTCTTATTAACGACTCAGGTTGCCGGTGCAGCCACATGGACTGAAAAAGATTCGGAGTTGCTCATTTCTCTGAGCAACCCGCCTGATGCTCGCAACCTGAAGTGCCCTAAGCACTGGCGCGAGGCCTGGTGTACCTTCGCAACGAACTACGCGTCGATGTACTTGCCGCGCCGACCTCGCCCCTCTAAGAATCCCACCAAGAAGATCCGAAAGGCACCGGTGCCTTTTGTGGTGTCTCGCACCAGCGATCTTCAGGGAGAGTCTTTTAACAAGCTCTACGATCGCCTGCTCTCGAGCCGTTACAAAAAGCTGAGCACGCTGAAACCCTTTGCTGACGCGGCCCTCAAGACCACCGCTTGCCCGCGCTTTATGAGTCTCGCCCTTGCCCACCGCTGGGAAGTCGAACTGCCCAGCAAAGACGCCGAACAGCAGATTTCCAAGCTCTACGACCACGCTTTAGGCTGCAATGACTACAGCGACATCTTTCGCGTGCGTGCAGGCCTGCTCGAATACCACTTTGGCAACAAGACCAAGGCACTCGAGTACCTCGACTCGGCCCTGCGCACCGAAGAACAGCGCGAAGGTTTTCGCGCCCTCTACTGGGCTCGCCGTATCGCCAAGGAATTTGGCAAAAAAGATCTCGTCGCGAAGTACGAAGACTTGCTCTTCAACCGCTTCCCGATGAGCTACTACACGATCCTCGTCAAAGAAGAAAAGAAGATCGACACCCTAGCGGCCTTCGCCCCCAAAGTGAGCGCGCGCCCCAACCTCAGCACCAGCGACTCCGACCAAATGGAATACGTGTTCACCGAAGTACTCAAGCACCCTCGGGCCACGCAAAAAGAATCGAAGCTGATTTCTTATCTCGCCTCCAAGCAGCTGCACCTCATCGACGAAGACCGTCTGCTCAAGCTCGCCCAGATCATGGACGAAAAGGGTCTGCACCGCGCAAAGATCCTGCTTCTCAATCAGCAGCTCAACACCTCCACGGCGGGCATGACTCTCGCGTGGCTAAAGGAGCTCTACCCCACGCCGTACTTTGAGCAGGTCAAAGAGCACGCCAAGAAGGCCCACCCCTTTATGGTGATGGGTTTCATGCGCCAGGAGTCGGGTTTTGACCCCTTCATCGAATCCCCGGCCGGCGCGCGCGGCCTCTTGCAGCTCATGCCCGCCACCGCGAAATGGGTGAACGGTCGCAAAAAGATGCAGTCGCTCTACAACACCGACTTCAACATTAAGCTCGGCAGCCAGTACGTCGCCAAAAACCTCGAGCGCTTTGACGGCGCCCTGATCAAAGCCGCCGCCGCTTACAACGGCGGCTTCGGTTTTGTGCGTCGCTGGGAGCGCCGCTACCCCATTAAGGACATGCAGCTGTGGGCGGACTTGATTCCCTTTGGCGAAACGCGTAACTACGTGCCGTCGGTGATGGTGAACGCTTATTGGTACCAAAAGCTTTACGGCAAAATGAGCCCCGACCGTTTGCCCACTTCGGTGTCGGAACTCTTTGAGTTCACCGAAGCGGCGATGAAGTGATTTCGGAGGTCCTTTGAAAGCCCTTTGGCTAAGCGCCATTTTCAGTGTTGTTGCAAACGCCCACAAGGAGCCCCTGAAGCAGGAACTCGCCGAGATTTGCCAAAAAAAGATGCACGCGCTGCGCCTGCACGTCGCCCGCATTCATGCCGATTTTGGCGACGTTGTCACCGAACGCCCCGAAGTCGGCTTTCACAACCTAAAGTCTTTAGACCTTCCTGGAGATTCAGCCGTGGATATCGTCAGGCGCCTCAAAATTTGCTGCCTCTCAGTTCGAGAGTTGTCGGACATCATGGGTACCTCCAATTCCATTGTTTACAAATGGCTTAGTGGCGAGTCCACGATGCCCGAAGCCTACGCATTTCCCCTCAACCAAATTCTCAGCGACCTCTTCACGCTCAGTGCCCATGATTTTCTCAAAAAGCACCCGACCCACGGAAATCTTTCCCAAAGACGAGACCAGATCCGAGCAAAAACTTCAGAGCTTGCCGAGCTGGATCGCAAAAGTGCAAAAGCTAGACCCTTGCTCGAAACCTACAACATGGACAAGGCCCGGGATTTCCTAGATGTCCTAAGTTTTCACGAATTCCAAACCCCCGCCCCACCACAATCTATTGCCTCTAGTTCCGAAATCTACCGCGTAGACTTCATGCGGGAATGGACCAACCTATCCCGATTGCCCGAAAATCCCGAGCGTTTGGAGCATATGGACAAGCTCCTGCTCGCTGAATTTGGCTCGCTCGACGAAGACACCCAAAAAACGCTTACGGACGCCTATCACGCTCGCAGAAGTCGAGTAAAAAATTACCAAAAAACACGTTCCCTAAGAGCCAATCTTGAGATTGAAGCTCACCGCAGGGAGTCTGAGTGGCAAGCCAAACACGGTTACCCACTCACCCCACTAGAAGTGGCCTCCACCTTTCAGCGCGTGGGGCTTGGGCGTCTCATCACGGACCGCTATGGCCTTCACGAATATCGCTTGTACTCGATGATCGATAAAAAGAGCCCTTACATGACAGCGCTCATGCGTCTTGATCTTATGGAATTTGCCGAACGTTGGCCCAAGATCACCACCGCGGAGATCCAATCTCTGTTGGGCGCTTCTGAAAAAGATGCCGCAGCTCTCTTGAAAGGTTTCGAAGCGCTCGCCACCAAGGACGCGCAGCGAATGAAGGAATATCGCCACATTTACCGTCTGCCTACGGCGAACGTCAAACAGATTATAGATCGAGAGTTCGATCCAGAGAAACCTGGTTTTCTGAAACGTCTCGAAACCTACAACGAGAGCAAACCATGATTCACATGCTTAAGGCTTTGAGAAAAATCTCTATCCTTTGGGTATGCGGCTTGGCCTCTTCATTCGCCACCTCACTCGCGACCGCGGCGCCCATAACGGCTTCCGAAGATCTCAAAGCTTGGTGCTTACATCTGCTGAAAAATAGTGCCAAGTTCCGCGCCGACGTCGCCGTCTACGGCGACGACCTGCTCAAGGATCCCGAACGGCCGCTGCGGGAGCTACGAGCGCTCGGCATTTCGGGGCGCAACGGCAACGAAGTTGTCCAAAACCTCATGGGTTGCTGCATGAGCGTGCGCACCGTCGCCGCGGCTCTGGGCGTCAGCGACTCGCTAGTTTACAAATGGGTGAATCCAAATGATGGAAATCCGGTGCCGCCAAACAACCTCTTTCGTTTGGCGCAGATCATGGGCGACTACTCGCGGCTCGAACCAAACGAATTCCTAAAAAAATACCCCCACCTGCCGGAACTCGTGCAACATCGAGAAATTAATCGCGAGCAGATCAATCTCATGCGCGCCAAAGAGATCGCACGTAGCAAGTCGGAGGTTCTACTTACCGAGCATCGGCTCGACAACCCCATGCAGTTGCTGGACGTGCTGAGTTTTGTTGAATACCGGCATCCCGACGCCCCCGCTTCGCTCGCCAACGTTCCCGCCCTCGCCCGAGGCGATGGCCTCGGCACCCTGATGCGCGGATGGACAAGTCGCTCCAAGGTCCCCGCCGATGCCGCCATGCGCGAGAATATCGAATCCATGCTGCTACTGGAATTCGGTGCCCAGGAACCCAAAGAGCGAACGAAACTTGTCGACGCCTACCACCGCATTCGGGGGCGCGTGGCGAACTTCGACCCCCAAAAGTCTCTACGCGAGAACCTCGAAGTCGAAGCCGCCGCACGCGAGGCCGCCTGGAATGGGTCCCACGGCTACGACCTGAAACCCCACGATGTGATCGCGACCTTTGCGCGACTGGGCTTTGCCTCCGTCCTCACGAACCGTTACAACATCCCCACCAATCACATTTACAGCATGATTCGCCGGGACGAACCGCGGATGACGGGCCTCATGCGACTCGACCTTTTGGACTTTGCCGCCAAGTGGCCCGAGGTCAGCGCGCCCGAAATGAGCGCGCACTTCAACATGCCGCTGGCCCCCGCCGAGGTCTTGTTGCGGGGCCTGCGTGCCCTCGAGGCTCAGGACGAAGCCGCGATGAAAACCTTTATTCTGCAAACGAGCCAGTCCAACATGGGCGCGATGCAAACCATCCGCAAAGAGTTCGAAGAGTCCGAACATGGACTTTTTCGCAAGCGACAATCTAGCGCAAGTGCAGAAACGATCGGCGAACCATGAAGATCTACCGTAGACTGGCGCATCTCCTGATCGTAACGCTCTCTGCGCCGCTCTCCGCCTCGACGCCGGAGATGCGTGAGTGGTGCCAGCACTTGCTCAAGACCAGCGCCCGCTTTCGCGAAGATCACGCCCGGTGGGGTGACGTGCTCCTCACCGACCCCAATCGTCCGCTTCCGGAAATCCACGCCCTCGGCATTCCGGGTAACAACGGCCTCGAAGTGCTTAGAAATCTCACGAATTGCTGTATCCACCCCAAGACCCTCGCCGATGCCCTGGGACTCTCATTATCCCGGGTTTACAAGTGGACGAACCCCAGCAACAACAGCCCCGTCTCTCCGGGCTACCTCTTTAGAGTCGCGGAGATTCTCGGGGAGCTCAACCGCTCCACGCCGGAGGAGTTTCTTGCCAAACATCCCGATCTGAAAAAATTCTCGGAGGAGTGGCATTCGAGTCAAAAAGATCGGGACCTCTGGCGAGATAAAGAACTGATCCAAGAAAAATCTCCTTCCCTCTTGGCCGATCACCAACTCGACAATCCTGCGCAATTGATTGACGTGCTCAGTTTTGTGGAATTCCGCACTCCAAGTGCCCCCCTCTCCCTCGCCAACTCCCCCGAATTCCAAAATAGCCGGAAACTTCGGGATACTTTTATGGGGGAGTGGACGCGCAACTCGAATCTGCCCTCCAATGCAACCACAAGGCAAAACTTAGAGTCCCAGCTACTTTTGCAATTCGGAGCGCTGACGCCCGGGGAGCAAAAAAAGCTGAGCGAGGCGTACCACCGTCGCCGCGCCCGCGTGCCTAAGTTCAACGTCGAAAAATCGCTCCGCGAGAATCTAGAAATTGAAGCGCAGAAGCGGGAGTCGGAATGGGAATCCACTCACGGGTACCGGCTCGAGCCCCACGATGTGCTCGCTACCTTTGCGAGGCTGGGTTTCTCGTCGGTGCTAACCGTCCGTTACGGAGTTCCGAACCCACACGTGTACGGCATGATCCGGCGGGACCAACCCCGCATGACCGGACTCATGCGGATTGATTTGCTAAATTTTGCTGCCAAGTGGCCCAACATTAACGCTCAAGAAATGAGCGAATTTTTCGGTATCGAGGTTCCGGAGGCCGAGCGCCTTTTGTGGGGGCTGCGGGCACTCGAGCTTCGCGATACCGAAGCCTTGAAAACTTTTTATGTGGCCCGTGGTTCGCCCGCCGGTAAGGCCCGGAACACCCTCCGCAAGGAATACGATGAAGCCGACGGTTACGGTTTTTTCCGTAGGCGCGCCACCGAGCCTTAACTCAATTGCCGATCCACTTGCCGCGGTGAGCTTTTAAAAACGCATCGAGCGCACCTAGCCGGTACTCATGCCGCGCTGAGATCACGTAGAGCGCGCCGGCGCGCACCGCCAGGCGGCGGGCCGAGCGCAGCACCTCACCTGTGGTGTTGTCCCAGCCAAAACATTTCACGTTCTGGGAGATCGTGTGTTCAAAGGCCGCATCGTGGTCGAGTCCAAAGCCCGAAAAAACATTGAGCTGAGGGTCGATGAGGCTTGCCGAATCGTCGTTCATCCACTGAGCCATCATCATCTGCACGGATTCTGAAAAGGCCATCTCTTCGTAGAGCAGTGGCCCCTGCTGCAAGTCGCCCCGTCCGGCCGAACGCAGGCAGCGCTTGGGCACGGCGACCATGTAGTCCCGCCCCTCAGTAAGCGTGGGGTCAAGGCTTGTGAGCGCATCGAAGTTGATAAAGTCGCTCACCTGCCAGGTCTTGTGGGCCCACTGGATGCCTTGGAATATGATTTGATCGCTCACGGGCACGAGCAGCACCCCGCCCACGCGCTCGCCGGCCCGCAGCAGCTCGAGCGAACGAAAGCCCAGCGAGTGGGACTCTTCGCGCACGGCGCGGTCGCCGCCCTCACGCTCGAGCACCACTTTGAGCGAGCCGTAAACACTTTCATCGCTGAGTACCCACACATGCATAAGACCAATCATAAAGGATCTGGGGGGCCAGGTATAGGTACGGGGTTAAGGAACTAGGTTCCATAGCTAGCTTTTCGTTGCATCCCGAACGGGCTGACTCTAGACTCCCGGGCATGAAATCGCTTCCTATTCACCCTAAACAGAGTCCCGTACTGATCTACTCCAAAGACTTCTGCCCTTATTGTGATGCGGCCAAGAATCTCCTCACCCAACGAGGCGTCGGTTACGAAGAGATCAACATTTCGACCCAGCCCGAAAAACGCGACGAGATGATGACCCGCAGCGCTCCGCGCCGCACCTTTCCTCAGATTTTTGTGGGTAATGAGGGGCTCGGCGGCTTTGACGATATCAATGCGCTCGACAAAGCGGGCAAGCTAGAAGCCCTGCTGTTTCCGAACGGCAAATAAGCCTACAAGCATTTGCAGGCTTCGCCCGAGCGGCAACGGAGCTCCACTCCCTGCGCGAGCTGTACGGCGAGGTCGGAAGCGATGTCGTTTTCGAACTTCACAAAACCGGGGACTTTTTTAAACGAGTGGTGCTTGATCACGAGCACCGCCTGCGGGTCTTGCACCTGCTGCTGCCAGTAGGGCGGCAGCGAGGTGTAGAGCTCGGCCGCTTCAGCAAACTCTGTCTTGGTGGCAATCACTTGCGAAAACGAAACCACCCGCGAGCCGCGTTCGGCGAGCTCGGCTGAGATCTCCACATAAGTTTTGTTCTCTTCACCATAAGTGCTGCGTCGCTGTTGCGAGACCGCGAGCATTTTGGTGCCTGTCGAGGAAAAATAAATCTCTGAACTCACAAGCCCGGCGAGCTCGGGCTTGTGCACTCCAAGTGCTTGCCAAGCTTCTTGAGCATTGGCGGCTTGGCAAGGATCCTGCGGAGATTCTGGGAGCGGCACGATCGTGACTTGTTTCGGGAGAGGCTCAGTTGAGGCGCTCACGAGCGGAGTGGATTCACCTGAGCTCGGAGCAGCACCTTCTTGCGAGGTGACTTGAGTGCAACTTGCCAAAAATAAAAAACCGGAAAGCGCCTGGAGCCAGGGCTTTCCGGTTCGGTGGATCAAAGAATTAATTGCCGTTGCCTGCATTGCCGTTCAGCAAAATCATCGAGCCGTCTTCGCGGTTCTCTATCACTTTCGAAGACGAAACATAAGCCTCGGGACCATTTTGCGAAGCGCGCACGCGTAGCTTCTGCGAATCGTTGTCGAGGTTCGGATGCTGGGTAATGAAAAACGCGACGTCCATGAACGCGGCGTTGTAGCGCACGGTGCGCACGATGGCGTCGTAAACGTCGCGAGCATCGCCGCCCTTGGGCGCTTTATGCGAGTTCAGGAAATCCCCTTTGTGGGCTACGCGACCGCGACGGTTGCGCTTGATTTCAAAGTCTTCAGGCTTGCGGCCGATGAACTGCGACAGATGGCCACCGGAGTGGAGGGATTTCAGAACGCCGTCCGAAACGCCTGTGAGGCGAATGTCTTTGATCACGCCGAAAGTGTCGTAAAAAACTTCAGCTGTCACACGTGGGCCGTTGCCGCGCTGATAAGTGGAACCGTGCGCAACGCCCAAAAGTTCGTCGCCCTTGTAGGCTTCGTACATGTAGCGGCGAGTATCGATCGACTCGTGCAACGAGTGGGTGCCCTCACCGAGAAGACGTGCCACGAGACCGGTGAAGGTCGTGCCGCCCGAGCTGCGAGGCAAGAAAGGACGCTCCGCAAAGCGAGTGGCTTCGGGGAAGATTTTTTTCAATTCAGTTTCGTAATTCTTAAGCTGCGGGCCTTCCGTGACGGTAGGGGCGGGCTTGGCCGATTGAGCGCTGACAGAGGCTTGCCCGATCACCACCTGAAGACCAAGTCCTATGGCGAGTAATCTTTTCATTTTTACAGATTAGCACAAAATGATAAGCTCCTCAGGAAATGACCAAAAATTCATCCAATCTTCATATTTACAAAAAGCGTCGTGACCAGATTTTTGACAGACTCGAATCTCACAAAGATTTCGTGGTGATGCTCTCGGCGCCCGAACGCATTCGCAATCAGGATGGTGAATACCTCTACCGTGCCGATTCAAGTGTTTATTATTTGAGCGGTTTTGCGGAACCCGAATGCGCGATCGTGCTATGGAAAGAGGGTACCAAAAAACGTTCGGTCATTTTTGTTCGCCCAACGGACCCGGTAAAAGAGCACTGGACGGGTCGCCGTCTCGGCGTTGATCGTGCCGCCAAAGCTCTGGGTTTTGACGAGGCCAAAAACATTCATACGCTTTGGGAATTTGTCGGAGAATGGCTCCGTACCGTGCCGCAAGGAAGAGCGCCAAAACTTTGGACAAACGCGTTCTCGCACCGTGAAAACCTGCAAGCCGCAGTGGATTTTGTCGCGACTTTCAAAGACCATCCGCGCAAAAAAATCCTCGGCTTCAACGGTCTGCTCTCCACCGATACTTGGATGCAGAACGATCGCACGATCAAGGACAAACACGAGATCGAGCTCATGCGCAAATCTTCGGAAATCAACACCAAAGCGCATCTCGAGCTGCTCAAAGAAATTTCCACCTACAAAAATGAATCTCAAGTGGCCGCCAAAATTGAATACGAATTCAAAAAACGCGGTGCCAGCGGCAACGCGTACAACAGCATTTGCGCGGCGGGTACAAATGCGACGATCTTGCACTACAGCGATAACAACGCACCGATTAAGAAAAATGATCTCGTGCTGATCGACGCCGGTTGCGAATACGAGATGTACGCCTCGGACATCACCCGCACCTATCCCGTGAGCGGCAAGTTCACCGAAGCGCAGCGCCAAGTTACCGAATGGGTCTCCAAAGCGCTCCTCTCGTGCATCGACATCGCGCGTCCGGGCAAGCGCCTCACCGATGTGCACCTCGAAGCACAGAAAGTGCTCGCCGAAGGCCTCATCGACATGGGCATCCTCAAGGGCACTGTGAGCAAAGTTCTCAAAGAAGGCTCGCACCTCAAGTACTTCACTCACGGCACTTCGCACTTCTTGGGCCTGGATACTCATGACTGGAACCAATACATGGATCCCAAAGACTATGGTTCGGTGAAACTCGCGCCGGGCATGGTGATCACCGTAGAGCCAGGACTCTACTTTGGCGAAGACGACGAATCCGTGGACGCCAAATGGCGCGGCATCGGGGTGCGCCTCGAGGACGACGTGCTCATCACCAAGGGCAAGCCCGAGGTGCTCACTGCAGGTCTCCCGCGCACCGTGGAAGAGATCGAAAAGTTCATGGCCAAGCACAGCTAGAAGGCGCGCCTTTCCTCCGTATCTTCGGAGGCTTAGACTAGGGCGGATCCCCCTTAGCAAAAGGTTAGGATCCGCTAACGCCTTGTGCTATATCCCCGGCCCAATGCGACGCTTGATCTTGTTGACCAGCTTGGTAATGAGCGCCCTGAGCGGCGTCCTCCCGGCGGCCCGCGCCGGCTCCAAAATCGAAGAGTGCGACGACCTTCTTGAAATGTTCCGCGAGCTAGAAGCCAACACGCGAGTGCCACCTTCGGTCGTTACTTTTGGCAAAATCGATCCCGCCTCTTGGTTCCCCCCTGAATACGCACAAAAACTCGCCTCGCAATACGGCCCACTGCACATCGAGCTTGAGACCGGTGCGGCTCACGACACCAATCAATTCTACTTGCGAGGGGTCGATCCGAACCTCCCTCCCATTGTCGAATTTCGCGTGTATAGCGATTGGTTTGATCACGAGTTGCTTCACATCGAGGCGCTCGTCATTCGCGACCCAACACATGCCCGACCGGATCGAAACTTGTGGACTAGTCAGCAGTCCAAGGGACTACCCTTTCCTGTTTTTTTGCACGTCATCGAAAAGATCAAAGCAACAGCCCGTGAGATCGGCTTTCGTCGCATCAAAACCGCGGGCGCGCAAACCTATGCCGTTTCGGTGCTCTACCGGCGTTATTTAAAAATGATTCCGGCCGATGCCGCTGCCGAAGAGACCTACGCCAACCTCGACCGTCTTTACCGTTACGCAAAAAGCGCCTTGCCTGAAGGCTATCGCGCGAAATCGATGGATGAGTTTTCGACAATGCTTGATATTGCCGAGATCCCGCTGATGGACATGCTCCAAAAGATTGGCCGCTTGAGTGATCAGGGCTGGACGCCCATTATAGGCGCGGAAGGCAGGCCGATGGGATATCTCAATGAACACGCCGGCTGGGCCGAAGCGCATTCAAGAGTGAAATTTGTCGACCCCGTTACAGGGTCGCTGTACCATTTTGGGCGGCTGGCCGCCGAAGGGAGAAGCGACTTGATCCTTGAGCTTTATCCCGACGACGACCATTAACCAAAGAACTTAGTTCGAAAGGTCCACGCACTTGAGTGTGGTGGAAATTTTTTGCACCTCAGAATCTTTGTCATTGGGACTCAAGTTGACTCCGCCTTCGAGCTTCAGCGTGCCTTTTTTAACATCCAGAGCGTAAGTGCCTGCAAAGAAAAACTTCTTCGTCGTGGCATTCTCGAGTTTTGTTCGACCTTCACCAAAAGTCGCTTCTTCGTTTTTACGCACGCGTCCCTGATACAGAGAACCCGCCCACACCACCGACAAGAGCTCGTCGCGCGTTTGAATGCTTTCATCCCCGACTTCGATCACGGGGCCGCGACTTTCGTCAAGCTGTACCGCAAAGCCGTAATTGTCCGGACCACTCTCCGCTGCGGAGTCTAAAAATCCTGCGCACGAAAAGTGCGAAGAATCGCGTGCATGTGCCATTTGAGTGAGACAGGCGATAGCAAACAAAGTTAAAAATTTCTTCATATATGAACCTCCATGATAGGGACTTATTCGACCACATAAGTGGTGGAATCTTGCTTGAGTTGAAACTTCACTTGCTTGGGCGCGGTGAGACTCGCAAAAGGAGTGCTCGGGTCGGCTTCGCGCAGAGAAGAGACCAAAAAGCCCTCGAGTGAGACTCGGTACTCTTTGCCCTTGGAGCCGCGCACGGTGATGACGGGGCGATAGCCTCCGGCCACTCCCACTTGAGCGCCTTCGGCATTCAAACGAAAAGCCACCACCTCGTGATGCAAATCGATCGAAACGTCTATGATTTGTTTTTGAGCATCGTAGGCCACCGCGATCGCACAAGTTCGTGTGGAGTTAGTGCCTTCTACGGTACAGCGAAATTCGTGCTCCACGCCGCGCCACTGAAACTTTTTAGTGCGTCCAGAAGCAGGGCCCGTCGCCAACTTTTCCCAACGTTCCCACATCAAGCTCGCAACATTTTGGTGGGTCGTGGCTATGGGGTTGACGTCGAACCAATAAAGCGGGTGCTCAGATCCCGTGTTGAGGTGATCCACAAACCACGCGAGCGTATGAGTATCGGCCGCGAGCAAATGGAAGCTGTTTGTCTTCCAATCGAAAACGCGAAACGCGGAGATCGTCTCTTGACGGGTGGCATCCTTGCGAAAGACCAAGCCCTCGGAGCTTTCTTCAAAGAAGAAAGAAAGCGACTGGTGCTCAAGCCGCACGGTACCGCGACGAAAGAGGTGTCCACCGCTCGAGAACCACTGCACATCGGGATGCACTTGCTCGCCCGTCGACGTGTCTCGCAAACGCTGAATCAGCGACGCGGCAAGGCCACTGGGCACCACGCGGGGCAACTCCACAGGTGCCGACTCCACTTGCAAAACCTCGAGATCGCGCAAGTTGTCAGCGAGGCGTCGCTGAACAACAAGTGTCTGGGTTACAGGGCCGTGATCGTAAGTCACCTTGAAATCATTTTCGGGGGCATCGCCCTGGGTGAGACGCGAAGGCGTGACGACGTAGGTGACACCTGACGCTTCGGTCACAAAACCGTAACCGCTCTGACGAAGGGCTCCGCCCTCGGCACTCTCGTCACGATACGTTGAGGCGACGCGAACGAGCCCTTTGGGGATCTCCACATTTTGAGCAAAAGCCGTGGCAAAAAAAGGGAGACTAATGATCCAGGTCCATCTCATGGACCCCCGGTGCTAACACGTGCCTCTGGGAGGCAGAACTTTCATTGCCTTATATTGTCTTAAATTGAGGCGCTCTCGAGCCGTTTCATGACGACTCGGCATTTTTCTTGAGCAAAACGCTTTTGCAATCTGCGCTGCTCTTTTTTGACGGCCGAAAAAAAACTGAAAGCGTATTCGCCTGTATTCTTGACCTTGACACCGTACTCTTTGGTGATCACTTCAATCACGGCATCATCGAAAATCGCGCTCGGAAGCGTTTCCATCTTTCCGATCAGAGAATCAGGACGATCGAAAGCTCGGCGATTGAGCTGAACCGCAAAGTGATCGCGATAATAAACGTCGAGACTGCGGTGGAGTTCCTCTTCCCATGCCGTTTGCCGGTAATCATCAGCCAGAGTGGTGATTACCGGCAACTGAGCGGGATCCCACATGCCGGCCTTCACCATGTGTTTCAAATCGGGTGTGAAATCGCCAAGATCTTTGTGCAGAGAGCGGGTCATGGGCAAGCCATGCTCATCTAAAATGGCGCTGAGATTCTGTCCGTGGGGATTCATCGTCTCGCCGATCGACACCGCCAGCTCGAACCACTCCCGAACAAAGGGCAAAAAGTTTCGCTCACGCAAAAAGGCCTCCGGGCTCTCGCCGCTCTCGCGAATCATCCGCTCGATCACCAGCTCGCCGTTCATCTCTTTTTTAAAGAAGCCATAGTAGGGCATGACTCGAAACTGCTCGAGCTCGGGCGCCACAAGACGAATGATCATTCCGCCTCGCCCCATGTTCTTGGGGCTTAGCCCGATGACCTCACGCATGTACGCAAAGTTCTCGGGCAAATAGGCGCGATTGGCGTGAAGTATCCTGTCTTGACCGATGCTGCGGGCGACCTCTTCGCGCGAGATCGTGCGCACAAGGTTTGTGATGTTGCGATCGAGCGAGAGCTTGGCAAAGAAAGGTGGCAAGCCACGCGCTTCTTCGTCCCAAACAAGAAGGGTGCGCGAAGACGCCGTTGGGGTCGCTTGCAAGGTGCCCGCAAATTTAGCCCCACTCAAAAACTCACGGTAATAATCTTCCGACTCAGGATGCACGAGGTACTTGACCCAAGTTTGGCCATCTTCATGATGTACAAAAAATTTCTCGATGACCGGAGGCACGCCGTCGAGCGAAGTTAAGATGTGAGAGGTTTCGGCGGGAACCCAGTAACTGCGAATCGCAAAATCGTTTTGAGCCGAGGGCTGATAACGCTCGTCTTGCGAATAGTGGAGCGAAGCGCCGCGAGGCATTTCAAAAACGAGGCTGGACTGTTCGTCGCGAATGTTTTGCAGAAGTCTCGCAGAGGGCGCGTCGGCCAGGGCAACGAGCGGGACTCCCAACGCCCCCACAAACATCAAACTACGCCCCAAAAGTGCTTTCATGAGTTTCGGCCCTGCGCGGACCCTAGCAAAAAGCCTTGGAATGACAAAAGGATATCCATTGAGCGCCCACCACCCACAGCTAAGTCTCTGTAATCTCTCCTTTAAAAGGGAAACCTCCAAGGCCGCTAAGTGGTCGATCCTCAGCACCAATTCCGGATTTCTGGACGCTTTCCCGAATTCCAGACTTTTTACGATGAGGCTGCGCGTCATTCCCCCCAAGAAGCACCTCCCATCTGGCACGCAACTTGTATAGGACGCAGCGACCCTGAGCTCCGCTCTCGGCAAAGGAGTGCCCAATGTTCAAATCCCCTACCCAACTAAGATCGATGATTTGCGGTCTTCTGATCAGCCTTAACCTTTTTCAGATCCCTCTCGCTGCAGCCCAGTTTAGTGGAGGAAAAATCTGGCGAAATCCCCAGGCCGGCGAATACAACCGGTATTGTACAGGTGGAAAGACAGCTTCGTTTTGCCGCGACAACCGCGCGTATTCGACGGTAGCAAACCACGCCCTCTCCCAAAACCAGTTTGGCCCCGTGGTAAAGCTGGTAGCTAACGCGTTTATCAAAACTTACGGCGACCAAGAGTTCACCCCAGAATACCGCCGTCGCGTCTCCCAACAGATGCAGGCTACGGTTCAGAGATTTTCGGAAGCGTTCAACGATGCTCGCAATACGGCACCGCTAGGTGAAGAAGCCGTGGTCAAAATCATTGGCGGGCTTCTCAGCGATAGGGCTGCAAAAAATGGCAAAAGCGCCACCGCCGACGCCCTTTATGAAGTCCTCGTAAAAAAAATCGGCGATACCATCATCTATTCTGCGCGCGGCCAGCGCGACGCAAAAGAACAGCTCTACAAGCTGCAGACCGAAATGGATTCCCACGGCGACGTCATGAGCGACTACCACGCCTTCGTAAGACGACACCCAGAAGTTAAGGACGTTGTTGATCCCATCATTGCCGCCCACACCAAAGTGCAAGTGGACGACTCGGCGGAACAAATCGCGAACAACGATCTTTTTCTTAAGAATCTCATGCAGAGCGAAGAAGGCTTCAAACTGATAACCGACATGCTCAAGAAAAACGCCCAAGGGCAAGCGCTGACACTCAAAGCAGCCAAAGGCATGCAGGCCGGACTCGCGGAGCTGATGAAAACCATCACCGAACCTAAGACGCCCACACCCGAAGAAGTGCGCGCCGCCAAAGTCGACAACTATCTCGCGGTCGTACAAATCTACAGCGATTTGGGTTCGCTCATCAGCGACCCCGGAGTGCGCAATTTCGTCGTCAAGTCGTCGCTCGTCGCGAGCACGATCGGAAAAATTCAGCGCGCCATCATCAACCCCGACAAACTCAGCACGCACTTGCTCACTGCAAACATCGTGGGCGCTGTGGTTTCGCTCTTCCAAGGTTTCTTGGGCGGCGGCCCCAGCACCGATGAGATCATTCTCGAAGAAATCGGCAAGTTGCAGCAAAGTGTGAATGATTTGCACAAAAGCATGAACGCGCAGTTCGAGCATCTCAATCTCAAACTCGACGTGATGTTCGAACAAATGAATGCGGGCTTTGATGCCGTGCTGAGCGCGCAGGGCGTGAACCGCGTAGAGCTTCAGCGCATCCAGAGCCAACTCACCGCGATGTCCAGCGAGATCGAAGCGCTCACGGATCTGAGCCTGGCCGGCACGCAGGCGATCTTGTCAGAGATTCGCCTCTCTGACGTGTCGTACTGCCTGAACGCCTCGAAATACTTTAAAAAGGATCTGAACAGCGCGCGGGACATCACCGGATGCCTCAACCGCCTCTCCGATTTTGCGACTCGCACCGCGCGACAATCCGTGCTCTCGGGCATCGGCAGCGATGAAGCCAAACTCGTCGGCTCGGCGTCTTGGCTGGTGAGCCGACGTTCGGCCTACAACCTCTTCGCCGCGCCCAATACGGTTTCGGAAATCGACGCCGCCGAAGTCGCCAAGATGGCTCTTTGGAGCCCGGTGAGCCGACTCAACAACTTGGCAGCCATTGCCCGGGTCAGCTACGGATACGACATCTTCTCGGCCACCAATAGCGGTGGCGAAACCGGCATCGAGCTCTTTCCGCACCCAGAACATTGGCTGCACAATACTGGGGCCGCGCTAAATCTTGTCGACCACTATCGCGAGAAGCTTGCTTCCGAAGACGTCCTGCCTACCGCGGAGTACTACGAGACGCTCTACCAGAGTGGGGAGAGCATCCGCACAGCGGTGCATGCTCTACGTCAGCGTCCTTTGCTCGAAACCATCGTCGCCCGCAACACGACGGCGCAAGTGGAAACGCAGCTCCTTTTGAAAGCCCTCGAATACCAATTCCTCGCTTGTAACGGCCTCTACGCCGCGCCCAATTGCGTTGCGATGGGCAGCCAGCTTCTGGGGATCTTTCAAGAAGAGATCACAAAAATTAACGATCCTTTGACCGCTGCCCACTACGACCAGGTGATCGAAGCCGTCGACGCACGCCTCACCGATCCCAAGGGCGCCCTCGCGAGCGCCGGACTTTTGGAGCATCGTAAAGACTTTTGGATGGTGGTCCCCGTGTCTTCGACCCTGAAGATCAAGTTCCCCGAGCGAGCGCGAGCCATCAAAGAAAAGAAATCCGTGGGCGACCTTACGATCGGCGTTAGCGATGAATTCTTAAAACCCCTCACGCGCGTATACATTCAGCTAGGTCTGACCGAAGAGAGGCCCGAGAAGTGGTCTTTTGGCTACGATTACCAGTCGGTCGGCAACAATGTGATGAAGGATACCCAAGACGGATGGCTCATCAATAAGCTTGCTGTTAATGCCATCAAGGACTTTTCGAACTCTGAGTATCTCACTGGCAATGCTTACTCGACGATCGAATCCGTATTTCGATTGAGCGAAGCTAACCTAATCGCCTGCAAACAAACGACTCCAGTCAAAGTGGGGCAATTCTTACTTCACAGGTGGACCGGGATGTCTCGTTCGGCTTCGACTACGATCAAAGTTTCGGAAAACATCACATCCCGAGACTCCAAACGGCTCAAGCACCGCACCTCTCAGTTCAAATTGAAGTCTGTTGCCGAAGCGGTTGAAGATGAGGACTACTCCAAGCTCAACTGTGTCGACGAGCTAGACCAAGAAGCCGCCCGCAAAAAGATTGAAGAACGCATCACGGCACTGCGCACGGAACTCCAACTGCGCTTGCAGAACGCTTTCGGCGGCACCAGCGCGGCCAATGTCTACTACCCGATCATCCAAGCGATCTCCGAGCGCAGCAAACAAATCGCGGCGACCAACGTGTACTTCTCGCAGCTGCTCGCTCTCGCCACCGGCGCCAGCGAGGCACTGCAGAATCAGTTTGCGACGATGCTCGTCACGGGACAGGTCCTGCCGACCACTCAGATCACCTCTGAGCTGCTGAAAACCGAACCTTCCGTGTACACGCGCAAAACATTCGAAAGTGCGGAGACCATGGCGGCAGAGATCCGCGAGAAGGTGATCCCGGCGCTCACTGCGATCCCCAGCGATCAGACCATCGCCCCGATCGACCACGCGCTGCGCGAGCTCGAAACCTTACGGCAATAATCCCCTCAGGGGACGAAGCCTAAAACGGTGAGCGCGTAGTATAAACCCGCTACCGCGCTCGCCATTCCCGCAACTGCGGTTCCGGCGACCTTGTTGCGAAACGAGTTCAATACGGTCTGCTGCATTTGGTACTTGTCGACGTGAAAGTTCACAAAGTCTTCTTCACTCATGGTGACGGCTCTTTTAACGCTCTCGACAAATTTGGCGTTGAGAGCGTCTTCGGCGTAGCGCTGCAGAAGGCGATACAATTCGGGCTCCTGATTTTCGTTGAGCTTTTTCAGGAGTTCGGGACTGATGTGAATTTGCCTCGTTCCCTTTTCAATGCTCAAGACGCCCCGGCGCTGAAGTTCCGCTACTAGGGCGGGGTCTTCTCGCGAGGGGTATTCCCGCTGCAGTCTGGGCAGGTCGAACTCGGTATAAAGCTTTCTCGTCAGCCGGTACTGGGCCGTAAAGGCCGACCGCTCTTCGTCGAGCATCCCGCGGTTGGAAAATCCCCTCGCGAAGAACCCGGCAAAGTGGGGGTGACCACCTTTGGAGGTAAGATTTTCGAGGTGCTTCAATTCGTGGAAAAACGCGATGCGCCCGAAGGGGTGTTTTAAGACCGCAGCGGGAAAGCTTAACCTGAGGGACACCAGCTGCGGAAACTTCACCTCCACCGTCACCGCGCCTCCCGCCGGACCGCCGTGAGTGATATCAAAATCCCAAAGGATCTCTCGACCGTGGATGGTTTCCAGAATTCTCTCCCGTTGGGCCACGGGCAAACGGACCAGCAAGGCGTCGGTTTCGGCAATGAGAATTTCATTGATCCGTCGGAGCTCGGGGTGGTTGCCGCTAAAAATTGCCTCCATGAGAATCCGGCAGCTCTTCGCTTCGACTTGCGCCATCGCCGCACACGAAAACAGCAAACCGCTGAGCGCGATCTTGTTCACTAAGGATGCGAGCCAGCCCATTCGGCTTTATCGGCTGAGGCAGAAGGAAGCTAAACGCGTCAGATGCTTGACCTCCCCAGAGTAGGGGCTTTGTGAGAAAATCATCGTCATGAAATGGCAGCGCTGGCTCGGAGTAAAACCGCTACTGACTTGGACGCTCGTGGGATTGATCGTTTCGGCACGGGCCCAAGACGCAATCCCATCGCCCAATCCCTCCGGAAAGATTTCCCAAATTGTCATCGTTTACGCACCGAACCGCGACTGGAACGGTGCCTTTGGATCTTTTGATGAAAATCTCACTCGATTGATCGCGGCCGCCCGCGCGCGAGGCCTGCGCGTGGTGCTCATCAATACGGATCACTTTGAAGGCCCCAACGCCAACGAGCTCATCAAAAAATCTCTGCAGGGCGCTGTTGCCCAGCATCCAAGTCTTGTGATGCTCGCCACCCATGGCGGCGACGCTAAAAATGGTGAGCAATCAGACACGTCTCTCTCTTTCGCTGAAGGGATCGCCTTCAGCGATCTCTCTACGGTCTTCGAAAACCAAGCCAACCTCAAAGGCGTCGTGCTCCAAGCTTGCCACAGTGGCAACGACAAACTTCGCCTCTTTGGCAAGCAAGCACTGGCCTGCGGATCCTCGCCCGTGAACTCTACGGCTCCGGCCGTGGCGGTGGACGCCTACAACAACGTCATCTCCTCGGCCATTCGCGCCGGAAAAGTCGACGATCTTGCGGCATACGTTCGCGGCGGCATGCTCGCGCAGATCGAGCAGATGTCGCCCGACTCGCGCACAAAAATGCTCGGCCCCCAAGAAGACGCCTCAAAGTTTCCCGTCTTTGGCCCCAAAGGCATGGAAGTGGAATTTGCGGGCGACAAGCACGAAATTGTCGACCCTTTCGGCAATCCCATCACCCCCTGCTATTACCCCACCATCGAACGAGCTCCAGATCTCGCATCCAGCGCCGGAGAAAAGATCCCTTGGCTCAAAGCCTCTAGAGAAAAACGCATCGCCAGCCTGCCCTCGCGCACCCTACCGGACGGTGCGCTCAGCAATTTGGTGCTGAGCCACGTGAGCACTAACCTGAGCAACTTCTACTTTGAAACCTACTCACAGAACGTGCGTCCCCAGCAGAACCTGCGGGCGGAGTGCACCGACAAGGGTGAGATCGTCGTACGAGGCGCCGCCTCCAAAACGGCTTGCTTCGGCGGCGTCAAAGTGAAGGTTGGCGAGACGTGTGGACCAAGTCTGGCGCCGGCCTTTAAGCAGCTCTCCCAAGTCTACGGCACTCCGGCCACACCGACAACGCTCAAGCTCGAGAACACCACGGTCACCGATCAGTTCTGCCAAAGTCTCGATAAGGATTTTGCTGAACTCCGCGCCGCGGGCATCCGGGTCGAGGTCGAAGACCTCTGCATCGAAACTCAGTGCCGACTGCCCACCGTTTGGTATCCGATCGGCACTTGCACGCCTTCGGGCACCGTCTGCACTCCGACCCCCAAAGGCGCCTTTTTGCTGAAATCCAAAGAATGCCTCGGACTCAGCAACTATGCCGAGCTCTCCAAAGACCCATGCCGTGCCAGCGATGGCAACTTGGCCAAAGATGGCAGCTGCTTCATTCCCGCTCATCCCACTGGCCTACGATTGCCCATGAAACTTGATAGCCGGCTCCACACCAAAGACAATGACGAGGTGTTTCGCACTCTGCACCAACAAGTGGCCTCCTTCGAGTGCCGCGACGGCAAAGCCACCTACAGCGAAGAATGCTGCACCAAAAACAATGGCGTGCCGCGCACGGCCCAAGACGTAGACGAGAAGATGATCACGAGTGGCATGGACGATACCCAGGCGCAAGCCATTTGGCTAAACGTCGTGGTGATGAGCCAGAACCGCTGTGAGAAGAAAGCGGACTTCTATCAACCCGCTCCTGGCGGAGCGTCCGGACCTTTGCACCAAAATCAATATCCCGGTAGCGGCATGTCCTCGGGATATGGGTACGGCGGCGGCTACGGCGGGGGCCTACTCCCGACCCCACCCCCAGCGGCTCAATAGCCTTGTTTATAAACGCAGACCGCTGAAGACTTCGGCATCAAAACGCCAACGAGCACCGCGCTTGGCGACGTCCACTGCCGGACCCCATACCACAGGCAATGGGAGCGGACCCAGCTTGCCCGCGCCGTGCGTGGGCCCGAGCGACACCAGGTATCCCCAGTTCTGCCAGCGAAAGCCCGTCGAGGGCGCCTTCTCACCAAGGAGCTCGGCCGCAAAAAGATCTGCCAGATAGGTGCCCTGCTGCGAAGCCACCTGCGCCGTGCGCGGCAGCTCTTGCTTGGCCCAGGGGTAATGGGCGAGGTCGCCGAGCGCGTAGTGGCCCGACCAATCTTCGATATGAAAGTCGCGGGCGACTTTGATCTGCTGCTGTTCCGTCCACATGTCACCAAATTCACCAAAAAGCTTGACGTCAGGACTCGAGCCCTGAGCCACCACCAGAAGATCCCACGGAATCATCTGACCGTTTTCGAGATGCAAGTGTTTGGCGTCGACCCGTTTGGCGCTCGAGCCTTCGAAGTACTCGATGCCCATCTTGCGCATCTGCTCACGCAGAAGCTTATGGGCAAGAGTGCCGAGGGCAGGCTTGAGGGGTTCGTAGCGACCTTCGACGATGATCACCCGGCCCGAACTGCGGCGCTCGCGCATGGCCGCGATCTCACCGGCCATCTCCACGCCGGTGGCGCCGCCGCCCAGGATCACCACGAATTGGTCTTTTTTTGCAGACTTGTTTTGCCAGCCCAGCCGCCGCAACGCGTACCGAAGCTCGGAGACCTGCTTGTTGCTTCGGGCGTGGAAGATCCGGGGTTCCAAAGGATTCTGGTGTTGCAGCAAATCCTCGAGTCCCACGAGGTCGGTTCGAAGGCGGGTGGCTCCGGTGGCGACGATCAGCCGGTCGTATTTGAAATCCTCGCGCGTCTCGCCGCGCATGCGCAGGAGCTTGGCCCGGGGGTCGATTTCAAAGACCCTTCCCTCGCGAACCTCCACAGGTTTGCGGCGAAAGAGCTTGGGGATGTCGAAGACCTGGTGTTCGCCGCTGCGCAAAGTCCGATAAAGTTCGCACGTGCAATCACTGTGCGCAGAAGAGGTGATCATGTAGAGGCGGGGAACCTTGTTCAGGCGCCGCGAGAGCTCGCGATGATGGTGTGCCCAACGCGAAGCGAAGGCCAGGCCTCCGTAACCTCCCCCGAGAACCACCCATTTTTCGCTGCGAGGAGCCACCTCAGACCCCGTCGGGGATCATCGAAGAGAGGCGCCGCTTGGCAATATAAGCCCTAAGGACGTCCATTCCGGACTCGTTCAGGTCCATAAAGCGCAGACCGAGACCTTCCGGGGAATTGCCCTTGGGCTTGGCGCGCACCCAAACGACTTCGGCTTTGCCGCGGATCTCACGGCTCGAAGACGCCTGTGCGGCATCATCGATGGGGTTCGAGGCCGAGGCCGACGAGCCGCCTACCGAGGGTTGAAGGGAGAGGCAAAACTCCACATGTTCGCCCACGCGAACATCGCCGGGGGCCACTCGCACAAAAAGCCCTGTGCACGAGACGTTGATGGTTTCGGCGACGATGGCCTGCTCGAGTGACGCAATGCCCAGGGAGACTTTTTGAAGTGAGGGCACCCGCGGTGCGGTGCGGTGGTAGCCGAGCTTGCGACGAAGCACCTCCACCAGAGGGTCGGACACGAGGAGCGGATCAAAGGGAATCCTCACCACTCCGTTCATACCCATGTCGATCCAGGCCATGACCTCTTCGCGGTGCAGATCTTTGCCGCTGAGCAGGAGCAAACAGATTTCGGGATCGGAGTGGCGGAGCCCTCCGATCAGGCGATGAATTTCGCGAAGGGGGATATGTTCGAGATGCACGAGCACCACCTGCGGGTTGTAGCCTGTAGAGAAGGCGTCGAACATCTGCCCCGGTGCGCCAAAAAACTGCCACTCGCAGTCGAGCGAGAGGGCGTCTTCGAAATCGAGCCCAAAACGCTTCACATCCATCAAGTCTTCGTTAGCCAAACATGCGATTTGTCCCATAAATTAGCGCCAGACTATCACCCAAATTCGCCTTTATAAAACCCTTGTTGCGACTTCAAAAAGCCTATAGAAGATCTTTGCCGATGGAATCCCCCAAGTCGTCTCCAGTTAAGAAGCCCGAGTGGCTGAAAGTCCGGGCTCCGGGGGGCGAAGCGTTCAAAAGTATCAAAGGCGTGCTCGCCGAGCACAAGCTCCACACCGTTTGCGAAGAGGCCCGCTGCCCCAACATCGGCGAATGCTGGGCGGGTGGCACCGCCACCTTCATGCTCCTCGGAGACGTCTGCACCCGTGGCTGTAAGTTTTGCGCGGTGACCACCGGCAACCCCAAAATGCAGCTTGACCCCCACGAGCCCGAGAAGATCGCGCGCACCGTGGCCGACATGGATCTCACCTACATCGTGCTTACCTCGGTGGACCGCGACGACCTGGAAGACCAGGGCGCTCGGCACTTTGCCGAGACGGTGCTCAAAACCAAATTGCTCAGCCCCAAGATCCTCATCGAAACCCTCACGCCCGACTGGCGCGGCGATATGGACTGCATCGACATCATGGCCCGCTCGCAGGCCGACGTGCTTGCGCACAACGTAGAAACCGTGGAGCGACTCCAGCGCACCGTGCGCGATCCACGCAGCTCGTACAAACAATCGCTCGGCGTGCTCGAGCACTACAAAAAACGCCGCGAGTCGCTGGGCGGCACCGTCGTGACCAAAACCTCGTTGATGCTGGGCCTCGGTGAAAAAGACGACGAGATCAAAACCACCATGCGCGACCTGCTGAGCGTAGGCGTCAGCGTGCTCACCATCGGACAATACCTACAACCCACGCAGCGCAAGCTCGCCGTGGAAGAATACATCCACCCCGACAAGTTTTCGGAGTGGGCGCGCATCGCCGAAGACATGGGCTTTGCCTACTGCGCCAGCGGACCGCTCGTGCGCTCTAGCTACAAAGCCGGCGAATACTACATCGAAAAGATTTTGAGGGGGCAGAAGAGCCAGGGATCATTGCTCGGACCTGGTGTGCATCTGCAAGAAGACAGACATCAAGACCACGCATCACGGGAGGATCATCATGAGCAGCAGAAAGTTTCCGGCACAGCCGTTTAAAGACAAAAAGTTTTGCATCGATTTCTTCAAACTCATGGTGAGAAACCGTGTCCTTGAGGAACGACTCATCAAGATGGCCAAGAGCAGCGACGGCTTCTTTTGGATCGGTGGCCCGGGCGAAGAGTCCACAAACATCTCGCTCGGCCTCCTGGTGAACAAGGGCCACGGTCTCAAACACGATTTTCTGCACCTGCATTACCGCAGTAACGGCGTGCTGCTCGCCATGGGCCAGCCCATGCTCGACTTCATTCGCCAAATGCGCTGCGTGAGCACGGATCCCTTCTCCGGCGGACGCAACTTCGTCTCGCACGTATGCCGCCGCGATTGGAACATCGTGCCCGTCACCTCGACCATCGAAACGCAGTTCCTCATGGCTCCGGGCACGGCCCGCGCGCAGATGAAGCTGCGCAAGCAAGACAAAGATTCGGGCATCACCGTGGTGATCGGCGGCGACGCCGGCACGGCCGAGGGCGATTTCGCCAGCTGTCTGATTTGGTCGTCGCGTCCGGGCGAAGAGCTTCCGCTGCTGATGATCGTCACCAACAACCAATACGGCATCTCTACTCCTGCGGGCACGCAGCATGGCGAAAAACACATCGCCGATCGCGCCAAGGCCTTTGGCATCAAGTGCGAGCGCGCCGACGGCGTGAGCCCGGAAAAAGCCTGGGAGGCGATCTCCGAGGCCATGGAATACGTGCGCGAAAAAGGGAAACCTTATCTGCTCGAGCTGATGGTCTCGCGCCTCTACGGACATTCTTCTTCTTCGGGCGCCAACTACATCGACGGCGAAGAGTGCCCGATCAAATCTTTCGAAAAGAAACTCCTCAAGAACGAGTGGCTCAGCAAAGCGCAGATCGAAAAGGTCTGGAACGACGCGCTCGAAGAAGCCGCCACCGCGGTGGCCACCGCGCGCTCCGAATCGTGGCCCGACCCTTCGACGGTGCTCGACCATTCGTTTGCGAACAACCAAAAGGCCGGCCTTCCGGGGAGGGATTTCTAAATGGCTAATATGGCTCAAGCCATTCGCTTGGCTCTGCATTACGGCGAGACTCACCTCGGCGTGACCGATATTTTTGGCGAAGACGTGGGCGCCCCACTGGGCGGCGTTTTCACTTGCACTCAGGGCTTGAAGAGCACCTGGAACACCCCGCTCGATGAGCGCGGTATCATCGGCACGGCGATTGGCCTTGCGCTTGCGGGCGGCAAACCCGTAGCCGAGATTCAGTTCTGCGATTATATTTTTAACACCATCGATCTCTTAAAACTTGCGGGCAACTCGTGCTGGTCGTCGAACGGTCAGTATCCGCTCTCGATGGTTGTGATGACCCCCAGTGGCGCGGGCATTCACGGCTCGCTCTACCACTCGCACTCGTTTGACGCCTGGGCCACGCGCCTAGCGGGCTGGAAAGTGGTGATGCCTTCGAACCCGGCCGACGCCTACGGGCTGATGCTCGCTGCGATCGAGGATCCCAATCCGGTGCTCTTCATGGCACCCAAAGCGCTGATCCGCGTGAAGGGCGAGACGCTCATCGCGGGCGAACCCGCGAGTGAAAAAGAACTCAAAGAGATGATCGACGCGCCCATCGGCGACGCGCGCAAAGGGTGGAAACCCAAATGGCCCAAGCTCGAGTTCACTCCCGTGGAGCTGGGCAAAGGCAGCATCGCGCGCGACGGTTCCGATGCGGTCGTGGTGACCTACGGACGCCACGTGCACATCGCCACCAAGGTGGCCGACGAGCTCGCGAGCGAAGGCCGCGGCAGCGTGCGCGTGGTCGACCTGCGCTCGCTCTACCCTTACGATTGGAATCTCATTTCCGAATCCCTCCGCAACTGCGGCGGTAGGATTTTATTCCTCAACGAAGACACCGAGATCACGAACTTTGGCGAGCACCTGCTGCGCCGAACGATCGAAGAGCATTACTACGAGCTGCGCGCGCGTCCGCGTCTCATCGCCGGACGCCACGTGCCCGGCGTGGGCCTCGCGCCGCCACTCGAGGACGCGAGCATTCCGCAGGCGGCTCAGATCAAAGAAGAGCTGACGGCACTGCTCGCGGAGCGCACTTAAATTACAGATCGCGCACAGCGCGATACAAATCAAGCGTGCCGCCCGTGGAAGTCTTGCTCTTGAGCGACGAGAGCGGACGCACGTTGCGCAGCAGGTGCTCGCGCACTTGCTGGTAAGTCCACTCGGGGCGCAGGCCCCATACGAAGGCCGCTGCGCCCGTCACGTGGGGAGCCGCCATCGAGGTGCCCGAGAACGAATCGTAAGCCGTGGGCGAGGTCTCGATCGACGAGAAGATGTTCACGCCCGGTGCGCCAAGGTGCACCTTTTTCTTGCCGTAGTTCGAGAACGAAGCGAGCTTGGCGCCCGAGTCGATCGCAGCCACGGAGATCACGTTATCGAGGGGAATGTTCGCCGGATAGGTTGTGCTGGTGTCGTTGTTCTTGCCGCTGTTCGAGGCCGCCACCACCATCAGCACGCCGCGGGCGCGAGCGCGCTCGAAAGCTTCCTCGAGGGCGCGCGAAGAGCCGCCGCCACCCCAAGAATGGTTCATGACTTTGATCTCACCGATCTCGAGGGCCTGATCGATGGCTTCGATGGCGTCCGAAAGGTTGCCCTTGCCATTGCCACCGAGGAATTTCATGGGGAAAATCCGCGCGTTGGGGGCAATGCCCGCCACGCCAACGCCATTGTTCGCCTTGCCGGCGATGGTGCCGCTCACGTGCGAGCCATGGCCGCCTTCGTCGTCAGCCACAAAATCCCCACGCACGGTGTCGATGCCGCGCACGCTTTTGCCGTCGAGAGTGGCGGTGTAGAGAATGGGTTTTAAATCTTCGTGATTGTAGTTCACGCCGGTATCAAGCACGCCCACCACCACGGTGGCGAGGCTGCGATTGCGGGCATGGAACCAGGCGTGCGGGGCCCGGGTGGAGCCCGCCGTGTTCACGTTCGCCAGACCCCAAAGTTTGGAGAATTGCGCGTCGTTGGGAGTCACTTCAGGCTGACCGAGAGCCGGGTCTTCCACGGGGTCCACAGGATCTGCGGGCCTCGAGCCGCCGGTGCTGATCAGAATCACTTGGTCGCGCTCGATGTACTCAACACCGGGCAGCGAGCCCAGATCCGAGACGCTCATCGTGCCTACGGTTCCCGCTGCGGGCTCCTCGAGCTTGATCCAGCGCGACGAACTGCGCTTGTCGAGCACGCGGCCCTTGAGACCCGCGCTGCGCAGAAAACCTTGGGGGCTCTGTGTGCGGTTGAGTTTGACGATCCAACCACTTGCCCAGAGTGGAAGCGAAGTCGTCATCGTGATCGTGAAAGTGATGCCGGCGAGAATGATTTTTTTCATACGCACCCTTTCGGCATTCACAGCAATAAGCTGTAGACACGGAGCAAAACCGTGCTTAAATACCAAATGGTTTAAGGAGATTGACGCGAATGGCAAATTTTGAACTTCCTGAAATTGGCGAAGGTGTTAACGAAGGTGAATTGATCCAGTGGAAAGTCAAAGTTGGCGATTCCATCAAAGCCGATGAACCCATCATGGAAGTCATGACGGACAAAGCTACCGTCGAAGTTCCCTCGCCCTTCACCGGCGTGGTGAAAGAATTGAAGTTCAAAGAAGGCGACATGGTTCCTGTAGGTGCCGTGGCTGCCGTGATCGAAGAAGGCGCTGGCGCCGCCAAAGTGGAGGCCCCCAAAGCCGAAGCCCCTAAGGCCGCCGCACCCGCAGCTCCCGCACCGGTAGCCGCCGCTCCCAAAGAAGAAGCCAAAGCGCCCTCGCAAGGCGCGACCTCGGCACCGGCTACCGCCACCAGCAATTACAAATCGGCTACCGAAGAACTTTCGGCCTCTGACATTCCGGCCGCTCCCATCGTGCGCAAGATGGCGCGCGACGCCGGCGTTTCGCTCTCGAGCGTGACGGGCACTGGCGAGAGCGTGGGCGGCAAAGCTCGCGTGCTCGAAGAAGATCTTTTGAAATACATCAACTCGGGAGCCGGCGCCGCCAAGGGCCTCACTCCGAGCTTTGCTCAAGTTGCTGGCCAAGAACTCGAAGAGCGCAAACCGATTCGTGGTCTGCGCCGCGTGATCGCCCAGGCGATGACCAAGTCGAAGTTCACCGCTCCGCACTTCTCGTACGTCGACGAGTTCGAATGCTCGGCGCTCGTCGCCCTGCGCGAAGAAGCCAAGAAGATTGCCGACAAAGAGGGCGTGAAGTTCTCTTACCTGCCCTTCATCGTCAAAGCACTCGTGGGCGCGCTCAAAGAGTTCCCGCAAGCGAATGCTAGCCTCGAAGAAAAAGACGGCAAGATGGAGCTGGTGCTCAAAAAGTATTACCACATCGGCATCGCGGTCGCGACGGACGACGGTCTCATCGTGCCTGTCATCAAACACGCCGACCAAAAATCTCTGCTGCAAATTGCGGCCGAGATCAACGACCTCTCCGCGCGCACCCGCGCCGGCAAGGCGAGCGCCGACGAACTCAAGGGTTCCACCTTCACGATCACTTCGATGGGCAACATCGGTGGTCTCTTCGCGACGCCAATCATCAACTACCCCGAAGTGGGCATTATGGGCGTGTACAAGATTCAAGAAAAACCGATCGTCAAGAACGGTCAGATCGTGGTCGGCAAGACCATGCACCTCTCGCTCTCGCTCGACCACCGCGTGGTCGACGGTGCGGTGGGCGGCTACTTCTGCAACGCCGTCATTGAGCGCCTGCAGAACCCCGCCCGTTTGCTGCTGGATTTGAAATAATCTCGCAGGAAGCACGTTTTAGAATTTTTGGATTTGGAGTTTAGTGGAAATGTCGCAAACGGATTTTGATCTTGTCGTTATCGGTGCTGGCCCTGGCGGATATGTTGCCGCGATTCGTGGAGCTCAAGAAGGCCTCAAGACGGCCATCATCGAGGGCCACAAAATGGGTGGCGAGTGCCTCAACTACGGTTGCATCCCCTCCAAAGCGCTCATCACCGCCGGCCACCTCTATCACAAGATCGAAGAAGCCAGCACCATGGGCATCGAAGTCCAAGGCCTCAAGATGAACCTCGGCACCCTCGTCGACTGGAAAGGCAAAGTCGTTAAGACCCTCACCGGCGGCATCGCGCAGCTGCTCAAGGCCAACGGTGTTACCGCGTTCCAAGGCATGGGCTCCTTTGCCGGCAAAGACGGCGGCAAGTTCCGCCTCAGCATCAACTCCTCCAAGGACTCCTACACCGGCACCGAAAGCGGCGCTGGCAAGATTCAGGTCATCACCGCCACGAACGTGGTGCTCGCCACGGGTTCTTCCACGGTGGAGATTCCCACCCTCAAGTTCGACGGCAAACACGTGCTCTCGAGCAAAGAGGCGCTCGACGTGACCGCGATTCCTAAAAAGCTTGTCGTCGTGGGCGGTGGATTCATCGGCCTCGAGATCGGCTCGTTCTTTACCAAGATCGGCACCGAAGTCACCGTGGTCGAAGCCACGGGTGGCCTGCTTCCGGGCACCGACCGTGAGTGCGTGGACGTCGTGCAAAAGCGTCTTGTTAAAAAAGGTGTGAAATTTTACTTCGACACCAAAGCGCTCTCTGCCAAGGCCAAAGGCAAAGGCACCGTGGTTGAAGTGCAAACCCCCGATGGTAAAAAAGAAGAGATCGACTGTGACTGGGCTCTTGTTACCGTGGGCAAACGTCCGCGCACCGCAGGCCTCGGCCTTGAGAACGTGGGCCTTGCCACCGACGCGCGCGGCTTTCTCGGCGTCAACGCGCGCCTCGAAACCAGCGTGCCCGGCATCTACGCCATCGGCGACGTCATCGGTGGCCCCATGCTCGCACACAAGGCGAGTAAAGAAGGCCTCGTGGTCATCGAATGCATCAAGAACCCCAAAGCGAAGATGGACGTGCGCGCTCTGCCATGGGCGATCTTCGTCGATCCCGAAATCGCCGTCGTTGGCCACAACATGGAATCCGCGAAGGCTGCAGGTTGGGATCCCGTCGAAGGCAAATGTCCTTTTGCTGCCAACGGCCGCGCGCTCACCACGGGTGACGCCACTGGTTTTGTGAAACTCATCGCCGACAAAAAGAC
>Ga0247823_10000031_pt1 | contig 96889 bp, 92 predicted proteins | sample 13C_PalmiticAcid_2_FD_192426 | JGI IMG/M metagenome (GOLD analysis project Ga0247823, IMG submission 192426) | Soil microbial communities from agricultural site in Penn Yan, New York, United States - 13C_PalmiticAcid_Day30 | ecosystem: Environmental > Terrestrial > Soil > Agricultural land... | reverse complement strand
AAGGAGGAGGGGGCGGGTCGCCGAAGAGGTCGTCTTGCATGGTGGAAACGGCTCAGGCGCCTACCACAAACAGCGCCGATGGTAGCCCCAACGGCTGTGGCAAACTCGCGCGCTTCTTGTTTTCACATCGACGGTGCATGCAGCAGATCATCCGGCAGATCGCCACAGAAATCAGGGTTGAAGAACGGCAGGTGCTGGCGGCGGTCGAGCTGCTGGACGGGGGGGCCACGGTGCCCTTCATCGCGCGCTACCGCAAGGAAGTCACCGGCGGCCTGGACGACATCCAGCTGCGCGAGCTGTCGTACCGCCTGGACTACCTGCGCGAGCTGGAAGACCGCCGGGTCACGGTGCTCAAGAGCATCGACGAACAGGGCAAGCTCACCGACGCGCTGCGCGCCGCCATCGCCGCCGCGCCGACCAAGCAGGAACTGGAAGACCTCTACCTGCCGTTCAAGCAGAAGCGCCGCACCAAGGGCCAGATCGCGCGCGAGTTCGGCATCGAGCCGCTGGCCGACAAGCTGTTCGCCGACCCCACGCTGGACCCGTCCGCCGAGGCCGCCGCGTTCACCCGCCCGCCCGAAGTGCTCGACGATGGCAAGCCCGGTGCCGATTTCTCCACCGTGCCGGCCGTGCTCGACGGCGTGCGCGACATCCTGAGCGAGCGCTGGGCGGAAGACCCCTCGCTGGTCCAGACTCTGCGCGAATGGCTCTGGAGCGAAGGCCTGCTCAAGAGCACGCTGGTGAGTGGCAAGGACCAGAACGCGCCCGAGGTGGCGAAATTCCGCGACTACTTCGAGTACGACGAGCCGATCGCCCGCGTGCCGTCGCACCGGGCGCTGGCGGTGTTCCGTGGCCGTGGCCTGGAAATCCTGGACGCCAAGCTGGTGCTGCCCGAGCCGCCCGACGCGGTGCCCGCCGGCAAACCCGGGGCCACGCCCTCGCTGGCCGAAGGCCGCATCGCCCTGCACCTGGGCTGGAGCCACAAGGCCCGCGCCGCCGACGACCTGCTGCGCAAGTGCGTGGCCTGGACCTGGCGCGTCAAGCTCTCGCTCTCCAGCGAGCGCGACCTGTTCGCCCGCCTGCGCGAGAGCGCCGAGGCGGTGGCGATCAAGGTCTTCGCCGACAACCTGCGCGACCTGCTGCTGGCCGCCCCGGCCGGCCCCAAGGTGGTGATGGGCCTGGACCCGGGCATCCGCACCGGCGTGAAGGTGGCGGTGGTGGATGCCACCGGCAAGCTGGTCGACACCGCCACGGTGTACCCGCACGAACCCAGGCGCGACTGGGACGGCGCGCTGCACACCCTGGCGCTGCTGGGCCGCAAGCACGGCGTGAACCTGATCGCCATCGGCAACGGCACCGCCAGCCGCGAGACCGACAAGCTCGCCGCCGACCTCATCAAGCTGCTGGAGAAAGCCAACCTGACCGACGTGCAGAAGGTCGTGGTCAGCGAGGCGGGCGCCTCGGTCTACTCGGCGAGCGAGTTCGCCTCGCAGGAAATGCCCGATGTGGACGTGAGCCTGCGCGGCGCGGCCAGCATCGCGCGCCGCCTGCAGGACCCGTTGGCCGAGCTGGTGAAGATCGATCCCAAGAGCATCGGCGTGGGCCAGTACCAGCACGACGTGAACCAGAGCGAGCTCGCTCGCACCCTGGAAGCCGTGGTCGAAGACTGCGTGAACGGCGTGGGCGTGGACCTGAACACCGCCAGCGTGCCGCTGCTCTCGCGCGTGTCCGGCCTTTCGGGCAGCGTGGCCAAGGCCGTGGTGCGCTGGCGCGAGGCGAACGGCGCCTTCAAGAGCCGCCAGCAGCTGATGGACGTGGCCGGCCTGGGCGCCAAGACCTTCGAGCAGAGCGCGGGCTTCCTGCGCATCCGCGGCGGCGACAACCCGCTCGACATGACCGGCGTGCACCCCGAGACCTACGCCGTGGTCGAGCAGATCATGGAGAAGACCGGCAAGCCGGTGGCCGAGCTGATGGGCCGCGCCGACATGCTCAAGACCCTGCGGCCCGAGCTGTTCGCCAACGAGCGCTTCGGCGTCATCACGGTCAAGGACATCCTGGGCGAACTGGAAAAACCCGGCCGCGACCCGCGCCCGGACTTCCAGGTGGCGCGCTTCAACGAAGGCGTGGACGACATCAGCGACCTGCGCGAGGGCATGGTCCTCGAAGGCACGGTGAGCAACGTGGCGCAGTTCGGTGCCTTCGTGGACCTGGGCGTGCACCAGGACGGCCTGGTGCACGTGAGCCAGCTCTCGAACAAGTTCGTGAACGACGCGCGCGAGATCGTCAAGACCGGCGACATCGTCAAGGTCAAGGTGATGGAAGTGGACGTGGCGCGCAAGCGCATCGGCCTGTCGATGCGGCTCGACGCCGCACCGGCGCGGCGCGACGGCCCGCGCGAGAACCGCTACGAACCCTCGCGCGGCCAGGGCCGCTCGGGTGGCCCGGCCTCGCCGCCGGCGCCATCGGCCATGGCCTCGGCGTTCGCCAAGCTGAAAAGAAACCCTTGATCCCGCTCCAGGGGTGAACCTCCATCGGGCCGGGCTCACTGAAGCTGCAGCCCTGGCGATGGAGGACCCCCTTGAACCTGAACGCGACGGCCGCAGGCAGCGATGTCTTCGGCCCCCTCATTGAAGCGACCTGTGAACGGGTCGACGTGGCCCCGGCCTCCGTCTGGGCCGATGCGGCGCCCGCGAACTGCCGCGTCGCCACCTTCCGTGTGATGGACATCGAGTGCGTGCTCAGCCACCGCTCGATCCTGGCCGACCGGCTCTTCATCCACTGCGCATTCGGCCCCATGCCGACCGCGCGCACGGCCGACGCGCTCATGGCCTTGCTTCAGCTGAACCTGGTCATGTACACCGGCAACTCGGCGGCCTTCGCCATGGACCTCGACCGCCATGTCCTGCTCTGCATGGAACTGCGCCTGGAGGCCTTGAACGCCGACACCCTGGTGGAGACGCTCGAGGACCTGGCCGTGCAGGCCTGCGGCTGGCGAAAGGCCTGGTTGGGCCATGAATAACCCAGGCGTTTTCCGCACCAGCGATGTGGCCCTGCCGATATCGGACACCGGGGCCTCTCAACCACCCCCACTCACCGTCTGCGGGTCTGCGTGCGCGCTGCTGTGGGGTGCCGTGCGGGACGGCACGGCGACCCTGGGGGCCAGCCTGATCACCCTGGGCGGGCTCATGGGCGCGCGCAGCCTGCTGTCGTCGGTGCCGGCGGCGTTCCACGGGGTCGGGGTGCTCACCACCGCCGTCAATGCGGTGGCAGGGGCGCGATTCGGCTGGGGCATCGGCGAGGCGGCGGGCGGTGGCTGTCGCCGCTGGGTCGGCGGCGCGGCCTGTGCGGCGGCCAGCGTCACCCTCAACGTGATCGCCATCTGGGTCGTGGCCAAGGCCAGCGGGACCACGGCGGTGAAACTCTTCGGCACGATGGTGTATTCCGGCCTTCGAGAGGCGATCCAGGGGCAGGTGTTGAAACCGCGGCTGCCCGACATGGGCTTGCGCAGCGGCCGGTCTCTGCGATGGGAGGCCGGCCCCAACACCGGGCGGCATGTGGTGCGGCTGGGCCTGCAGATGGCGTCTTACGCGCTCATCTGTTTCAGCATGAACGGCATCGCCCAGTCGAACGTGGTCAGCCCCAACTTCAACACCCTCGACCAATCCAACGAAGACTTTGGCTTGCAATCGCTGCTGACGTATGGTTTTCGCAGTTCCGCCGAAGCGCTGGACGCGGTCGTCGGCGGCGCGCTGCTGCTGTGCCTGTTTCGCCAGGACGTCGAGATCCGGTCTGAAGCACGGTGCCGCATCGAGAACGCGCCAGACTGGCGCGACTGGGCTCGGGAAGGATCCTCGCGGATGTTCATGAATGGCATCGTGGCGTCCATCACGTCGATGTTCAGCTCCTACCTGGGGATGGCCTCGATGCTGTCGGCGATCACCACGGTGCGGGGGGCGTTGGCGAATGTGAAACCGGCGAACCTGAGCCAGGTGCATCACCGGGTCGATACCCCACCCGATGGCCTGGAGGTGGTCAGCGTGCAGGAAGAGGAGAAAGAGGGTGAGGAAGCGAGTCCGCACGAAAGGCCAGTCGCCATAGGAAGCGGGCTCAGAATCGACACCGCGTCTGAGAGCTCCCCATTCAACGGCGATCCGCGCAAGGCGCCCAAGCATGCCGACCAACAGGTCATCTCCTTCGATCACGCCAAGCGGGAATAGCCCCCAGGGGCCGCTGGAAGCGGCCTCAAGTCTTCGAGCCAGTCGCCGATAAGGAGGGAAACCGGAAAACCTCCGTCACGGACGTCACCGACCCATGGAACTCGAAGCCCTACTCAATTACCCGCGCGCCTTGCCCGCGATGTCGCGCACCGTCTCGGACCTGCTGACCGAGATGAACAAGGAAGACCCCAGCCCCAAGCGCGTGGCCGGCCTGGTGTCCCACGACCCGGCCCTCACCACCCGCGTGCTGCGGCTGTCGAATTCGGCCTTTTTCCGCGTCAGCCGCCAGATCGGCAGCGCGGAAGAAGCGGTGGCCCTGCTGGGCATGACGCACGTGCGCTCGCTGGTGATGGCCGCGGCGCTGGGCTCGAGCTTCAAGAACGTGCCGGGGGTGGACATGGTCCAGTTCTGGCGCTACAGCCTGCGGGTGGCGGACATCTCCCGCTCGCTGGCCAGCCTGCTGCGCCAGAACGAGGGCAATGCCTTCACCGCCGGCCTGGTGCACGCCATCGGCGATCTGATCATGCACATCGCCATGCCCGACGTGATCGGCCCCATCGACATGGCCACGCCGCCGCTGGACCTGCGCCGCGCCGAAGCCGAGCGCTCGGTGCTGGGCTACACCTATGCCGAGGTCGGTGCGGGCATGGCCGAGAAGTGGCAGTTCCCCACCACCATCGTCTCCGCGCTCAAGCACCAGACCGCGCCGTTCGACGGCGACGTGTATGACGCGCTCGGCGGCGTGCTGCACCTGGCTTCGTGGCGCGCCCGGGCGGAGGAGATCAAGCTCGATGAAAGCGGCCTGGTGGCCACCTTCCCCGACATGATCGGCCTCTCGCTGGGACTGGACCTGGACAGCGTGCTGGGCAAGGACCCGACGGAGTGGTCGTTCAGCCAGGCCCTCGGCGCGTTCATCGACTGAAAGAAAAGTTCTAAAGTGCGTCGCGTTCGCGACGATGACAGAGGGACAAACTCCTCGTCATTCACGTACCACCCAAAGGCAGGTCAACATGCAACTCGAAAAGCTCCTCAAGCAACCGAATGCACTCCCCTCCGCGCCCAAGGTGGTGCGCAAGTTGATCGAGACCTTCGACAAGGAGGACGTGGATGCCATGCTGGCGGCCTCCCTGATCGAAGACGATCCGGTGCTGACCGCCAAGCTGCTGAAGACCGCCAACTCCGCCTTCTTCGGCCTGCACCGCTCGGTGAGCAATGCGCGCGATGCGATCAACGTGCTGGGCCTCATCAAGGTGCGTGCACTGGTGATCGCCGCTTCGCTCGGTGAAGGCTTCCACACCGTGGGTGGCGTCAACCTCAACCAGTTCTGGCGCTACAGCCTCAACACCGCCAACCTGTCGCGCTACATCGCCCTGCCGATCAAGATGGACGAGAACACCGCGTTCACGGCCGGCCTGATCCACGGCATCGGCGAACTCGTCATGCACGTGGGCATGCCCGAGGCCATGATCGATCTCGACCGCAGCGTGCCCATGCTGGACCTCAAGCGCGCCAAGGCCGAACGCGGTCTGTTCGGCTACAGCTACGCCGAAGTGGGCGCCGCGCTGGCCCGCGACTGGCACTTCCCCAAGCGCATGATCAACGCGATCCTGCACCAGACGGCACCCTTCGACAACGACGTGTACGAGCCCATCGCCGGCGTGATCCACATCGGTTCCTGGCGCGCCCGCGCCGAGGAGCAGCAGATGCGCTCGGAGCTGCTGATCAACACCTACCCGGACCCGGTGGGCCTGGTGCTCGGCATCGACCCCGACACGGTGGTGGCCGAAGAGATCCCGTCGATCTCGCGGCATTCGGAAGTGACGGAAGCCTCCGAACCGAACTGATTTTTTTGAACCTATGGGGCTGCGCGACAATCGCAGCCCTATGTCCGCGCTCCGTCTCTACGCCGGCCCTTCGGCCCGGCGGCACATCGAACAACATGGCCTGCGCCCCCACGACGTCGGCATCATCCCCGCCGCAGCGGGCGGCCCCAAGGGCCTGATCCTCGGCCCCCTCGACCGCTTCCTGTTCGGCGAGTGGTTGCCGCGCAGCGAACAAACCGTGCACCTGGTTGGTGCCTCCATCGGCGCCTGGCGCATGGCCACGGCCTGCCTGGGCAACCCGGTGGACGCTTTCGAGCGGCTGGAGCGCGACTACATCGCCCAGCACTACGAGCTGCCTGCCGGCCAGAAGCGCCTGACGGCCAACCAGATCAGCCAGCGCTTCGGCGAAAACCTGCAGCTGTTCTACGGCGGGCGGGTGGAGGAGGCGCTGCACCACCCCCGCTACCGCCTGCACATCGTCACCTCGCGCGGGCGCCTGCTGCTGCGGCACGAGGGCCACCTGCGCACCCCGCTGGGCTACCTGGGCGCCTTTACCGCCAACGCCTTGCACCGCAAGGCCCTGGGCGCCTGGCTGGAGCGGGTGGTGTTCTCGTCCGTGCCCGAGGGATCGGGCGGGGTGAGCCCGCTGCCGTTCGGCACGCTCGACTACCGCACGCGGCAGGTGCCGATGTTCGCCGACAACTTCATGGACGCGCTGCAGGCGAGCTGTTCGATCCCGTTCATGCTGCGCCCGGTGCGCAACATCGCGGGCGCGCCACCCGGCACCTACTGGGATGGCGGCCTCACCGACTACCACCTCCATCTGCAGTACCAGCCGCCGGCGGCGTCGCCCATCGTGCTGTACCCCCACTTCCAGAAGGCCGTGGTGCCGGGCTGGCTCGACAAGGCCTGGAAAGGGCGGCACCGCAGCAGCCCCGCGCTCGACGCCATGCTGGTGATCGCCCCCGACCCCGACTGGGTGAAAAAGCTGCCCAACGGCAAGCTGCCCGACCGGGACGACTTCAGCCGCTACGGTCAGGACCTGCCGGCGCGCATGAAAGCCTGGAACGCGGCCACCGGCGCGGCTGGCGAGCTGGCCGACGAGTTCGCCGGGTGGCTGGACAAGCCCGACCTCTCGCGCATCGACCCGCTCTAGGGAGCGCGGGATAATCTCCCCCATGCCTGCCTATCTCACCGCCGCCCTCTACCAGTTCGTCGATCTGCCGGACCACGCCGACCTGCGCGATCCGCTGCTGGCGTGCTGCGAGGCCCATGGCGTCAAGGGCACGCTGCTGCTGGCGCGCGAGGGCATCAACGGCACCATCGCCGGGCCGGAAGCCGGCGTGCTCGCGGTGCTCGCCCACCTGCGCGCCGACCCGCGCCTGGCCCAACTGCCGCACAAGACCTCCTGGAGCGACCACCCGCCGTTCCACCGCATGAAGGTGCGGCTGAAAAAAGAGATCGTCACCCTGCGCGTGCCCGGGCTGGACCCGAACCAGACCGTGGGCCAGTACGTGAAGCCGCAGGACTGGAACGCCTTGCTGGCCGACCCGGACGTGGTGCTGATCGACACGCGCAACGACTACGAGGTGGCGATCGGCACCTTTGAGGGCGCGATCAACCCGAACATCAAGACCTTCACCGAACTGCCGGCCTGGCTGGACGCGCAACCGGCCCTGCAGGCCGAGGGCAAGAAACCCAAGGTGGCCATGTTCTGCACCGGAGGGATCCGCTGCGAGAAGTCGACCGCGCTGATGAAGATGCGCGGCTTCGACGAGGTTTACCACCTCGAAGGCGGCATCCTCAAGTACCTGGAAGAGGTGCCGCCCGAGCAGAGCACCTGGCAGGGCGACTGTTTCGTGTTCGACGAACGCGTGAGCGTGGGCCATGGCCTGGCGCCTGGGCCGCACGAGCTGTGCCGGTCGTGCCGCTGGCCGCTGAGCGCCGAGGACAAGGCCTCACCGCACTACGTCAAGGGCGTGAGCTGCGCGCATTGCCACGACCAGCGCAGCCCGGAAGAAAAGGCCCGCCTGGCCGAGCGGCAGCGCCAGGTGGAGCTGGCCGAGGCGCGCGGCGAGGTGCACGTGGGCGCGCGCATGGCCGAGGGCTGATCACATCGAGGCTTGCAGCATGGCGCGGTAGTCGTCCGCGCTGGCCAAGCGCGGGTTGGTCTTGTGGCAGTGGTCGGCCAGCGCGCCTTCGATCACGCGGTCGAACAGCTCGGGCGTGACGCCCATGGCGGCCAGGCCGTCGGGCAGGCCCAGGCGGCGGCTCATGTCCTTGACGGCTTCGGGTACGTCGCTGCCGCTGGCCAGGCCCATGGCGTGGGCCATGCGCTGCAGGCGGTTGTCTTTCTTCATCGACTCGGCTTCGGCATTGAAACGGATCACGGCCGGCAGGAACACCGCGTTGAGCGTGCCGTGGTGCAGGCGCGGGTTCACGCCGCCCAGGCTGTGGCTGAGCGAATGCACGCAGCCCAGCCCTTTCTGGAAGGCCATCGCGCCCTGCATGGAGGCGCTCATCATGTTCAGGCGGGCTTCGCGGTCCTGGCCGTCGCGGGTGGCGCGCTCGATGTGCGCCCAGCCGCGCTGCAGGCCATCGAGGCCGATGCCGTCGGCCGGCGGGTTGAAGGGCTGCGCCATGAAGGTTTCCATGCAGTGGGCGATGGCGTCCATGCCGGTGGCGGCGGTGAGCAGGGGCGGCAGGCCCAGCGTGAGTTCGGGGTCGAGCAGGGCTGTCTTGGGCACCAGGTGCCAGCTGTGGAAGCCCAGCTTGCGGCCGTCGTCCACGATCACGATGGCGCCGCGCGCCACTTCGCTGCCGGTGCCGGCGGTGGTGGGCACGGCGATCAGCGGTGGCACCCGGTCGGTGATCTTCGGCGAGCCGCCTTCGATGGTGGCGTAGGTCTTGAGCGGGCCTTCGTGCGTGGACGCGATGGCCACGCCCTTGGCGCAGTCGATGGCGCTGCCGCCGCCCAGGGCGATCAGCCCGTCGCAGCCGGCCTGGCGGTAGACCTCGACGGCGGCGCGCACGGCCGCCTCGGTCGGGTTGGAGGGGGTCTGGTCGAACACGGCCGGCTGCAGGCCGGGCAGGGCGGCCAGGGCCTTGTCGAGCAGGCCGACCGCCTTCACGCCCGCATCGGTGACGACGAGCGGGCGGGTGATGCCGATGCGCTCGCATTCCGCCTTCAGCTGCGCCAGTGCGCCGAAATCGATCAGGATGTTGGTGACGTAAAGAATCTGGGCCATGTGGTTCTGTCTCCGTGGAGCGAAAACTATACGGTTGACCCCGGGTCTTGCCTATGGTGCGGGGCCTGCACGGGTCGCGCAAAAGACAGCCACAATCGCATCCCATGCCGACCTCACCCGATCCCCGCGACCTGCTCACGCCCCAGATGCGCGGCGTGCTCGACCGCATCGCCCGCGCCGGGCACCCACCGCTGCATGCGCTGCCTCCGGACAAGGCCAAGGCGGCCTACGAGGCCGGCGCGGGGGTGCTGGAGATTCCGTCGCAGCCGATGGCCCGGGTGGAGGACTTGCGCGTCCCCGCGCGCGACGGCGCCGAGTTGCCGGCCCGCCTCTTCGTGCCCGAGGCCACCCGGCCGCTGCCGGTGCTGCTGTACTTTCACGGCGGTGGCTTCACGGTGGGCAGCGTCACTTCCCACGGGCCCTTGTGCCGTGAACTGGCGCACCTCGCCGGGTGCGCCGTGCTCTCGCTGGACTACCGCCTCGCACCCGAAGCGAAATTTCCGACCGCGGTGCACGACGCCTGGGACAGCCTGGTCTGGCTGCGCGAACACGCCGGCGCGCTCGGGCTGGACGGCACACGCATCGCGGTGGGCGGCGACAGCGCGGGCGGCACGCTGGCGGCGGTGACGGCCATCGCGGCGCGCGACGCCGGCTGGCCGCTCGCTCTGCAATGCCTGTTCTACCCCGGTTGCGCGGGCCACCAGGACACCGTGAGCCACCAGACCTTCGCCAAGGGTTTCCTGCTCGAAGAGGCGGACATCAGCTACTTCTTCGGCCACTACCTGCGCAGCGCCGCCGACCGCGACGACTGGCGTTTCGCGCCCCTGGACGGGGTCGACGAAAGCGGCCACGTGCGCGACCTCGACGACGTGGCGCCGGCCTGGATCGGCCTGGCCGAGTGCGACGCCCTGACCGACGAGGGCGTGATGTACGCCGACCGCCTGCGCCACGCCGGCGTGGCGGTGGACCTGGAGATCTATGCCGGCGTGGTCCACGGCTTCATCAACTTCGGTCGCGCCATTCCCCAGGCGCGCACCGCCCACCAACACGCGGCCCTGGCGCTGCGCAACGCCTTTGGAGCCGTCTGAGATGAGCCTGACCCGATCCGACTTCCGCTTCTTCCACCGCCTGCGCGTGCGCTGGGCCGAGGTGGACATGCAGAAAATCGTGTTCAACGCGCATTACCTGATGTACTTCGACACCGCCATCACCGACTACTGGCGCGCCCTGGCCCTGCCGTACCAGGAGACGATGGAGCAGCTCGAAGGCGATCTCTACGTGGTGAAGGCCACGGTGGAGTTCCACGCCTCGGCGCGGGTGGACGACCAGATCGAGGTGGGCCTGAAGTGCAGCCGCATCGGCACCTCGTCGCTCAGCTTCACGGGCGCGATCTTTCGCGGCGACGAGCACCTGATCAGCGGCGAGCTGATCTATGTGTTCGCCGACCCCGCCACGCAGAAGTCCCGCCCGGTGCCGCCCGCGTTGCGCGAGGCCCTCGACGGCTACGAAGCCGGCGAGCCCATGAGCTCGGTGCGCGTCGGCCCCTGGAGCGAGCTCGGCCCCGATGCGCAGCGCCTGCGCACGGCGGTGTTCGTGGAGGAGCAGCGCATCCCCAAGGAACTCGAATGGGACGAGGCCGACGCGGTGGCCTTGCACGCCGTGGCCTACAACCGGCTGGGCCGCGCGGTGGCCACGGGCCGCATGCTGCCGCACGAACCGGGTGTGGCGCGCATCGGCCGCATGGCGGTGGAGCGCCCGCTGCGCGGCGGGCGGCTCGGCCGCGATGTGCTGCACGCGCTGATGGGCGCGGCGCGCGAACGCGGCGACACCGAGGTGATGCTGCACGCGCAGCGCAGCGCCGAGGGCTTCTACACCCGCCTGGGTTTCGAGCGCCGGGGCGAGGCCTTCGAGGAGGCCGGCATCCCGCACCAGGAAATGGTCGCGAAGCTCTGATTCACCACACCAGCGTTTCGCGCCGGTGGGGCACGGCCTCGAGCGGGCCGTCCAGCGCCGCGTGGTCGTGGGTCCACTCGTCCATGCGCACCTCCCAGCCTTCGCCGGCGCCTGGCCGTGCGCTCACCACCAGGCTGCTGCGGGTGCCGTAGGCGCGCCCGGGCATGTGCACGAAGGGGCTGGAGAGCGCGCGCTCCAGGTCATCGGGCACGCCGGTGTGCGGCAAGTCGGGCGCGTCCACCTGCGTGCGGTCGGTGAGCGTGCGCGCCAGCGGCTGCAACCAGTCGTCGGCAGCGGCGCGACCGTGCAGACCCACCAGGGCGTTGGCCACGGCCTGCTTGAGCCGTTGCGTCTTGGGCCAGGGCGTGTCCAGGCTCGCGTTGGACAGGCCGTAGACCCCCGCCTGAAGCGCCTTGCGGTACAGCTGGCCGGCGCCCGCCGATTCGTGCGGCGCGTCCGGGTGGCGGTTGCTCAGCCAGGTCCAACGGTGGCGGTGGAAGTCACCCACCACCAGGTTGAAGCCGCCGTAGGCGCCGGGGTCGATCGTGGCGGCGAGCCGGTCTTCATCGATTTCATCGCCGTGGCCCTGCAGCCAGCGCGTGACCAGTTCGCCCCGGCTGCGGGGGCCCGGGCCGGCGTGCGTCTGCCGCACATTGGTGAGCATGGCCACCCGCCCGCGCGGGCTCAGGCCAAGCCAGGTGCCGCCGTCGCGCAGGTCGCGCCCGGCCACGATGTCGGTGCCGTCGGCCAGGGTCCAGCGGTGCAGGGCCTCGGTCGGGCGGTCCAGGAATTCATCGCGGTTGGCCGCGATGAGCAGGGGGCAGCCCGGGTCGGCGTGAAGGGCGAAGGCGATCAGGCACATGGCACACCACCGGCCGCAAGCTTCAGATGTCGTCCAGCAGGGGGTAGGGCAGGGGCAGCAATTGCAAGGCCGGGCCGTCGGCGCTGCCGGCGTGCAGGCTGCCTTGCTCGGCCGCGCTGGTCTGCAGCGAGACGATGGCGTCGAAACCGGCCACGGGGTGGGCCGCCACCTGCACCACGGTGCCGCAGGGTTGTTCGGCATCGCCGTCGTGGAAGACCTCCTGGCCGGCGGTCATGGGTGTCTCCCCGTGCACCACGTAAGCCCGGCGCTTGAGCGTGCCCCGGAACTGGCTGCGGGCCACCACCTCCTGGCCGGGGTAGCAGCCCTTCTTGAAGTTCACGCCGCCGACCGATTCGTAGTTCAGCATCTGGGGCACGAAGGCCTCGAACACCGGCTGGCTCAGCGTGGCCACCCCGCTGCGCACGTCGAGCCATTGCCACAGCGACTCGGCCAGGGCATCGCCCTTCGGCGCTTCGGCCTGCACGGGCGCCACCCACAGGGCGCGTGCCAGGCCTTCGGCCGGGTACAGGCGCACCACGCTGGCCTCGCCGTCTCGCCACTGGCTCCACAAGGCGGGCGGCAGGGCCGGCGGCACGGCGCTGCCCACCAGACCGAACAAGGCGTAGGCCTCGCTCGCATCGCTGAGTCGGGCCTTGGCGCGCAGCACGAACATCGACAGGCGCTTGAGCGTGGTGGCCAGCAGGTCGCGGCTGCAGACCAGCAGGATCTCGTCGGGGCCGCGCTTGAAGCCGATGAAGCTGGCCTGCATGCGGCCTTTGGCCGAGCAGAAAGCGGCCAGGCGGGCTTCCGACTGGCCCAGCAAGGCGAAGTCCTGCGTGAGCTGGCCCTGCAGGAATTTGGCGGCGTCCTCGCCCTCCACACGGATCACGCCCAGGTGCGGCAGTGGGGCAACGCCACTTGTGGCGAGGCCGTCGGGGAGGCGGGCGGGGATCGTCGAGGTGCTCATGGCGTCGATTATCATGGCCGGCCCGGTTGCCCGCCGGTCCCCGACGCCTTGTCCCTGCTGAGCCCAAGTCTGTGATCCGTCTCCTCAAACTGCTGCTGGTCGTGCCCCTCTTGCTGGGCATGCTGCTGGCTGCCGGCGGCTTGTGGTGGCTTCAGCAACCGCTGCCGCTGGCGGCGAACACCTCGGAGAAGAATCCGCTGCTCGTCACCATCGCACCGGGGGCCTCGGCCCAGTCGGTGGCCGACGTCCTGGAGGCCTCCGGCGTGAACACGCCCTCGGAACTGATGTACGCCTGGTTCCGCTTGTCCGGCCAGGCCCGCGACATCAAGGCCGGCACCTACGAAATCCAGCCCGGCACGACCCCCCGCACGCTGCTGTCCAAGCTGGTGCGCGGCGAGCAGGCCCTGCGCAGCATCACCCTGCTGGAGGGCTGGAACATCCGCCAGGTGCTGCAGGCCGTGCGCACCTCGCCCGACCTCACGCAGGACCTTGAGGGCATGAGCCAGAACGACATCATGGCGTTCATCGGTTATCCGGGCCGGCACCCCGAGGGGCGCTTCTTCCCCGACACCTACCGCGTGGTGACGCGCGCGCCGGCCTCCAGCGTGTTGCGCCAGGCCGCGCAGGCCATGGAGCAGCGCCTGACCCAGGCCTGGGAACAGCGGGACACCGCGTCGCCGCTGCGCACGCCCGAAGAAGCGCTGATCCTGGCCAGCATCATCGAGAAGGAAACCGGCCTGGAGAGCGACCGCCGGCGCGTCGCGGGCGTGTTCTCCAACCGCCTGCGCATCGGCATGCGGCTGCAGACCGACCCGGCGGTGATCTACGGCCTGGGCGAGCGTTTCGACGGCAACCTGCGCCGTGTCGACCTGCAGACCGACACCGCCTACAACACCTACACCCGGGCCGGCCTGCCGCCCACGCCCATCGCCATTCCCGGCATGGCCTCGCTGCTGGCGGCCGTGCGCCCACAGCAGACCAACGCCATCTATTTCGTCTCGCGCGGCGACGGCTCCAGCCAGTTCAGCGCCACGCTCGAAGAGCACAATGCGGCGGTCCAACGCTACATCCTGCGCCGCTGAGCCGCCCATGGACACGACCGGACTCTTCATCACCTTCGAGGGCATCGACGGCGCGGGCAAATCCACCCACATCGCCGCGCTGGCCGACGCTTTCCGGGCCACCGGGCGCCATGTCGTGCTCACCCGCGAGCCTGGCGGCACCCCGCTGGCGGAAAAGTTGCGGGACCTGGTGCTGAACGACGCCATGGACCCGCTCAGCGAGGCCTTGCTGATGTTCGCGGCGCGCCGCGATCACCTGCAACAGGTCATCGAGCCGGCGCTGGCGCGCGGCGAGGTGGTGCTGTGCGACCGCTTCACCGATGCCACCTTCGCCTACCAGGGCAGTGGGCGGGGGTTCGACCTGGAGGTCCTGCGGCAACTGGAGCGTTGGGTGCAAGGGCAGCCGGGCTCCCCTGAACTGCGCCAGCCCGACCTGACCGTGTGGTTCGACCTGCCGCCGGCGGTGGCGGCCGAGCGCCTGGCTTCTGCCCGCGTGCCGGACCGTTTCGAATCGCAGCCGCAGGCCTTCTTCGAGCGGGTCGCGGCGGGCTACGCGCAGCGCCTGGAAGGTGCGCCCGGGCGCTTTGCCCGCATCGCCTCCGACCAGCCCAAGGCGGCGGTCTGGCTGCAGGTGCGGCAGGCCTTCGAGCAACGGGGCTGGCTGCCAGCGGCCGAGGTGCGCGCATGAGCCCGCTCGCACCCTGGCTGCAGACACAGCTGCACCGCCTGCTGGCCCAGCGCGGCCATGCCTTGCTGCTGTCGGGTCCGTCGGGCCTGGGCCAGTACGACCTGGCGCTGGCCCTCGCCCGTGCCTGGCTGTGCGAGCAGCCGACCCCGGACGGCGCCTGCGGCGTGTGCGGCAGTTGCCACGCGATCGACGTGCGCACCCATGCCGATCTGTGCGTGCTCATGCCGGAGACGCTGAGCCTGGAACTGGGCTGGCCGCTGGACGAGGGTGCCCAGAAAGAGATCGACGACAAGAAGCGCAAGCCGAGCAAGCTCATCCGGGTGGAGGGCGCGCGCGAGGCGGTCAGCTTCACGCAGTCCACGCGCTCGCGCGGTCGCACCAAGGTCATCCTGGTGCACCCGGCCGAGCGCATGAACATGGAGTCGGCCAACACCCTGCTCAAGACGCTCGAAGAGCCGGTGGGGGAGGTGCGTTTCGTGCTGTCCACCGAAGCCGCGCACCAGCTGCTGCCCACCATCCGCAGCCGTTGCCAGACGCACAACATGGTCTGGCCCGAGGAGGCGCAGGCGCTGGACTGGCTGGTGCAACGGGCGCAGGACGACAACAAGGCCACCGACCGTGCACAGGCGGCGGTGTGGCTGCAGGCGGCTGGCGGGCGACCCGAAGACGCCCTGGCCTGGGCCGCCACTGGTCTGCAAGGCGCCACCTGGGCTCAGCTGCCCCAGGCGCTGGCCCGGGGCGACTGGGGCACGTTGAACGGCTGGCCGCCGGCCCAGCAGCTCGCCGTGCTGCAGAAGCTCTGTCACGACCTGATGGCGCGGGCCGCCGGTGCGCCCGCGCGCTTCTTCCAGACCGACCAGCTGCCGCCGACCCCGCGCTGGGGCGCGCTGGCGCAGTGGTCGCGCGAACTCATGACCGCCGCGCGCTCGGTGGAGCATCCTTACAACGCCGGCCTGATGCAGGAGGCCTGGGCGGCCCGCACCCGGCAGGTGCTGGCCAGCGCAGCGGCTTCGAAACCCGCCGCGCGCTAGGGCATTGCCGCTAAACTCGGCCACCATGAGCACCACTCCCCCTCCATCGGCCGCAGTGGCGCGGCCGAGCGTGATCCAGCTCTCGATCAAGGAAAAGGCGGCCCTGTATGCCGCCTACATCCCTTTGTTCGCGGATGGTGGCATCTTCATTCCGTCGTCGCGCGAGTACCGGCTGGGTGACGACGTGTACGTGCTGCTCAGCCTGCCCGACGATCCGCAGCGCTATCCGGTCGCGGGCAAGGTGGCCTGGGTCACGCCGGCCAAGGCCCAGGGCGCGCGCACGCAGGGCGTGGGCATCCGGTTTCCGGCGGACGAGAAGTCGCGCCAGCTCAAGCTCAAGATCGAGGAGATCCTGGGCTCCACCCTCGGCTCCGATCGGGCCACCCAGACCCTCTGACGTTCCGAATCCCCACGGGCCGATGCGGCGCACAATGCGGTGTGCCCATCGGCTTTTTCATGCCCGCGCCGTTTCTCCATGTTCACCGACTCCCATTGCCATCTCAGCTTCCCCGAGCTGCGGGCCCAGTTGCCCGACATCCTCGACGCCATGTCACAAGCCCAGGTCGACCGCGCCCTGTGCATCTGCACCACGCTGGAAGAGTTCGAAGACGTCTACAGCCTGGCCCGTGACCACGACCACCTCTGGTCCACCGTCGGGGTGCACCCCGACAGCGACGAAGTGCAGGAGCCCACGCTGGACGACCTGCTGCAGCGCGCGGCCCGGCCACGCGTGGTGGGCATTGGCGAGACTGGCCTCGACTACTACCGCCTGGGTGATCGCACGGTGGCCGACATGGAGTGGCAGCGCGAGCGCTTTCGCGTTCACATCCGCGCCGCTCGCCAGACCGCATTGCCCCTGGTGATCCACACGCGCAGCTCGTCCGACGACACGGTGGCCATCCTGCGCGAGGAGGGCGGTTTCGCGTCCGAGAGCCGCGCGGGGCAGCAGGCGCCCGCGAAGGGGGTCTTCCACTGCTTCACTGAAAGCATGGCGGTGGCCCGTGCCGCGCTGGACCTCGGTTTCTACATCTCGTTTTCCGGCATCCTCACGTTCCGCAATGCGGCCGACCTGCGCGAAGTGGCCGCCTATGTGCCGCTGGACCGCACCCTCATCGAAACCGACAGCCCGTACCTGGCGCCCGTGCCCTACCGCGGCAAGACGAACACGCCCGCCTATGTGCCCTTCGTGGCCAAGCAGGTCGCCGAGCTCAAGGGACTCAGCGTGGAGGCCGTGGCGGAGGCGACCAGCCGCAATTTCGAGCAGCTGTTCGACCAGGTGATGGCCGCGCCAGCCGCCCGATAAACCTAATCCATAGCGTGAATTTCATGAAAAAGTTCGTTGTTTTTAAATGGGTCATGACCTTGATCCTGCTGGGCTCGGGTGCTGCCTGGGCGAGCTCGTTCGACGATTTCTTCATCGCCATCAAGAAGGACGATGTCGCGGCCATGAGGCAACTGGCGCAGCGGGGTTTCGACCTGAACACCCGCAATGCCGAGGGCGAGCATGCGCTGTACCTGGCCATTCGCGACGAGGCGCCGCAGGTGACCGACTTTCTGCTCAGCCAGAAGGTGGTGGACGTGGAAGCGCGCACCGGCAAGGATGAAAGCCCGCTGATGATCGCGGCGATCAAGGGCAAGCTGGATGTGGCCAAACGCCTGATCGCGCGAAAAGCCGAAGTCAACAAGACAGGCTGGGCGCCGTTGCACTACGCCGCCAGCCATGCCGGTGACAACAGCGTGGCCATGGTGGCCTTGCTGCTCGAGCACCACGCCTACATCGACGCCGAGTCCCCCAACAAGACCACCCCGCTCATGATGGCCGCCCACTACGGCAGCCCGGCCGTGGTCAAGCTGCTGCTGGAGGAGGGGGCCGATCCCCTGCTCAAGAACGAGCAGGGCCTGAATGCGATTGATTTTGCGCGGCGGGCCAATCGACAGGCTTCCGCCGATATCATTGCGGGCTTTGTGCGCGCCCAGCAACCCAAAGGTAAGTGGTGAAACCGCGTCAGCGGTTGGCAGACTCCCGGCTCAAGAGGCCCGAAGTAGGTGTAACCCACATGCGCCAAATGGCGCATCCGCATCAAAATCGCCCCCGACACCCACAAATTGAGGAGATGCCGTGAAATTGGCAAGCCAAAAGGACTTTTTTTCTGGACTCATGTTCACGATCGTTGGCATCACGTTTGCCATCGGCGCGACCAACTTCACGGTAGGCAGTGCGGCCCGCATGGGACCGGGCTACTTCCCCTTGTTGCTGGGCATTGTGCTCGCGATTCTTGGCGTTCTTGTGACACTCCAGTCGTTCAAGAGCAAAGCCACCGATGGTGACCCCATCGGCAAAGCCGCCTGGCGCCCCCTGGGCTTCATCATCGGCGCCAACCTCGTGTTCGGCATGCTGCTGGTCGGACTGCCTTCGGTCGGTTTCCCGGCCTTCGGCCTGATCGTCGCGATCTACGCGCTGGTCATCGTTGCCGGCTACGCGCGCCCCGGCTCCAGCCTCAAGGAGTCGGTGATCCTCGCCACCATCCTGGCGGCGGGCAGCTACTTCGCCTTCGTCTACGCACTGAATCTGCAGTTCCCGGTGTGGCCTGCTTTCCTGACCGCCTGATCCGGAGACTCTTTTCATGGAACTCATTGACCACTTGACGCTGGGCTTCGGCGTCGCCTTCACCTTCCAGAACATCCTGTACGCGCTGGTCGGGTGTCTGCTGGGCACCCTGATCGGCGTGCTGCCGGGCATCGGCCCGGTCGCCACCATCGCCATGCTGCTGCCCGCCACCTACGGCCTGCCGCCGGTGGCCGCGCTGATCATGCTGGCCGGCATCTACTACGGCGCGCAATACGGTGGCTCCACCACCGCCATCCTGGTCAACCTGCCGGGCGAATCGTCGTCGGTGGTGACCGTGATCGACGGGCACCAGATGGCGAAGAAGGGCCGCGCGGGCCCCGCGCTGGCTGCCGCCGGCCTGGGTTCGTTCTTCGCGGGTTGCGTGGGTACGCTGGTGCTGGCCGCCTTCGCGCCGCCGCTCACCGAAGTCGCCCTGAGCTTCGGCCCGGCCGAGTACTTCTCGCTCATGATCGTGGGCCTGATCGGCGCCGTGGTGCTGGCCTCGGGTTCGCTCGTCAAGGCCCTGGCCATGATTGTGCTGGGCCTGCTGCTGGGTCTGGTGGGCACCGACGTGAACTCGGGCGTGGCCCGCTTCAGCTTCGACATTCCGGAACTCACCGACGGCATCAGCTTCGTCGTGATCGCCATGGGTGTGTTCGGCTACGGCGAAATCATCCACAACCTGTCGCACCCCGAAGGCGAGCGCCAGGTGTTCACCGACAAGGTGCACGGCCTGATGCCGACCAAGGAAGACTTCAAGCACATGCTGCCTGCCGTCCTGCGTGGCACGGCACTCGGCTCGGCGCTGGGCATCCTGCCCGGTGGCGGTGCGCTGCTGTCGGCTTTCGCGGCCTACACGATCGAGAAGAAGGTCAAGCTCAAGCCCGGTGAGATCCCGTTCGGCAAGGGCAACATCCGCGGCGTGGCAGGTCCCGAATCGGCCAACAACGCAGGTGCTCAGACCTCGTTCATCCCGCTGCTCACGCTGGGCATTCCGCCCAACGCCGTGATGGCGCTGATGGTCGGTGCCATGACCATCCACAACATCCAGCCGGGCCCGCAGGTCATGACCAGCAACCCGGAACTGTTCTGGGGCCTAATCGCCTCGATGTGGATCGGCAACGCCATGCTGATCATCCTGAACCTGCCGCTGATCGGCATGTGGATCAAGCTGCTGGCCGTGCCGTACCGCTGGCTGTTCCCTGCCATCGTGCTGTTCTGTGCGATCGGCGTGTACTCGACCAACAACAACAGCTTCGACATCTGGATGGTCGCGGCCTTCGGTGTGATCGGCTATATCTTCATCAAGCTGGGCTGCGAACCCGCCCCCTTGCTGCTGGGCTTCATCCTGGGGCCGATGATGGAGGAGTACCTGCGCCGCGCGCTGCTGATCTCGCGGGGTGACTGGTCGGTCTTCGTGACCCGCCCGATCTCCGCCTCGCTGCTGGCCGTGGCCGTGATGCTGCTGCTCATCGTGCTGTTGCCATCGATCAAGAAGAAGCGCGAAGAAGCCTTCGTCGAGGATTGATCCTCCGGGCGCCTGGCGCGCCCCGTCTCTCCCTGAAAAAGCCTGGGCCACTGCGAAGTGGCCCAGGCTTTTTTTTGCTGCCTCCCCCGGCCGAAAGGCGCCTATGGATATTTCGGTTGAACAGGAGAATCTGCCTTGAAATCAACGTCCTATGAGAAAACAGATGTCTCGCTGTATATACTTGGATATTGCGATTCACTTCCTTCCATGAGACGCCCATGAAAACCTTCGCCACCCGATCCCTGGCCTTCGTTCTGGCCACCGGCTTTGCCATGGCCTCGCACGCGGCCGATGTCACGGTCTCGGCCGCCGCCAGCCTCACGAACGCCTTCCGCGAAATCGCGCCTTTGTTCGAGGCGGCGAATCCTGGCACCAAGGTGCAGCTGAACTTTGCCGCCTCGGGCGCCTTGTTGCAGCAGATCGCCAAGGGTGCTCCGGCCGATGTCTTCGCCAGCGCTGACCAGGAGACCATGGACCAGGCGCAATCGCAGGGCCTTGTGAAGGAAGCCCAGCGGCGCAACTTCGTGTCCAACGCGCTGGTGGTCATCGTGCCCAGCGCGAGCGCGAACCTGCCGAAATCCACCAACGATCTGGCCCAGCCGGCCTACAGCCGAATCGCGATCGGCCTTCCCGCGAGCGTGCCGGTCGGCCGCTACACGAAGAGCGTGCTCGAAGGCGCCAACCTCTGGGGGGCGATCGAACCCAAGATGATCGGCGCGACCAATGTGCGCCAGGCCCTGGACTACGTGGCGCGAGGGGAGGTCGATGCCGGCTTCGTGTATTCGACCGACGCCGCCATCATGCTGGACAAGGTCAAGGTGGCGCTCACCGTGCCGACCCCCAAGCCCATTCTTTACCCGGTGGCTCCGCTGCCCGCCGGCCCCAATGCCGCGCAGGGCGAGAAGTTCGTCGACTTTCTCTTCACCGCACCGGCACAGGCCATCCTCGGCAAGTACGGTTTCGGCAAGCCCTGATTCCCGAGACCGGATCGCACCGTGGCAGAAGCCTGGATTCCGCTGGCCCTCACACTCAAGGTGGCGGGCTGGGCCACGGCCATCAATCTGCTGCTCGGTGTGGGCGTGGGCTACGCGCTGGCGCGATGGCGCTTCCCGGGCCGGGAGGTGGTGGACGCCGCGCTCACCCTGCCCATGGTGATGCCGCCCACGGTGCTGGGCTACTACCTGCTGGTGGTGATCGGCACCCACGGTGTGCTCGGTGCCTGGTTGCTCGAGCACTTCGGCCTGCGCCTCATCTTCACGGTGCCGGCGGCCATCATCGCCGCCACCATCGTGTCCTTCCCCCTGGTGTTCAAGGCCGCGCGCGCGGCGTTTGAAACGGTGGACCCACAACTCGAAGATGCCGCCCGAACCCTGGGCATCAACGAGTGGGCGGTCTTCTTCCGCGTGTCCCTGCCGCTGGCCTGGCGCGGCATTCTTGCCGGCCTGCTGCTGTCGTTCGCCCGCGCACTGGGCGAGTTCGGTGCCACGCTGATGGTGGCCGGCAGCATCGCGGGCAAGACCCAGACCCTTTCCATCGCGGTCTACGAAGCCGTGCAGGCCGGGCAGGACAGCACGGCGAACTTCCTCGTGGCGGTGACGTCGATCACCTGCATGCTGGTCCTGCTGAGCGCTGGCCGGCTGGTGCCGGGCCGGGTGGCCGCGCGGGCTTGAGATGCAACGAGACAGCCCGCTTGCCCACGCCGTGGCATCCTCTCGCATGGACGGCGATACCGACGCAACGCATTCGACCCTGACCTGGGAGGTCAGGCTGCGCAAACTTCTGCGCCAGGGCGGCTCGCAATTCGAACTCGATGTGGACTTCCGCACCGCCGCGCAGCGCGTGGTGATCTTTGGCCCGTCGGGCGCTGGCAAAACCCAGACGCTGCGCATGATCGCCGGCCTCGGCACACCGGACGAGGCGAGGGTGGTGGTGGGCGGGCAGGTGCTCTGCGACACCGCGCAGGGCAGGGTCGCCACGCCGCAGGAAAGGCGGCTGGCCTATGTGTTCCAGGAATACGCGCTGTTCCCCCACCTGACAGTGACCCAGAACGTGGCCTTCGCGTTGCGCCGCGGCTGGGCGAACCCGAGCAAGGCCGTCAGGGACGAGCGCGTGGAACGCTGGATTTCGTCGTTCCACCTCGAATCGGTGGCGGGGCACTATCCGCACCAGATTTCCGGCGGACAGCGTCAGCGCACCGCCTTGGCCCGGGCGCTGGTCACCAACCCACAGGCCCTGTTGCTGGACGAACCGTTCGCGGCCCTGGACAAAGGGCTGCGGGAGCACCTGCGAAACGAACTCAAGGCCCTGCAGATCGAGCTTCAGTTGCCGATGCTGCTGATCACGCACGACGACGACGACGTGAACAGCCTGGCGCAAGAGGTGATCCGGATCGACGGGGGCAAGGTCGTCGACAAGGAGCGGGCATGGTGACCCGGCGGCGCAAAGGCGGAGGGCGGCTCGATGTCCGCGGATCGATCTGGATCTCCGTGGAAGGCGACAGCCTGGGGGGGCATGGCCGCGTGGCCTTGCTGCGCGCGGTCGAGCAACACGGCTCGATCACGCAAGCGGCCAAGGCGTTCGGGATGAGCTACAAGGCCGCTTGGGACGCCATCAACCGGATGAACGAGCTGTCCCGGACGCCTTTGATCGAGCGCGCTGTCGGCGGCAAGGGCGGCGGCTCGACCCGCCTGACCGAGCATGGGCGGCGGCTGATCGAACGTTATGAAAAGGTGGACGCGATCCACCAGCGCTTTGTCGAACTCCTGGATCAGGGCGCCATGGATCTGGACCAGGAGTTTTCCATTCTGAAGGTACTGAACATGAAGACCAGCGCACGCAACCAGTGGATCGGGAAAGTCACGGCGGTGCGCTCGGGCGCCGTCAACGACGAGGTCGAGGTCGGCTTGCCCGGCGGGCAGCGGCTGGCCGCGATCATCACCCGGGAAAGCACGCAAGCGCTGGGTCTCAAGACGGAGCAACCGGTGGTCGTGCTGGTCAAGGCGTCGTCGGTGTTGCTGGCCACGGACCTGCAAGGCGCCAAGATCTCGGCACGCAACCGCATCGAAGGCCAGGTCCACGCGATCGCGCCAGGTGCGGTGAACGCGGAAGTCACCCTCAAGACCGACGATGGTCTGAACGTGGTGGCCATCGTGACCCAGGGCGCGGTCAACGAGCTGGCGTTGGCAGTGGGTGTCACGGTGACGGCGCTGGTGAAGGCGTCGGATGTCATCCTGGCAGTGGCCAGCTGAAGCGGGATCTCATCCTGGGATGGATTCTCTTTGATATTCCACGATGTATATTATGTAAAGTTAAAGAGACCCCAAGGCAGGAAGCACCTCACTCGCTGTCGAAACAAGCCAAGCCTGCCAACGTCGCACCCTATCCCTGCCAAGGGCTGCAACTCAAACTTGCCAACGAGCCTGAAAGCCCTGAGCAACCGCACATGTCGAGACCTGGTTTCTCGGCCACTTTTTGCGGGCAGCTACCGCCTTCGTGGGCTTAGAGCATCGGCTTACTGGAACATGGAGGCATAACCGACCCATGTATCTTCGACAGCCGCCCCACCGACCCTGCCAGTTCTGCCTTTCCAGACGCAACGACGATGACGTTGCAAAGCATGAGGCAAAGGAGGTTTCGGTTCCGAAGCACATCAATCAACTTGTCGGTCGGGTAGCCGCGAAACGCATGAACGACCAAGTGAGCCCCTCCGTGGACAAACGAGTGCATGACCTTCACAGTTCCATAGAGCCTTCGCCCCTCAGCCGCCATCTCCGGTGCGTGCGACTCAATTGCATCCAGCATCGAAGGGATAGGCGGACCCAGTTGGGGTTCATCGAGGCTTCCCAGAGGTACGGGTTCCGTGAACTTTCTAAGCCATTCATCCGTCGCCCCCAGAAGGGTCCAAGCAGCGCGCAAGGTCGTCTCAAAATGAAGTCGTGTCAGCGCCAATGCCGTCCCGGTGTGACCCGCTTCAATCAATAGGCGCTGACTGACCGCGTGTTCGAACGCTGCGCGGCAAAAGCCGAAGGAAATCACCTGACGTTCCGATGAGGTATTCAAGCCGCGTTGAAGCAGTTCCTCGACATCCATGTCGAGTGTCACACAGCCATCGAGAAAACGGCCGAGTGTCGCAAACCCGGAGAATTCAGAATTTTCCACAGTCAGCGTTTCTCTCCAGATTTCTGCCAATGCCTGCATCATGCCTATGCACGTGAGCTCGTTCCATCGCCCTCTCCCTCCCTCGAACGCAGCCACTTAGCACCCGGTTCGGCCTTGTCCTCACACAGCCGCCCAATCGGCCGATAGCGACTCGTTTGCCTCAGCACCATTTCCGAGGACGTATTGCGCCTTGCCCCCTAACTCAAGTGGTAACGGCAGAGCTAGCGAAACACGGTTCGACTTCTCGAACATGACCTAAACGCCTCTGCTCATCTACGCTTGGTCTCGCTTGCAGCATGGTCAATGGCTTTTCCTTCGACTAGGAACCAGATGAGGGTATCCAGTTCCGCCAAGTTCCTGATGTCGAGCCTTTGAGGCCCGGCGTCTCTTAGCGCTGCACGCATCGCACGCGCCAACCTTAAATACCTTGCCCCTGCACTTCCGCCCACTCCTTTGTCAAAGCCCACCCAGGACCTCCAGGTTCGCACTGGCCCGTCCAATATCGGATAGTGTTCAGGGAAGAAGTGGCAAAGCAGCTCCGTGAGTGCTGCAGAGCGCGTTGCAAGCCCTATGTCCTGCAACCTTTCCATCTCTCGTAATACAACATCGTCGCGATGCGACCCACGAGCGTCGTATATCGCGACGAAAGTCTTGGCCAACTCCTGATGGTCAGCATACCTGCCACGCATTGCCCACTGACGCCCCCCCATTCGAGTCTTCCTGCTAGGGCCCCAAAGTCGAATCAACTCTTCATAGAAGGTTTCGTTATCGGCTTCGGTCCACAGCACTGCATTTGATGTTGCTCGAAAAAGCCTGAGTAGCAACTCCTTTGAATGCGCATCAAACGCAGCCCGTATTCTTCGACGGGCATTTAGATAGGGTTGGAATTTCTTTATGTCCTCTGCATTCTGGAGTTCTAGGGCGAGGTCAAATACCGGGTCCTCGTCCTGCTCGCGAGTTCGTTTTCCGCCTCCAACATTTGTCCCCCTCGGGGGCGCCTCTTTGTATACGTCCAACCAACGCTTAGTTATTTCCACGCTGCGCTCTTCAATCTCGCTCTTCCACGCTAGCGCCTCCGCGTATCCGTTTTCATCAAGTCTCAAAGTGACGTTTGCCTCAACGTTGCTGTTGAACGCCGCCTTAGTTAAGTTTGAAGAGCCTATGAGAAAGTAGCAGTTGCCATCGTTCTCGCGCCATAGTATTGCCTTAGGATGAAAGTTTACCCCTCTTTGGTTAAACGCCAGAATCTGACCTCGGAAGCGCTTTGGAAGCCACTCCAAAGCTGCCTCTATTGCTGCCTTTCTGGTTGTCCCGAAGTCTGCCCCAACGACAAGCGAAAAATCTGTGCAGGCAGTACTCAAGCGAAGGTCCTCTGGCCATTCCGTCAAAAATGCGCTAACGATGAACAGTTCTCGAGCATTCGAGAATGCTCTGACGTAAACATCTCGAAGGGTTGAAGGATTGCTTGTATTCCAAGCAGTAGGCAGCAAGTGGAAATTTTGATTTCCGTTCAAGTACTCTCTCCCAAGGCTAGGTTATGGCTGCTCATCAGAAGCGCTCTGCCCGAAGTCTCCGACGAGATAGGGAATGAGCGGTGGATTGCTTGAATCGCCATTCACCAAGTGCCGACTAACTATCGATAACTTTATGTCATCAGGTACTGCATTGAATTCGTTATCGATAATGATGAACTGCGTATCGACTAGCTCCCCGGCGGCAAGTTCGTAAACTAATCGGAAAAACGCTGCAATTACCTCCGCATTTTCAACCGAACTGACGTTCTTTGTGGGCGTGTCAATGATGAGCACCGGTGGCAGCTTCACATCGCCGGTTTGCGCGCAGAGCCGATGTAAAGCTAGAGCGTAGCAAGTCTTGAATAGCGCCTTCATTCCGCCGCTTCCTGCGTTGTCGAAGGAAAGCACTACGATGGCTTCGTTCACCCCGAGGGGGATTCGTGGATAGAAGGTTGCAGGGTCAATCTCCACACGATAGTTTGCTCTGACGTCTGGAAACTTGGCGCGTACCAAGCAGTCAAGAAAAAGTTCGCCCAGAAGGTCAACATTCCTTCGGTCATTGAACGCTGACTTCTTGGCACTATCCAACATAGTCCGCAGTTCGGCTTCATCAATCTTCAGCGCCTCGGCCTGCGCCTGTTGCTCTTGCAGTACGTCCGGCAGCTTCCGGAACTTCAGCATCGCGTCAAGGCGCTGCTCCAAGGTGGTAACGGCGCGCTCGTGCTGCAGCGCCTGAGACAAGAACGCTGAGTCGTACTCCTTCAGCCTGACCTCCAGCGAACGGTCCGCTGCGCCCCGCTCTGCCGCAATTTCAGCAGCACGAAGTTGAACGGCCCGACGTTGACCACGCATGCGGCCCAAGGTTTCTTTCAACTCTGCCTGACGAGCGCGCAAGTCCTCGTTGACCACGGTTTCACTGAGAGCTCCCACCGCATCGGTGATGTGTTCTGGCTGTCCACAAACCGCACACAGCCCGACCTCACGGGTCGGAAGGGTTTGTGTACACCTTGGGCACGACGAGAAGTCCACGCCTCCAAGAACCATTCGTGCGGAGGCGGTTCGTTGGAAGCGAACTGAAAGCATCTGCAGCTCGTTTGTGTAACGCTCAAGCTCTCCGATGCGGAGGTCGATGTCCGAGCATGCTTCCTCTAGCGCAATCTGTTCTTGCGCGAGGCGCCGTGTGAGTTCTCGAAGCTCCTCTGCAGCATGCGGCACCGGCGTACGTTGTTCCCTTGCTGACAGAGCTGCCGCACGCGCACGGTCGATTTCAGCCTTGGTCGATTCAATCTTGGTGTCATAGGCGTTGATATCGTCCAAGCCAGCATCTACCAGCGCCTTTGAGAGTGCTTGGGCGCTCGACAACAGCCCAAGGCGTTGCTCTCGGACTTGCTGAAGACGCGCTTCCAACTCGGCAACTTGCTCCGTTCGATACCCGAGGACATATCGCAACGCGTCGACGCTCTTGGCGCGGATTGGGTAGTTGTCCGAATCCAAACGGAAGAAGACGTTGTCCATTCCCTCCTGGTCGAGATAGCAAAAGCGAAATAGGTCTCGGAAGCTCAAACGCTCAAGCCTCTCGTCGGGAGTCCCCTTTCGACGGCGTACGTAGGGCGGCTCCTCTTTAGCAAGGTAGAAAAGCAAGTCTGACAAGACCACCACGCCTGAGTTGGGCAGAACTTCGTTGGTCCCCGTTCTTGCAGGGATGAGCACTTGCAAAGTCTCATCTCCCTCCTGCCATGCCGCCATGGCCTGCCCTGAGTCCCTGTCTCGATGCAACGTCACGGGGACATCATTAACCGACATCTCCAAGGCTGCCGACACCATTTCAGCTTGGAGAGCTGGGGTCCACTCGTAGCTGCCGCCAAGGCAAAAGTCGATAAGCCGACCAATGCTGGACTTCCCAGACCCGATAGGACCGAAGAAGTAGATGACCCTTGGAAGGCCAATTCGCTCAGCCGATTGGTGAAGCGAAAGATGAAGCGTTTTTAGGGCAAGTCTCATATGGCGATTTCCTCTCCCCATTTCATATCGGTCAATTCGGGAAAGGTGTCGTAGACAAAATTCTTCAAGTCAGACCCACTTCGACTTCCAAAGCTCTTCGCCACAAGCTTCGCCCGGGTAGCAAGGCCCTCAAGCGAACCTTGGTTAGCCAGTACCGTTGCCATGGCTTGCCCCTCAGGCGTAGGCCAGAGCTGAACCGTTTTTCCCTTGACGTCAACCGTCACCAGTCCGCGAGCTGCCATCAAAGCTACCCACCGGCGATACCTGTAATCCCACGGACCGTATCGAAACCGAACCATTTTGCTTTCGATGGTAGTACGTTCGAATTCGGCCACATCCGCCTTGCGCGGGTCCTTCCCGGCGGAAATCAACGCACGCTCAAGACAGTTGGGATAGCGCAGCAGAAAGTCCAGCTTTGCAAGTTTCGTAAGCCCCTCAACAGGCCGGCCTTTGTCACCCGCATGCGCAGCCATCAGCAGCAGCAACCGTGCCGTGTGCAGGTTGTCATCGCGCTCCGTCGCCGCAAGCGCGCGGGCAAGCTCAAGCGCCATTTTTGGCCCCCTCATCTAGCGGAGTGCCCCAAGCGAATTTGCATTCGCCCGATAGCATCCCGGCGATGCCCATAAGCGTATCCTTTGGCTCGCGACACACGCGTTCCGGCTCGTCCTTTGCCAAGCTGTCCATCCGCTGCAGGATTTGCTTGTAGATAGCAAGGCCACGCGTCTTTTCATCGGGATAGTCAAAGGCCATCGCTTCGATGTCCTTGCACTCCACCAAAACGGCGCTGATGAGTTGATTCGCGATGGCATCAAAGCCATCGGGTTCCGCGAAGGCCCGTTCCATTAAACGCTGGTCGGCCGAGTCCATGCGCATGCGTAGTGGCTCGAACTGACTCCCTAGGTAAGCATTCCTCATCTTGCGGTTGAGGACCTCAGCGCGGCCGACCGTAGACCCGATGTCTATGCCAGCTCCGCTATCGACGAACCGGAATGCTGGCTGCCGAACTCGGCCTATCAATTCGGCCGCCGATTCAGGAGTTATGCATTTCCCTCGAACTGCGACATCGGGTCGACCGTTCGTAGCGAGGTAGGCGACAGAGCCATCTATTCCGTCGGCCCGCAATCTGCAGGCAGCTTGGACAAGCCCAAACAACTCATCCCTCAGGCGGCAGCAAGAAACCATTGTCAGGCCGCCGCAACCAGGGAGTTTAGGAACGACCGAGGCGGCGAAGGTGTCGTCGTAGCCTCGAAGAACTGGCCCCTGCGCGAAATGGAGCTTGCGCAGTACTTGGAAGAGAACCTCCGCATCGCCACCGGTCTTGCCGACAAGACGCTCGAATGCTGCCTTGTATGGTTCCTGCACCACCGAATGCGATGAAGCCTGAGAACAACATTGGATTAGGCGAACAGGACTTGCCGCTAGCGAGGCCGCCTTTCTTGCGGTTGCACCGGGGACATATGGCGCCGCGTTGGACACGAACTCATAGCCGTCGATGGCGACGCCATACGTCTTCTCGAACGCGCAGAACCGTGCCACAGAGTCGACAAGGGCATCGTCACTCCAGCGCCAGTCTGCGTTCTCTCGACTATCTGTTTTGACCTGGATTGCGACGTAGCGTCCGTTCGGCAACTCCAGCAGATAGTCGTCGTGATGCTCGCACCAGAGTGCGCGAACGGGACGTTCGCCTGTCAGGCTCTGCGCGAGCAGCCACACGCCGATAGCCCACTGATAGCGATACCGCTCCTGCGTTTCATCTCCCCGGTCCGACGGTGCCGTTGCAAGCCCACCGACCTGCTCAGGCAATCCAAGTGGCAAGGGTTCATTTACCTTCAGTCCCATCTACCCTCCTCCTAAGACGGCCCGTCAAGGCGTTACTAGCTCCATCTTCACGAAACCGCTCATTCAGCAGCCCGTAAGCATTACGTCGGCTTGCGCCTGAGCAAGCCTGCGCGCGGCAGCCTCCAATTGCGGGCGCATCGTCGCAAGCCGTAAGGCCGAACGTTGCCTGAACTGATTGAGCTCCGCCGGCGCCGCGTTGAGCGTTCCTTCAATGGCCCTACGCTTGGCCGCGAACTTCGCTCGAACTGCGTCAACCTCACTGGGCAACACAGCCTGATTGGGGTTGTACACAAAGCGACGTTCGCAGCTGGCTTTCCAGTCCAGCATCGCACGGGTGAGGCTTTCACCGAAACCTTTGACCTGGCGCACTCTCGCCTTGGTTACATCAGCCGCCGTCTCAATACCGAAGGAGCGCAAAGCCGCCTTTCTCGTCGGCCCAACGCCGGGGATAGTGGCTCTGTCGATGAAGCAGCTGTCCAGGAACCGCTCCTTTTGGCGGGTAGATGCGGTTGCGTACAGGTCGTCGACCTCCTTCTTCTCTGCATTCGCAAGCCCCTCGTACTCGTACTTGAGCTTGACCAGCTCGCCCTTTCGAGCCAGAAAGCCCTTGGGGCCTGCTTCGCCTTCCAGGCGCTCTACCAACTGCTCGTACTCGGTCTTTGCAGCATGCAGCTCGGCAGCGCGCGCCGCTCGCTCTTTATTGCGTTCAGACGAGCCAAGAGAGCCGGCAAACGCCCACGTGCCCCAGCCTACCAAAGCAGCGAAGAACCATGCCTTGGGCACGAGTGCGAACCAGCCCAGCGCCATGACCACAATGACGAACCGGTAGAACGTGATAGTCCCAGCGCTGGTGACGCCCGCAGGCAGAGGCTTGGGCTTCATCGACGTACTGTCTGGCAATGGCACGCTCAGTGGCGCCGGTGCCTGGCATGCTTCGATAAGCGCCCATGCCCGAGTCAGGATGAAGCCGCCACCCGAGACCGGGGTGACAGTCACACCCAGGTCAATGAAGTAAGGGACGCCTTGCCGCTCCAATGCGCACCATGGGCATGCCCCCAGATGGCCAGGGTACACGTGCATGCCGGAGGAGCCGCACTTCTTGAGCCCTTGGCGCAAAGTGTCCAGCGAACGCACCCACTGCGAGGCTGTGGGTCGCACGCCCGAAGCGCCCTTCTCCGTGAATGCCAGGTGGAACATGGACTCCAGCGCGTCCGGCAGCATCGAGACGGGAATCGAGCGTGGAGGCGGTGCGATGCCCCGGCTCTGGCCGTCGCGCGCGTAGGCGTAGCGGAAATGCTTGATGTCGGTCTCAAGCGCGTCGCCCACCCCGTTGCGCAGAGGAACGCCGGAGAAAGGGTGCCGGGCGCCAAAGAGGACGTGAAAAAGCAGCAGTGCCAGCCCGAAGTTGTCGTGGTTGACCGTTCTGGTTAACCCATGGAAGGACTTGATGGACTGAAGCTCAGGCGAGGTGAAGTGGGGCACCCCAACTTCGCACAGGTGCATCTCACCACGGGCGTTCACCTGGAAGGAATCCGTGTCGACAAGCATCACCTTGCTGTCGCGCCCCACCATAACGCTGTCCTGATTCACATCTCCGATGACATGCCCGTGCGAGTGCACCGTCTCAAATGAGGCTGCGATGTTGCGCGCCACATAGAGCAAGAAGTCCCAGGCCGCTTTGGGATAGTCCTGCCGCCGGTGTGCGGGGCTGTAGACCATGTGCACAGCAGCCTTGTTGGCCACCCGAGGCATCAGGAAGCCAACGACAGGCCCACCTCTGGAGGGGTGCAAGGTCTCCTGGGGCCAAGCCAGATAGTTCAGGAGCTGCGCATCCCCGGTGGAGGCCATGAATGTGAGCTTGGCCTGCTTTCGGGGGTCCAGAGCCTTGTGATAGAGCTTGGCGACCTGGTCGGTAAGACCGGATATCTCATGAACCGAGCCTTCACCGCCTCTGCCCAGTTCCCGACCGACCTGAACCGCTACGCCTTTGGAGGAGTAAAGGGTTTTGGCCATGCGAACCCTCAGCCGCCCCAGAGGGCAAGTGCCAGCGTCTTGTCGTCGTCCGTACGCTCGTTGACAGCCTGGCTGCCCAGGAACTTCACAAGCAACCCGTTGAGCTGGTCTTCTTGCTCTGCAGTGGCTTTGCCCATACCAGCGAAAAATGGCGCAAAAAAAGGCTCGTGCGGCGTGTTCTCTGCCATGTTGAGTGCAAGGCGCTGTATGCCGTCCGTAAACGCAGCCACTCGAACAGCCACTTCCGGATAGACCTTGGTCTGCAGAGACGCAACAGCGCCTTCGTCCGTCACGAAGCTCGTCATGTTGGCGTATTCGCCAGACATGGGAACGATGGCCAATTCAAGGCCAGCCCCCGTATCAAGCACCACCCCGCCGTCCCCGATTTGCAGAACAAGCGTTCCACGGTTGCACGACAGGACTCCAAGGAAGGTGCAGGCGTAGTCACGGCCTCTGAGGCCTTGCGCTAGCGCAGTCGAGTAGATGTGCTCGCGCACCGCGATGATGAGGTCGGCCGCAAGCGCGTCGCCCAAGCCGAACTCACCCTTGACAAGACGTTTCTGAACAAAGGACGCCGCCGCCTCAATGGCAAGCTCGGCGCCCTCCCCGCCTTTCTGCGCACTGCCCGCACCGTCTGCCACGAACATGCACAGGAAGGGCGAGCCGTCTTCCAGGCTCTCCTGCGTGGCCCAGCAGCTGTCTTGGCAAGGAGTGCCCGTGTGCGCGTGGGAGGTGCCGACTTCCGATGCGTAGACGAGCCGCCAGCTCACACCGAGGCCCAGCCCTTCGGAGCTTCAAGAGGCACTTCGGTGCCCGGCGTGGAACGCGAGACCGAGCGCAGCGAACTCGACAGCCAGCTAAAGAGCTCGCGGAACTTCAAGCCTTGCAGGCTCAGCGGAGCGCGAGCAGTGCTAATTTGGCTCAACACGTCCATGTCCGCGCCGCCAACACCAACGGCAAAGAATGCAAACTTCTTCGATGCTTCACCTTCGCGAATTGCATCTGCAGCGGCTTTCCAATTGTCAGTTGGGCGTCCATCGGTAATTAAGAACACCCAGGGCCGGTAATAGGAGATTCCGTTGGAGCGGTAATCGCGCTTGCGTTCTTCCACCATATTGAGCGCCTGCACGATTGCCGCCCCGGTGGGGGTGTCACCCTGAGACTTAAGCGTGGGGGGATAGAACATCGAAGCACCCGTGAAGGGTGCCTCGATGTTGACCGGTCCGAAGGTGACGATGGCAACCTCAACACGTTTCATGGCCAATGAGTCGGCCGCGAGGTCATCGCGGAAGGTCGCCAGACCTGCGTTGAGTTCATCAAGAGGACGCCCATTCATAGAGCCTGATACATCCAGGAGCAGCACGCAAGGGCAGCGCGGCTCAGGGTTGCTTGCAAAGTCATTCGTTTCGAAAGAAATCTGTTCGCTCATTTGGTCTCTCTAGGCCCGTTGAAGAAGGAAGTTTATCGGAGGCCATAGCAGCGTTTGAAGTCTCGCACGCCCTCCTCCCAATGTCGTTGTTAGCGGCATTCATTTTTTACAGCCAAACCCTACTGCCTAGCAATGGATTCTCGAGCTTTGCGTTCATGCCAGGCACTCGGCACGACTGTTTATGTGAACAAGTGCACTTGCAACCAATTGTATTCAAGTGTCTACTCGGACCTTTGAGGAGCATGCATGAAGTTTGGACCGCGTAAACCCTCTATCAAACGTATGTTCGCAGCGCGCACGTCGCCCAAAAGGTTTGTCGCGCACAGTCTTGGAGTTAAAGCCCCTCGTGGCTGGGGATGGCTGACAAACCCAAAGAAAGCTGCTTACAACCGTGTCTACTCCCGCACAACTTTTAGCTGGTGGAGCTTGCTCAAAACGCTTTTCGGCGGAAGACGTTGACACGGAAAGCTTCGAGTCGTGATGCAGCATCTCGAGCCGGCGGAGGTTTTAGCCCGCAGCAGGTAGGCCAGCATCGCGAAGGCAGACTCTGACGCTGTGCAACCCTTTTGTACAAATTTCCCGGCGGGCCCCAACGCGGCGTACTGCAATGCCCAGCCTATGCCCGCTTGCGCAGTCTTCTCCGTTGAGCAAATTCCACTTGTAAACCTAGAATTCAGCATGCCAATTTACACATCCTATTCAGGGGAGCTCGCCACCAAGCTCCAAGACTACCGCGCAAAGGGGCAAAAAGAAGGCAGCAAGCATCGGCCAGCATCGGACGCAGCGGGGCTTGACGCGCATGAGAGTGCACTAAAGGTTGAGGCAGAAGGTTGGCTTAACGCACAGCAAACGCTATTTGACTCCACGCTCACGGACGTGTCTCGCAACGTTGTCGAAGCCCGGCAAAAGGCTATCGAATTCGGCTCTCAGGTGAAGATGCTGGTGAGTGACGACACCCTGGTCAGCAGTGTCGACTCAGAGCTCGCCGGGTTTCGGCAGGGCATAGTCAACGCAACTCAGGCTCGAATGCGAGCCGAAGCAGATTTCAACTACTTCCGTGCGTCAAACAATGTGCACGAGGAAGCCAAGTACCCCGAGAGCGTTTACTGGCACTTTGGCATCATCGCGATACTGGCCCTGCTAGAAACTGTCGTCAACGCGTTCTTTTTCGAGAACAGCTCAGGCCTGCTGGGCGGCTTCATTGTCGCGCTGGGAATCGCGGCAATCAACTTGTGCTTTGCCATGGGACTGGGGGTGCTTTGGCGCTTGAAGAACCTCGCTGCATGGGAGATGAAAGTCGCAGGCTGGTCGAGTTTTGTGGCTTTTGTACTTTTTTCGGTGTTTTGCAACGCTTTGTTCGCTGCGTTTCGCACCCAGTACCAGATGGTGGCCGACACCTCTGACTTCGTTCAGCTCCGTGCAGCGTTCGCGCAGGCATGGCCCGAGGCGCTTTTGGTTTTCCGTCTGGACCCGCAGTTTCAGGACTTGTGGAGCTTCATCCTGTTCTTCGTTGGCTTGCTGTTGAGCTGTGCGGCCTTCTGGAAAGGCTACACGGTCGATGACCGGTATCCGGGTCATGGCGAGAAGGACCGCAAGTACAAACAGACCTTGGAAGAGGAGCAAAAGCAGCAGGACCTGATGCGTCAAAAAGTCAAAGACTTCTTGCATCAGCGAAAAGCTGCCGTGCAGGCGGCCATTCAGGAGCCCGGTACCCAAGTCGGAATGCTGGCCAAGCGAGTTGCAGATTTGAGCCACGCCCGTGGGGCCTTGGAAGCTCAAGCGGATGCAGTCTCGCGCGACTATCGCCTGGTGGTTGAGGCATACAGGCATGCCAACGTGGCGGTCCGCTCAGTGTCTGCGCCGGCGTACTTTAAAGACACCCCAGTGCTCTCCACCCTTGTCGACAGCAGTGGCGCACTGGCTGTTTTGAATGAGCTCGAAGGCGTGCAGTCAGCGTTGAAAGAGCTTGGGGAGCAGTACCGGGAGGCTTTGCACAACAAGCTCAAGGAGCTGCAAAACGACTCCAGCGAAATCTTGAACAAAGTTCTCGCGCAGTACCTGGAAGAGACGACCAAGGAGGCCGAAGGGCTCATCGCCCGGCGCACTCCCAGCATCCAACGCGTTCAGGCGGCTTGACACAATGAGTCTTACGAAGAAAGACCGCCAAGGCCTGCTCATGATTGGCGCAGCCGTCTTGGCGCTTGGCGCCATCGTGGCTGCGAAAGTCGTCATGGGAGAAAAGCCCCGGGCCGGCGACGACGGCTGTGTGGGGGCCGTGGCCACTTCTACAGTTATCGTGCTGGACCACAGCGAGACCCTCACGCGGCAAACACGGGATGAAATCATCGCTCGTGCTTTGGCCCACGTTGAGCGAGCTCCGGCCAACGAGAGGGTCACGGTCTTCAAGGTCAGCGAGGTCAGCAAGAAGCAACTGGAACCCGCCTTTAGCCGCTGCAAGCCGGCTAGGCAGGGCAATCGCATGGTTGAGGACACGCGCGGACTGGAGAAAACCTACCAAGCCAAGTTCCACGCCCCGCTGACCTCTGTGCTTGAAGGCTCTCCTTCCAATGGCAAGGAGTCCCCTGTCGCCCAGGCCATTCTCGATGTGTCGCTGAGTCAATACCTTCGCACATCCAAGAACTCTTTGCTCGTGTTCTCTGACTTGCTTGAGCACACACCCAAGTTCTCCATGTACCAATGTGGCGACCCCCAAAAGGCTATCGGCCATTTTCGTGAGTCCCGCAGGGGCGCAATGGAGCGACCGAAGTTTCGCGAAACCGCTGTTTACCTGCACATCATCCCCCGCCAGGACATTGCGCGCTCAACGCTGAAGTGCCGAGACCACGTCTGGGCTTGGTTCTTTGGCGACAACGAAGGCGGCTACGCCACCACCGAAACGGACTACTTGCCTGGAGGCTGACTGCAAATGGCTACGACTACCAACGCTGCTGAGCCTCATGACGCGGGAAGCTTCTTTGCGCATCTGCGCATCTGCGTCTTAACCTCGTTTGTGCTGCTCGTCGCAGCAACCGCCCTTCGCCTGCCGACTTTGGTGGCCATGATTGGTGGCGGGGCCCCGTTGGTGTATTACCACTTGTTCTACCTCACGCCCCGCGCAAGCAAAGGCCTGAGCCAGACCGCCATCGACAGCGTCTACTACTTCGGCTTCTTAGTCACTATCGCTGCCTTGGGTGTGAGTGCGGTGAGCCTGGCTGTCTCCGGGGGTAAGGAGCCGCTTACCAATGTCGCGTTCCAGTTTGGCCTTGGCTTGCTGGCGACTGGCTACGCGGTGTGGGCGCGCATGCACCTGAACTCCATCACCTTGGCCATCGATGAGACAAGTCCCGAGCAAGTCATGGACCGCTACGTGCAACGCTCCAGGGAGCTGGTGCTCAACGTAGAGATGGCCTCCACGCAGTTTACTGAGCTGGCCAACAGCCTTATGGCTCGCTCGCAGGAAGTCGCTGACAACGCCCGGGTAGCCACGGAGAAGTCGATGCTGGACGTGGCCCGTTTGTTCAATGAGCAGTTGCAAAATACCTTCGCATCGGCGCGAGAAGGCCTCGCTGAGGTCAGGGGTTTGGTGCAAGAGACTTCCTTTACCCAGGAGCGCGAAGAACTTGCGCGAAGCGTGAAGATGACTGTGATGGCGGTCAATGCTTTGAACAAGAACTTGCAGGAGTTCGCTGCTCGCTCTGAGGCAAGTGCGAAAAGCTCGCAATTGTTCAGTGCTTCCCAAATGTCGTTGAACGCAAAGCTGGGTGAGTTTCAAGAAAAACTCGACCGACTTGGTGAGGCGCAGGGCGAACTGTCGGCAACTTCTGAGGAACTGCTGCGTGCGCAGTCCATTGTCGCGGAAGGTACCGAGCAAATGGGCGGCCTGGTCGTGGAGCTGAGCGACATGGCGGGGACCGTAACAGGCGTGGGCAAGACCTTCAAGAACATGAAGAACATGGCTGAGGTTGCACATGAGCAGCTCAGTGTTCTTGTGAGCAGCGCCGAGAAGCTTGGTGCGGCCACAGCCCATATCGAGAAATCTGCGGTCGCCTCCGAATGGCTGGCCGGCGGCCTCGAAGGCGCAGCCACGGCCCTGCCAGCACTCAACGAGCGGGTGGCTGCGCTAGACGCACGCCTGACTAGCCTGGTTTCGAGCGCGCAGGTCGTGGAGCTCACGCTTAAGGGCTTGCCCGCTTCGGTCGAGAGCGTTGACCAACTCGGCGGCAACCTCAAAGAGGCCCTTCAGGCAGTTTCAAAGGTCGTGCAAGACACCTCCGCGCAAGTGTCGTCCATGGCCAGCAATGGTGCACAGCACCTTCAAAACATGGAGCGGGCACAGCTCGTACTGCAAAACACTGCCACTCTGCAGGCCACAACGGACTCGTTGCAGACGATGCTCGCGGGTCTGGGCGGAGCGGTTCAAGGCCTGCACACCAATCTCCATGAATCAACAAGCACGCTCAAGGCTGCCATCGACAACGCCACCGTCTCTCTGGAGACGAGCGTGAAGAGGTCTGGAGACGTCGCCCAGCTGTTTGGCGAGCGCATGAGCAATGTTGCGCAAATCATCATTGAGCGCACGAGAGAGGCGCGTCCGTCATGATGCGGCGCAGCGACGACGTCTTCTTCTTCACCCTCATCGACTTCCTGCTGCAGGTCTTCTTCTTCGGCTTGCTGCTGTTCGTCGTTGCTCAAACGTTGAGCAGTGAGGATGAGGCCAACCGGGAGAAGGAGACTGTCGAACGCGACAAGCTGTTGAAGGCGACGGGCGTCTCAAGCCTGACAGAGCTGACCGACATGCTCACCAAAATGGTCCCGCTGGACAAGATGCGCGGCGACAGCGAGTTCATTGCCCGCAATGGTGGCCAAGAGGCAGTGGCCGAGGCAGTCAAGGCTGCCAACGCAGCCGGAGGCGCTCAGAAAGTGGCAGAGATGCAAGGGCAAGTCGAAGCCATGTCGAAGCGCCTGGCGCAGCTCGAAGGCTGGGGGAAGGTCTCTTGCATTCCCAATATCGTGGTCAACGGTAAGCTTCAGCCTAAGTCCATTGCAACTGTGGTGGTCGCCGACGAGGGTATTACGCTGCAGAACCTTCAGCCTGAGATGGACCAGCTGCTGCGCCGGCATGGTTTGGAGTTCTCGGCAGTGCAGCAGCTGAGCATGAGTGAGTTTCGACGCACTTTTGCACCCGTGGTCGCTCAGCAGCCCGAGTGCCGCTACTTCCTGAGCGTTGTCACAAGAACGCGCTACCTGGACCCCATGCGCGCGGTTTGGTCCGCTTTCCGTACGCAGTAGCCTTCCCAATGACTTCTGCTGAACACCTGCGCACGCTGAGCAAGCAGTTCGATGAACTGGAGGGGATAGTGCTCGAGCGCTTCAGAGGGCACGCCCACGCTGAAGATGTGTCGACTTCCTCTGCTTCGCTCAAGACTTTTGTTCAGCCCCCTTCTCGCGACGCGCTGACCAACCTCGGAGCCAACGTAGAAACTGGCATCGCGCCTTCGCCCAAGGTTTCGCAGGTCGGTCCCCGACCGCCTGAGTCAAGACTCATGTCAGAAGCTGACGGAACTCCAGCCGCTTCGGCTTCGTTGCTTTCGCGACTGTCCTGGATTTGGGGCGGGAATCGTCGATGACCCGAATGACGACTGGAGTGATGATTGGCCTGAAGAGTGGACTGGTTAGGGCATTGGCCGTCTGCCTGGTTGCTGCTGTTGCTTCTCCCGCTGTGCTGGCACAGCAGTTCACCGGGCGCGTGGTCGGAGTTGTCGATGGCGACACCGTGGACCTCCTCACAGACAGAAAGGAGCTGGTGAGGTTTCGGCTAAGCGGTATTGACGCGCCCGAGCGCCGGCAGGCCTTCGGTACCGTGTCAAAGATGGCGCTTTCTGACATGGCGTTCGAGAAGCGCGCAACCATTGTCGCGAGCAAGAAAGACCGTTACGGCCGCTTCGTCGGAAAGGTGCTCGTCTCAGGCGCTGACATCAATCTGAAGATGGTGCGGCAGGGCTGGGCCTGGCACTACAAAAAGTACGCGCGCGAACAAAACGAAGCGGACCAGCGCCAATACGACAAGGCCGAGTCCGCCGCTCGAGCTGAACGGGTGGGGCTCTGGCAGGACCCCAACCCGATTGCGCCGTGGGAGTTCCGCCTAAAAGCACGGCCCTTGCCGAAACCAGCATCTTGACTGGGACGAAGAGCTAACTGCTACAAGAGGGGCGAGGCTTCCGTAACGTCTTCCCCAGTATGAGCAATCTCATACGTGTAGGTGCGTGAGTCACTGTCAATGCTGCCTCTGTTCAATGCCACAGGCATAGACAACAACGGAGCGTGCAGTGGCTTCTCGGAATCCTCGCTGTCGAAGTACTCGAGATACCCAAACATGAGGTACAGCATGTTGGTGCCGGTTGGTCAACTGATGCACCGTCAACTCCGCATGAGCACCGAATGACTTCGCATTTTCAATTCACTGGACAGGCCCAGTTGGGACAACACCTCTGAGGCGTTCAATCGAGAAGAGCCGGAGTTCCCCTTTTCCCATGGCCCTTCCTACGCGGTGCAAGTGACGCCCGACGGAGGACGCTTTCGATTCTCAAGGCGGTCTATAGCCTGCCAAGCTGTCGCATTAACCCAACAAACTGAGGAAACCCATAACCTCCGCAGGGTGAATAAGCGTCGCGATGCGGCCTGGAAAGGGGGTTTGCATAACCTCGACATAAATAGAAGAATAAAAGCAAGAAACTTCGAATTAATTAGGTCGAACTGCCGGCAGTTTATCCGCTGGAAACTCTCCCTTCCCTGGGAGGTCAATCTTCGAATCGTTGTTCTTGTCACTTATTTACTAAATAGAAAAATTCACATCTAAATCCGGGTTTAGTAAATTCTACTGGCGCGATTATCTCACAAACCAATGATTGGACTCCAATCATTAGGCCCGGAGAATCCGGGAAGTTCATCCGATAGTCAATTCAGACCATGGTGAATAGTTAGCCCCACGCGACGGCGGTTCGGCATCAAGGCCGCCGCCTAACGGCTCCGTGAGGAGCCAATCTAACGTGGAGCGAATGGATGACGCGAATCAAGACCGAGTCCCGGACCCTCACCAACGGGGCACCAGGAAAAAGCCTGTACCTCCTGTACGACCCAAGGGCCCGCAAACACCATGCAGCGGAGTCCTACGTCGAGTACGAGGGGCTTCTGACCATGCTGTATGACCGAAACATCGTCTCAATGGAGGTGCAGCCAAAAGGGTTCACCATTTCTGACCGCGATGGCGAATTCAAGTACACCCCCGACGTTCGCTACGTGCACGGACAGGGGACCATCGAGTACCGTGAATTCAAGGAAGACTTCGACGCCCTGTCGCCAGATGACAAGGAGCGCTATAGACGCATCAAGGCCCATCTACATCGACTGGGCTTCGGTTACAGCATCGAGGATGCTCGGACCTGGCGAATCGGGCACCGGCTCGCAAACATCAAGCTGCTGTACCGCTATGCAGGACTTGAGCCCGACACGGCACTCTTGGCCTGGTTGAACCAGCGTCTTGGACCTCGCCCCGGCAGCTACGACATCTGGACTTTCCTTTCCCAGCTCGGTAAGGAGCGCCTACCGGCGCTGTATCGATTGCTTTGGGAGCAGAGCGTCGCCGTCGATATTGCAGGTGCGCCGCTCGACGATGACTCGCTGCTGTGGAGGGTCCAAGCATGAGAACTCCGCCAATCCATATCGTACCTGGGCGCGTGCTTGAGTTCCAGAATGGAAAGCGCCGCATCACCAGAGTGAGCAACGACGGTACCGTAGGGCTCGAGAACGAACTCACCGGCGAAGAGTCCACTGTTCCGCTGCCCAAGCTGCTCCATCTCGTCCTGGGTGGCGTGGTCAAAGATGGCGTGCGGCTGCGAGCGCAGGACGCCAACGAGGACAAATACACCACGCGGAGCAAACCGGCCGCTACACCGGAGGCGGAAGCCGACCGCCTGCGTCGGCTTCAAACAGTCTCGCGGCGCATTGCCTACGTCAACGCGCTTTGCGCAGAGGGGCCAATCGGGCCGAAGCATGCGGCCTTCGAGGCATGCCTTAGGAGGGTGGCCGAATGCACTGGAGACAAGTGTCCGCCTAGTCCTTGGACAGCGTACCGATGGCTGTCCAGATATCGGAGCTCGGGGTTTAACCCCGATGTTCTGGCGCGACAGGAGCTCTTCGTCCGCACGCGTAAGCCTAAGGTCAGCCCGGAAATAAAGGCAACCATTGCCCGGCATTTGTCGGACCTCTTGGCGAGAGGTGTGGGGCCTTCGCTTCACTCGGTCACTGACCTGGCGCTTGCATTGACTGCGAGAGACCTTGGACGTGTTCAGTTTCGTGACAAATATGGGCGCATGCAAGTGGCCCTGACTTTCATCAGCGAAGCTGAACGCCTGTTGCAGGAGCAGCGGGCCGCACCCCAGCCATTCAACGGTGCCGTGAACGCGCAGGAGCTTCACCCTTGAACTTTGAATCCCTCATCGTCTCACGCGAGACGGTACGGCAGATTGCCCTAAGCACGGACCAACATGGCTTGTGCGAACAGCGGCATGGGCCTCACGCCGCCAACAACCAACACGGAGGGCGAGCCGCTGGCATCGTGACCGTCCGGCCACTGGAGCGTGTGGAGGTTGACCACACGTTGTGCGACGTGCACCTTGTCGACGAGAAAACAGGCAAGCCCATCGGTCGTCCCTGGCTTACCCTGGTCACGGACCACTACAGCGGCGCCGTACTCGGCTTCCACCTGTCTTTGAATCCGCCGTCGTCGTCATCGGTGATTGCCGCGCTTCGGCACGCCATTCTGCCTAAACCCGGAACCTGGACCCTCACCGCAGAAGGAGACGTTCACTATGACCCCGAATGAGCCCTCGCGGCGTGGTTGCGCAACAGAAATATGGAGCCTTGTGGGACACACTCGGCGCGCTTATCCGAAGTCGGCAGTAGAGCGAAGTCTTCGTGCCATCAACGCAGCGCTGACGACACCCGCGCGCTCGCAACGTACCGTAGAGCAGTTCGAAAGTCCCAAGGCTCTTGTGACGGACAACGCTGGCGAAATTCGGTCTAACGAGCTAGAGCGATTCCTTCGGTCATGAAGAACGTCAACAAGGTGAAAGTCGCATCGAAACCGATTGCTGGAGAAACAATGTTCGGGACAGACGCACCATGAGCAACGCTCCCTCAATCGCTTTGCGCCCTGAAGGCACGGTCTATCGATGGTTGACGTTCGGGATTCCCGAGATTCTGGTCACGGACAACGGCAAAGACCTCACTGCGAAAAGCACGACAGAAACAGCCGTCAAGCTTGGTATGTCGATGCAGTTCACCCCAGTGCGAACGCCCTGGTTCAAAGGAGTTGTGGAGCGGGCGAATGGAACGACCAATACCCGGCTCTTCCATCTTCTTCCTGGGACCACACTCGGTCGGGCGCTCTCCCATGTCGGATATGACGCCTCCAAGCACGCGGAGTTAACTGAACAGGACCTTTCAGTTTTGCTCAGCCAGTACTTCGTCACGATACACAACCCGGCGGTTCAAAGTCGTCGCCGTCGGAGCGCGAACGACCTCTTCCTGCAAGGAATTCAACGCCATCCACCGCGCATGCCAGCATCTGACAGCGATTTGTCCGCATTATTTTCGCTCTCATCGAACAGAGTGGTTCAGCAATCCGGAATCCAGTATCTGTATTTGCAGTACCAGAGCGCCGAACTGGTGAAGCTGTTTCAGACTTCCAAGTCACGTCCGACTGTCACCATCAGCATCGAGGTCACTGACATCAGAGTCATCCGTGTGCAACACCCAGTCACGGGCCGGTGGTTCGTCGTTCAAAGCACGCGCGACTTGGGCGCTCATCCCTACCCGCTTGCGCGGTGGCACGCCCATCTCGGTCTGATGAAGGAGATGGGGCTTGAGCCGGGAACGGACCACGACCATGCACGTGTTGAGCAAGCGTTGATGCGCAAGGTGGAAAGCCTACGAAAGACCACTTCATCAAAGGCTCGCGCGGCTGAACTTCGCGCAATCAGAAAGCTGGAGCTGTACGGCGAGGCACAGCCTAACAACACCAATGCGATGCCGACTTCGGCTGCAGATGCCATTGTCGTCAGTCCGACCGCAGACGTCGAGGACACGCTGGACGCGGTGTTCTCCGCAGCACAGTGAACAGTGCGATGTCGGCGGCATTGCGCCAACCACACGCTCCTACCGAAGAAACCCTCAAGATGAACCCTACAGAATCCGGTTTGAAGTACCCGCAGTTCACGCCCGGCCCCTTAGTCGATGCGTTGGCCAAGCTCAACTCGCTCTACGTCGAAACCCGCTTCCATCGCGATGCCCAGCGACAACTGCGAAATCTGTTCAGAGGCGCGTCCATCCCGAAGACGGACCGCCTGACGCTGGCCATCATCGGCCCAACCGGTTCGGGGAAGTCGACGGCGCTTCAGCAGTCCGTATCGTGGCTGCGGGCCTTCAATGAACTGTCACCTGACTCGCCTGACCCAGTGTCGAGAACGGCGCTTTCGGCGAACACGCGGCCCAAGGAAATTCTGGCGAAGCTGCTTGTCGACGGCGGCGACCCCTTGTCTGCATCTGGACCGCAACATCAACTGGAGCGACGGCTGGCGAAGCTTGGTCCGCGATTCAAGCCACTCGGCCTCGCACTGGACGAGCTGCACCACTGTTTCGAGAACAAGGCGCCGCGTGAAGTGGCCTTGATGGCGTCAACACTCAAGAACATCGTCAACCACGTCCCCAGGCCCATCGTCGTCATGGGTGTCGCCAGCCTGGACGCGTTCCTGGACAGCAGCGCAGAGCTACGGATGCGGTTCCGTCATCGTGTCTATCTTGAAGACCCCCTCATCCAGCGGCTCGAGGATGTCAAGGACTTGCTGGACCTCCTGACCGCTATGGCCAAGGTGGTCCCATGCGCTGCGGATTGTCTGCTCAACACGAAAGAATTGCTTGTCCGTTTGCTCTTTGCGTCGGGTGGCCGGTTCGGCGCCATCGTCGACCTTGTTAAGACCGCGTGCCTCGAAGGTGCCGACGACGAATCGCCGGTCGTGCGCCTGACCGATTTCTCTTCGGCCTACAAGCTTTCGACCAGCCTGACGCAACGGAAGGTGGACGCCGACCCGTTCGCCATGCCGTACGCCGATGTGCTGCAATTGGCCAAGCAAGCGGCAGAGTTGGCGAAGCAGGTCCAGTTTGGTCAGGCGGGACAAGCATGACTTCAGTGTCGCCACTGCTTGCCCTCGTCCCCCTGCACGAAGGCGAAAGCCTCCTGAGCCTCGTGCAGCGCCATTGCGAGGCCAACGAATCGGAGCTGGGACCGGTGCTCAAGCTGGTTTCTGAGGACGTCGGGCTGCCCCGGGCCCAGCCACTGCGCGACGTGACTCGCAGCCTGTCGCTTCTTGCGGCACTGGGTGCTAGGTTCGGTTTGGCACCGGGCGCCCTGTCGCACCTGCACCTGCAAGGTTTTAAGGGCGACGAGACCCGGCTTCGACAGGGCGCCTACGAGCTCAGCAAGTTTGTACGCGAGCCTTTGCTGCAGCGCGTCTGCCCTGCCTGCCTGGAGAGCGACGGGTATGCACGTGCCGTTTGGGACTTCGTGCAGGCGCCGGTCTGCACTGTGCACGGCACCTTACTCTTGGCGAAATGTCCGAACTGCAGTGAGCCGCTGAAGCGCTCCCGCTCTCGTCTCTTCTCGTGCGAGGGGTGTGGCTTCGACCTACGTCTGGCGCCGCCACAGGAGACCGTACCTGAACGCGCAGTCGCTGTCGCCCGATTCGTGCAGACGCCCAGGATGCTGTCGGCAGGTCTGCCTGAGGACTCCTACCCCCTGGACCCGCAAGAGCTTTCGGACATCCTCCGTCTCGCGACGCTGCCGGGCCCGGGCCAGCCCTGGGACTTTGCGCTTGAAGGGAAAATGGACGACATCCCGACCGAGACTTTGGCCCGAGCACTTGACCTCGTAGGTTCGGTCATGGATTCACGCCATCTGAACACCCAACGACTGCGGCCTCTGCTGTTGCGCCGTTGGCCCTACGGTGAAAAATCGCCGCCGCGTGAGCAGGTCCGGCTGTTGAAGGGGGCCAGCCTGCTGCTGACCATAGGGCGCGACTCGAGCAACCTGATTTGCTACGACTCGGAGGAGTCGCCAGACCCTACGGCCGCCGAGGTGTATGGGGCTGCCATCCCAAGGCTGTTCACTCGAGGCGAGGTCGAGCAGTTCCTGAAAGTCGCGCCGCAGTTCCTCGACGACCTTCTGCGCAGTAGTCTATGCCTGACGCCGCCCGTCGTCGGGCATGCCCACGATATGGACGAGGTGCTGGCCATTGAGCGCACGCTGTCCGACGTGATGACTATCGACGCCGTGGATAGGACGCTTGGATTTGCAGGGATAACCTCGACCCTCATCGACCTCAAGCTGCTCCCGACCCTCCGCCATAGTAACGGCCACACGCTTGTGCACCCGGCGTCTGTGTCCGCTCTGCTGCACAGACTGTGGCTCAAGGCTTTACCGAGCGGTACGACCGTTATCGACGCCGTTGCGTTGCGCGACGCTTGCCGGTTGGGTATCGACGAGCAGCGACTCGGCTGGGTCGTTGCCCAAGCTCACAACGGGAGCCTTCCCATTCTGAGGTGGGGTGCTCCGTTTGACCTGGCATCGCTGTGGGTGGAGCGCGCACGGTTGCTTCAGCTTGTGGATTGGCCGTCGTCCGAACTCGCCAAGCCCCTTGTTAAAAGAGACGAAGGTGCCCTCGATAGGTTTGTAGAGGCATGGGAAGAGGAGCAACGTCGGCGGAAACCCGCAGCGGCCTCGACTGATACGAGGAAGCACGATGAACGGTAGGGCTGAAGATGGAAAGCAGCCATTGATTTTCTTGGACCTCGACGTTTTCATCAGTCGACCGTGGAAGACGCGCGCGAAACTTCGCTCACATACGTCAGCCTGCTGGTCAGAAACTAACCACAACATCCCAAATGACTGAAAACTCTGAAGTCCTCACGCGAGAGCTACTCTACGAACTGGTATGGCGAGAGCCAATGCTCAAGGTCGCATCGCGATTTGGCGTCTCCTCTAGCTACATGGCTCGGGTCTGCACTGAGCTGCGCGTACCTAGGCCGGAGCGCGGGTACTGGGCCAAGTTGGAGTTCGGAAAAGCCGAACAGAGACCGGCGTTGCCAACAGTTCAGCCCGGCGACGAGTTGCACTGGAGGCCAGGCACCGCCATTGGTACGACGCAGCGAACCGCAGCGCGCGAACGCAAGGAGCGGAAACCCAGGGCGATTCTTCACGGCGAGTTGAAGGAACACATACATCCTCTGCTCGTAGGCGTGAAACCGCACTTTCTGAAGACACGTGAGAACGACTCAGGCTTCCTAAAGCCCTTCAAAAGACTTCTTGTTGACTTGGTCGTCTCAGAGCGCATCTTGGATTCCTCCATCGTCGCGGCAAATGCGCTATTTAAGGCTCTCACCGCTCGGGGGCATCGCGTAGTTTTTGCCTCACCCGAAGCACGAATTCGGCGAGCGGATGTCGACCAACGCGAAGTAGTTCGGAAGAACCACAACCCTAGATACGGTTGGTCCCCGGACCGTGCGACCGTGGTCTACATCGGTGATGTGTGCATCGGCTTGACCCTCTTTGAGACCTCTGAGCACGTGGAAATGATGTACGTAGGCAATAGCAAGTACATCCCAGTACGAGACCTCACGGCTGAACAGCTGCGTCGCTTCAAAGAACCTCACTACTGGAAAACGACACGAGACCTTCCCTCCGGTCGTCTGGCGCTTCAGGCCTACTCGTCGTCATGGCGGGTGAAATGGTCAGAACGCTGGCCTGAGTCAGATTCGGGAAAGTTCCCCTCGATGGTTTCGAGGATTGTCCGAGAGCTAGAGAGAGAGGCTCCGGTGCTATCTCAGAAGCTGGTATTGGCGAACCAGCAAGCGGAAGAAGAGCATCGAAAGAGGAAGGAGGACATGCGGCGCGCTGAAGAAGACGCCGAAAGAAAGCGGCGAGAGAAGGCGCAGCTAGATTCGCGCAACGACCTGCTAGGAGCGATTGCCTCATGGGAGCAAGTTAGAAGTGTTCATGCGTTCTTCGCCTCCATCGACGACGAGATATCGCACCTTCCCGAGCTGGAACGCGAAGAAGCGCGTAGTCGCCTTGAAATGGCTAGGGAGCTCATCGGGAAAGTTGACCCACTCGCGCGACTCAAGCAGTGGAAATCTCCAAATGAGAGGTAGGGCGTGCCAGGAAAGGCGTGTGAATCCAGCGTTGCGGCGTCTGGGGGACCTCGTTGAGGGGCCGGCAAGCAGTTACTTGAGAATCACAAATCGCGCGCTTTTGAGTCCTACTGCCAGAGATACTCTGTAGGGTGCTACCCCATCATGAGAATCGCTCACTGGGCTGCAATCGGAGCAATTCTTGAGGCTAAGGAGGAAATGTTGCTAACAGCGAAAGAATTTGAGGACGCGCGAGACGCTGGATACAAGTCTCTCGCCGAACTGGCGCAACAGCTCAAGGGCTTGGAGTATCCCGCCACAATGGTCCATATGAAGCCTGTGAACTTGAATGCGCTCGAAGGGCTCGATAGGAGCGGCATGTCAGCGCTTCTGAAAGACGTTCCGTCGAAGAAGGACGACGGGGTCGACTACGTCTACATCTTGAGAGCGAACTCTGATGCTATCGAGGAAGTCGGCCGCCTTGCAGACTGCTTTGGTCAGATTAGGACAGAGTGCAAAGGTTTCAGCAGAATCAACGCGCCTAATCACTCGGGCTCCGCTACCCTCTACGTTGGTCGAAGCAAGAAGTTGCGCGAGAGACTGAGCCAGCACTTTGGGGTTATCAATAAGAACAGCAAAAGCCCCACCTATGCACTCTGGCTCAGAACCTGGTGCGGTGGCCACGACCTTGACATCACCGTCTCGTACATGCGCTTTGAGGGCCTTGACCACCTTCTGGTGCAGGCCGTTGAGGACGGCTTGTGGTCATCTCTAAAGCCCGTGTTTGGACGGCGCGGGGACAAATAGCGCGCGCGAAGTGCCCATTGCCATCGACCATGAGTGTGAACTTGGGAAACGCGATGCTCGAAGTATCACGTTGTATCCACGATTGTGAGAATACTCAGATTCGATGAGAAAACGTGAGCATGCTCTCCAAGGCACCTCAATTCGGCTCCTGTTGCGATAGGTCAGCTGAGCACGACGAGCTCCTCGCGCTCACTCTGAACCGAACAACTTCCACAAGCGTGAGTGCTTCGAAAGCAGCCCGGTTGTAGGCGGCAGCACACTCATTGGGTCATACAGTCGAACCTCTAGGCCGAGTGCGTACGCGACGCGCGCTGCGGTGGAAAACTTCGGCTCTGTCTCGCCTCGAAGGACCGCCCGAACGGTCGACGTACTTACGCCGGCGCGCTTCGCAATGATGCTGATGGGCATAGGCGTACGCTCCAGCTCAGTGCGCAAAGCCTCGCCCAGAGCACTTGGAGTCATGACGGGTTGGGTGTACTTGATGCGAGCCACTCTGCGACCACAGCTTGAGCGTCCAAGTCCGATATTCCAGCGCGTCCATCGAGGAGCACAACGTTAAGTGTTCCCTCCTCAAACTCGTTGGATGCATCATCAAGCACGAGATAGTTCGACACCTTGCCCTTGTTGGATTGCAGCACCGACTCAATCGCCTGCTGTCGAGGCCCTCGCGGAGCGCTACCGACGAATCGCGCTCCCAGGCCAGCTAGAAGCGCGCGGAGCTCGCTGTCGTGGTGGTCGTAGCGCCACGTGGAGTGGACAACGATGCGCACGTCCGTGTGCGAAGAAAGCAGTCGCTCGAGCTCGGGTAGCCAGCAGAAATGCGCGAGCGCAGGGTCAGCGTCAGCAGGGTGCAGGACGCCGTCAAAATCGAGGAATAGAAGCCGCATCTCGGATTCGTGCAACGCGCCAGACGGTGCCTAGGAGCCGCCTTGGCTTCCATCGATGACGGCGCGCACCGTAGCAGAGCCGCTGAGGCGGCTGAAGGGAGGCACCGGTCCGAATGTCTCCGGGAGCGCGCGGTGCGCCAGCTCAATGTCGGAGTACGACGGGTAGTGGCACAGAAGGGCCGCAGCTTCTTCTCGCAGCCAAGCCGGGACGTGGGACGTCAGCTCATGGTCCTGCAGGCGTTGAAGCAACGCTTTCGTCTGCACGAGAGACCGGGTACGTTCGAATGGATTTGTCATTGCCTTCTCCTCCAAACGCCAGCGTCATAGGCGGAAGCGCCAGTGTTCGTCGCGGCTGGGTAGAACAAGACAATACTGTACACAAATACAGTCATCTGCTCAAGATGTGTATGAAATCAAGAGCTTGCGACGACTCAACGTGGTGTACGGCAGCGAATCGAAAAGAGATGAGCTGACGCAGGCTGCCGTCTCATGGTTCGCTTCGACTTACGAATCTCTCTCAATTCGCCCGCTCGGGGCAAGCTGAGAAGCCTCTGCCCTAAATCACTTCGGGCTCAACATCTGACACCCGCCAAAACATCCGCCAAAACACCCGACAGCATCTCCGCCAAGCTCCCCACGTAAGACGACTTTTGGTAACTAAATCAACGAGTTATAGAGCTCAACAACCCGCCAAGATGCCGCGACGCAGCGCCTCACGGTCAATCTTCACGGCCGCTCCTTTGCGGTAGCGTGTCTGAGGAAGGCTGCGGCAGCCCGCAAATTCGTGTCCGGCTGCAGCTAGCGGTCAAGCATTCGTGAAAGCGAAGGACGTCTTGGGGGTGCGCGCCAGAGCGCAGAACTTAACCCTTGGCTTCAAGCGGGCAGGAGCCGCGACGCTGACCACCCATAGACGAGCCTCATGACGTCAAATTTCTCTTTTAAAATCAAATACTTGCCGCGATTCCAGACATATTGGCAGCATTAAACTTGCAAACTGCCCACAGTTGGCTCGCTTGAGTTGTGCACGCGTTTTGCGCGCCGCTAACCTATTGATTCATATCGACTCAGGTTGGCAGCTGTTGCTTGGAACGACACTCGCAAAAAGCCGCATCCCTGCCATGGCGACAGCGTTGTCGAGCAGCCCGTTGGCATTGAACACACAGCGCAGGCTGTTGATTCCCGTGCGCTCGTGGAGCGCGGCGATCTGCGCATGGCACTGTTCAGGGTCTCCCCAGACGAACTGCTCTTGCAGCGCACGTGCGGTGTCGATGGGCGGCACCTCGCTGGCCAGCACCCCCCGTCGGATGGCAAAGTGCACGCGGCGCTCGTGCAAGCGAGGCCAGAGCTGTTCGAGTTGCTCCCTGGCTTCGGTGTGGGTCCTGGCCACGCAGACGTACCGCGCCAACGAAGACCGTGCACGCAAGCCAGGGGCCGCATTGCCTGCGATCGCATCGAGATGGGCCAGTTGGCGCACCTCAGGCGGTTCCAGGCTGAGCAGCAGCGGCAGATCGCGCCGGACGGCAAAGCCGATGCTCTCCGGGGTGGAGCCGGCGATGTAGAGCGGTGGATGGGGGCCACTTTGCAAGACCTGGCACGCCTGCTCGAACAGGGCCCGCGTCTCGTCGGGTGCGATCTGCAACGCACTGAGCGTGGCGGCATCGGTGCCCCGCCCCAGCCCAACGTCGATGCGACCGCCACTCTGAAACGCCAGCTGCTGCAGTTCTTCTGCCAGCAACTGCGGCCGATGCAAGGGCAAGACCAGCACGGCGGTGCCGACGCGCAGGCGCTCGGTCCGGGCCAGCAGGGCCGCGGCCAGCAGCAAGGGCGACGGATACGGCCAATCGGGTGAGGCCAGGCGGAATTCGCTGAACCACACGCCGTCGAAACCCAGCTGATCTGCGGCCTCGAACAGCGCAAAAAACTCGCGCGGATCGCCGCGCGTGGCCTCCCGGGTCCAGCCGGCCAGGTCAATCCGCATCCGCGACACCTCCCGGCGGAACGCTTGAACGCAGGACCTGTTTTTCGGGCGTCGCCGCATAGGAGAGTTCCGGCGCCGGGCGACCCTGCAGCAGGTGTTCCGAGACGATGCGGTCCACGCCTGCTTCGTCGACGCCGCCGTACCACGTCCCCTCGGGAAACACCTGCACCACGGGAGCGAGATTGCACGGGCCGAGGCAGCTCGTGCGAGCGCTCATCATCCCGTCGCCGGTGGTGCGCAAGTCCAGCCGCTTCTGTTCGTTGCGCAGATGGCCCCAGACCAAAGCAGCGCCCGCCTGATTGCAAGGCCCGCCCTGGCAAACGAGCACGCGCCGTTTCTGCGGCGGAATCACGGAGCCCACTGCGGCGATGACACCCTGCCTCATCGGGATTGCGCTGGCCGGGCCGTCGAGCAGCGAGTGCAGCAAATTCGCCATCGCAGCGGACTGGCTCGGCGCCTGGGCGATGGACACACCGGGCACGGCGCGCCCTCCCCTCGCCACCCCCTCACATTGCCAGCGTTGCACGGCACCCGTGATCCAGGTCTTGAACCCGGGCTCCATGGGCACCATGCAAGGCACGATGAGGACTTCCTCGACACATCCCGACTCGCTCAAGCCGTCCAGCACGGTGCGCAGGCTCGGCGTGCCCTGTTCGCTGAACGCGTGAACGACCTGGTCGAACCGGTTGTTCGCCATCGCGTGGTGGGCGAGTTCTTCCATCTCGCGGCTGGCTGCGCCGGTGATCGACGCCTTGGCCAGCAGGATGGCCACACGGTGGGGGCGGGAGCGGATGTTCATGGGGTGGTCGGAATCACGTAGGTCAGGCCCGCATCGGTGCCGACCCGCGCGCCGACGTCGAACAGCGCCTCGATGTTGGCGGGCGTCAGCACCTCGCTGGAGGGCCCGACCTCCAGCAGCCGGCCGCCACGCAGCATCAGCAGGCGGTCGCAAAAGCGCGCGGCCAGGGCGAGGTCGTGGATCGCGATGACCGCGCCCACCCCGTCGTGGTCGGCCAGGTCACGGACCGTCTGCAAGGTCGCCAGCTGGTGCCGCAGATCCAGGTCGCTGGTGGGTTCGTCCAGCAGCAGCAGACGGCCTTGCTGCGCCAGCGCCCGCGCCATCAGGACCCGCTGGCGCTCGCCTCCGCTGAGGTCGCTGAAGTGCCGCAAGGTCAGCGGCGCCAGCGCCAGGCGTTCGATGGCGGCCAGACCGATGCGCTGGTCTTCGGCTGGCGAGGTGCGGCCCCGGTGCGGCAAGCGGCCCAGCATCACCATGTCCAGCACGCGCAGCGACATGGTCGGGCCGGTGTGCTGCGGCACGTAGGCCACGGTGCGGGCGAGTTCGGCGCGGGTGTAGCTCGTCAAAGGCTGCCCTTGCAGCGCCAGCCGGCCTTCGGTCAGGGGGCGCAAGCCCGCCAGGCACTTGAGCAACGAGCTCTTGCCCGACCCGTTGGGACCGATGAGGCCCAGCACCTCGCCGGCGGCCAGCGAGAAACCGATGCCCTGCAGAACCTCCGGTGTGCCTCGGTGGCCATAGCGGCTGCGAAGGCCCTCGGTCAGGACCAGGGGCGTGGTGCTCATGCGGCCATCTCGTTGCGCCGCGTCAGCAGCAGGTGCAGGAAGAGCGGGACGCCGACGAAGGCGACCACGATGCCCACCGGCACGACCACGGGGGCGAACAGCAGGCGCCCCGCCATGTCGGCGAGCAGCACCAGCAAAGCACCCACGAGCGCGGCGAACGGCAACAGGGCCCGGTGGTCGCCGCCGATCAGCAGGCGCGCGATGTGGGGCGCCACCAGCCCGACGAAGCCGATCACCCCCGTGAAACTGACGATGGCCGCGCTGGACAGCACCGCGGCCAGCGTGACCGCGATGCGCGTGCGCGCCACCGCGACGCCCAGCGAGGCCGCCACGTCGTCACCGCCCGCGCTGAACGCATTGAGCGCGCCCGCATGCACCAGCAGCACCGGCGCGCACAGCAGCCACACGCCCCCGGCCACCGCCACCTCGTGCCAGCGGCGGCCGTTGAGCGAGCCGAAGGTCCAGTGCACGATGGCCGCCAGCTGCTGCTCGCTGGCGAAGAACTGCAGCGTGGCGGTGAGCGCGCCGAAAAGGTAGGTGAAGGCCACGCCGGCCAGCACCAGCACGATGGCGTTGACGCCGCGCAGGGCCGCCAGCCCGAGCACGCCCACCGCGCAGACCAGGGCGGCGAAGAAGGCCATGCCCACCGTCCAGTAGGCCCCGGTGCCAGTCAGTGTGTTCCAGCCCAGCAGGATGGCGATCGACGCACCAAAGGCGGCCGCAGGCGAAATGCCGAGGGTGTACGGGCTGACCAGGGGGTTTCGGGTGATGCCTTGCATGGCGACGCCGGCCATGGCCAGGCCCGCACCGCAGACCAGTGCCATCACCGTGCGCGGCAGGCGCAGTTGCAGCAGCACGTCGCGCGCGGGGCCCGGGTTCGACAAGGTGTCGAGCCCGGGCAGCAGCGACAGCAGTTCGGTCAGCACCGACCCGGCCGACTGCGCCTGCACGCCCAGGGTCAGCGATGCCAGGGCCGTGCCCAGAAGCACCAGCACCGTCAGCAGCGCCACGCGCCAGCGGCTGGCGCGCAGAACCGCGATGTCCTGCTGCAGCACCGACACGTTCACGAGCGCACCTCCTTCAAGGCGTGGGCGTAGCCGCGTTGCGGTGGTACACCCTGGAAGTCGTGCAGCCAGGTGCCCATCACCGCTTCGGGGTCGATGCCCTGCATGCGCTGCGGGTGCAACCACTGCGCGATCTGCAGCGCGCCGGTGATCTTGGAGCAGCCCGACGCCATGTAGTAGCTCAGGTGGTAGACCTGCCCTTCGCGGACCGCGGCCGATCCCTGCAGGCCGGGCCGGGCCGCGAGCTTGTTCAACAGCTCGACCGAGAAGGCGCGCGGGTGCGGCAGGTACTGGCCGGGTTGCAGCTTGACGATGGCCTCCGGCCGGCGCGCGAGCACCTCTTCCGGGTCCACCTCGAAGTTCTGCACATTGCCGCGCGCGGAGGTGCCGCCGGGCAGCTGGATGTCGCCGAACACGTTCTGCCCGCCGCCGGCCTCGATCATGTCGTGCCACCCGGAGCCCTGGAGCGCGGTCTTGTAGTCGCCGACTTCCTCGAAGTACACGCGCCGGGGCACGACCCCCTGCAACCGGCTGCGCAGCGCCTCGCGCCAGTGGCGGTAGAAGGCGTTGAGGCGCTGCGCCGGTTCGGGCCGGTCGAACAGCTGGCCCAGCAGGGTGACGTTCCACTCGTGCTTGAGCAGGTCCCAGCCGGTGACGACCACCACCGGAATGCCGAACGCCTGCAGCACCTGGGCCGTCTTCTTCCAGTCGCTGTTGCGCGGCATGAAGACCGCGTCCGCCCGCATGCCCACGATGGCCTCGAAGTTCACCTGGGACTGGCCGCTGCCGGCCAGCATGTCCCGCGTCACGCCGGGCCAGTAGTCCGGAAACTTCCCACCGTCGAAGTCCACGCCGACCACGGCCGGCATGGCGCCGATGGCGCGGATGAACTCGGTGGTGTACCGGTTGAAGACCACGACGCGCTGGAGCGGCAAGCTCAGCGTGACGCGTCGCCCCAGGTCGTCGGTGATGGTGGTCGCCCTGCCCTGCGCCGTCGCGGCCGGCCAAGGCAGCAGCGCGGCCCCACCCGCGGCCAGCAACAGCGAGCGCCGCCCCGGCTTCACGGGTTTCTCAGAACGCATAGGTGCCGGACAGCCAGACCGTGCGGGGTCGGCCGAGAATCCACTGCACCTCCGAACCCTGCGTGGCGTAGGACTTGTCGAACAGGTTGTCCACGCGCAGGTCCAGCGTCAGGCCGCGCATGGCGCGCCAGTTCACGCCGGCGTTGGCGACGGTGTACGACGGCAGCGAGGCGGTGTTGGTGTTGTTCACGAAACGCTGGCCGACGTACTGCAGCGAGGTGCGGGCCGTCCACTGGGGCGCGAAGTCCCAGAAGGCGGTGACGTTGGCCGCGCGCTTGGGCACGGTCATCGGCACCAGGCCTGCGAGCTGCCGCGTGGTGCTGCCGACCTGGGCCTTGAAGTCGTCGAACTTCGGGTCCAGCACCGTGCCATTGGCCTCGAAGCGCCAGGCCCCCAGGCGGGTGGCCACGGACGCTTCGATGCCGCGCGAGGACTGCTGGCCGACCTGCTCCTGAATCGTCGGGTTGGCCAGGTTGGCGGTGAGCAGGTCCTTCTTGACGAGGTGGTAGGCCGCCAGCGTCCATTCCAGTCGACCGCCCCAGAGTGCCTGCTTCAGGCCGACTTCGACTTGCCGGCCCTGGGACAGACCAAAGCCCTGCTGGTTCGCGCCGATGCTGGCCAGCGAGGTGACCGGGTCCTGCGCCGTGGCGATCTGCCCGTACAGCGCCACGTCCTGCACGGGGTTGAACACCACGCCCAGGCTGCCGCTGGTGCCGCTGACCTTGCCGTGGGTGATGCGATTCACCTGCCGGTCCTCGCGCTCGGTGCGGTAGCTGTCGCTGCGCAGTCCCGTCACGACGGACCAGCGCGGGCTGAGCGTCAGGCGGTTCTCCAGGAAGACGCCCACCTTCTCAAGCTTCAGGTAGTACATCGGAATGGACTCGCCCAACCACCCCTGTCGGTACTGCCCCGGCACCGGATGGAGCGCGTCCACCACCGTGGCACCGCCGCGGTTGTTGTCGAAGCGGTCGTAGAAGCTGCGCTCGACCTGCACCCCGGCGAGGAACTCGTTCTTCATGCCGGCCAGCTCCCCTTTGAAGGTGGCGTAGGTGTTGACGCCGCGCTGGGTCTGCAGCGAGTAGGAGATGTCGCGGTAGCTGGAGCGGCGCACCGTGGCGGTGGTCGGCTGGTAGGTGAACACGGTCACGTCGCGGTAACGGCGGTTGTGCTCCATGTGATAGAGCGTGTTGCGCACCGTGATGCCGCTCGACGGCTTCCACTCCGTGTCCAGCGTGGTCCACTTGTCCTGGAAGAACAGATCGCTGTCGGCGATGTTGTAGTTCTTCGTCTCGGTCCCGGGCACCGGCGCGCCGTTGAACACCGGTGTGCCCAGGTAGTGCATGGGTTTCTGGCGGCCGTAGTCGGTGGCCAGGACGAAGTTCAGGTCGGGCGAGGCGTCGAAGCGCAAGGCGGCGGAGGCCGCCAGCGTGTCCGATTGGCCGCGGTCCACCCAGTTGTCCGAGCTGCGGTGGCTCAGGTCGAAGCGGTAGGAAAACCCGCCACCCAGCGGCCCGGTGCTGCTGAGCGCTTCATGCATCGAGTTGTCGGAGCCGATGCCCAGGCCGATCTCGTGCGAGGACTTGCTCGGGTCTGGGCGCTTGCTGACGACGTTGACGGCACCGCCGATGGCCCCGGCACCGTAGAGCACCGATGCCGGTCCGTACAGCGCTTCGATGCGGTCCACGTTCCAGGGGTCGAAGGGGAAGCTCACCACGCCGCCGGCGTTGTTCAGCTCCAGGCCGTTGTAGAGCTGCTTGACCGAGTTGGTCCCGGTGAATCCGCGGGCGTTGAGCACGTTGCCGCCATTGCCCGGGCTGTTGGCCGAGCTGATGCCGGGCGCCAGCGTCTTGGCATCGATGACCGAGGTGGTGCCCAGCGAGCGGATGAGTTCGCCCGGCACAATGGCGATGCTGGCGGGGGTCTCGAAAGGTGTGAGCTCCAGCCGGCTGCCGGCGGTGGAGGGTTTCACCAGCGGCGTGGCCACGCCTCGCTCTTCGGTGATGGTGACGGTCTCCAGCGTGTGGGTATCGGAGGTCTGGGCCCAGGCGAAAGAACTGGGGAACGCTGCGGCCAGGGCAAACGGAAGCGCGGCAACGCGCGCACGAGGTACGGTTTTCATGAGGAAAGCAAGTCACAAAGCAGTCCTTGCCGGCATCCCCGCCGGCGCTGGACGATAACGAGCGCGACAGCTGCCATGCAGCGTGCGCGCTCACCTTGTTGGCCGGTATCCGGGCTGACGGAGCTGCATCCATCGCCTTCCCAGTCGCTTGTTCAAGGCGTCCAGTGGCTGAGTGAGGAATGCTGAAAGCGCGGGGCTTTCGTCCGTTTGACCGTTGCGGGGGCAGCGCAGGTTGGATGCTTTGGCGCATCGTTGCTGGTGATCCAGCGCAGACTGCCTAGGCCTCTTCCTGCTTCCCGTTGAACTGCGGCATGTGAACCACGCCGCGAGCACCAACGCGCGAATTGTAAGCGCTTGATACGGCTACGAGCGCGCCGCAAAGTCCTCTTCGTGGAACGCGCCGCCGCTGCGCTGCCCCGCCGCCACCCGCTGCGACTCTTCGGTGCGCAGCTGCACGCGGCGGATCTTGCCCGAGATGGTCTTGGGCAGTTCCTGGACGAACTCCAGCCGCCGGATGCGCTTGTACGGCGCCAGGTGTTCGCGCGAGAACGCGAAGATGGCCTGGGCCAGCTCGGGGCCGGCCTGAATGCCGGGGCGCAGGATCAGGTAGGCCTTGGGCACGGCCAGGCGCACCGGGTCGGGGCTGGGCACCACGGCCACTTCCATCACGGCCTCGTGTTCCATCAGCGCGCTTTCCAGCTCGAAGGGGCTGATGCGGTAGTCCGACGCCTTGAACACGTCGTCGGCGCGGCCCACGAAGGTGATGTAGCCGTCGGCGTCCCGCTGCGCGATGTCGCCCGTGTGGTAGTGGCCGTCGCGCATGGCGTCTTCGTTCTGCGACGGGTTTCCCTGATAGCCCGCCATCAGGCCCAGTGGTCGCTGCGCCAGGGGCAGCGACACCTCGCCCTCGCTGGCGGGCTGGCCATCCACGTCGAGCAGGTCGATGCGGTAACCGGGCAAGGGCCGACCCATGGAGCCAGGCTTGAGGAGTTGGCCAGGCGGGTTGCCGATCTGGGCGGTGGTCTCTGTCTGGCCGTAACCGTCGCGCAGGCTCAGTCCCCAGGCGGCCTGCACCTGCTCGATGATCTCGGGGTTGAGCGGTTCGCCCGCACCGATCACCTCGCGCAGGCTCAGGCGCCCGCGCCGCGCCGCCAGATCTTCCTGGATCAGCATGCGCCACACGGTCGGCGGCGCGCACAGGCTGGTCACGCGGTGGCGCTCCAGCACCGCCAGCAGGCCCGCCGCATCGAAGCGCGCGTAGTTGTAGATGAAGATGCAGGCCCCGGCATTCCAGGGCGCGAAGAAGCAGCTCCAGGCGTGCTTGGCCCAGCCGGGCGAGGAGATGTTCAGGTGCACGTCACCGGGCAACAGCCCGATCCAGTACATGGTCGCCAGGTGGCCGACCGGGTAGCTCTGGTGCGTGTGCAGCACGAGCTTGGGTTTGGACGTGGTGCCGGAGGTGAAGTAGAGCAACAGCGGGTCGGTGGCGCGCGTGGGGCCGTCGGGTGTGAAGGCCGTGGCTGCCGCCGCAGCGTCCTCGAAGCACAACCAGCCCGGCACGCCCTCCCCCACGCTGATGCGCGTGAAGTCGCCCGCCAGGCCGTCGAACTTGCTGGTCTGTGCGCTGGCCGCGACCACGTGCCGCACCTGTCCGCGTTCGAGCCGGTCGCGCAGATCGTCGGCCGTCAACAGGGCGGTGGCCGGGATCAACACGGCGCCCAGCTTCATCGCCGCGAGCATCACCTCCCACAGCGGCAGCTCATTGCCCAGCATGAGCAGAATGCGCTCGCCCCGCTTCACGCCGAGGCCTCGAAGGTGGTTGGCGACCTGCGACGAGCGCTCGGCCATTTGCGCGAAGGAGCGCTTCACCTCGCTGCCGTCCTCCCCCACGATGTGCAGCGCGGGTGCGTCGTTGCCGCGCGCCATCGGGTCGAAATGGTCCAGCGCCCAGTTGAACTCGTCGAGCACCGGCCACTGGAAGTCGCGGTAGGCGCGCTCGTAGTCCTGTCGATGGGTCAGAAGGAAATCGCGGGCGGCCAGAAAGGAAGCGGTGGAAGCAGTCATGGTTCCTCGGTGTCTTGTGGCTGGGACACCCGGATTCTGCTCGATCACCTCGCGGGGAAAAAATGCATGGCTGGCCGGCGTTGCCGATGGCTAGCAAAAACGACGCCTGAGAACCACGCCCCAGGGTCGCCCCACGAAAAAAACTACTTGGTCAGGATCAGCTTGCCCAACTTGGTGGACTGCAGCTTGTACATCGACCCGTTGTGCGCAATCTGCACGCACTTGCCGCCGCGCAGCAAAGCGAGGCTGTCAATGCTCGAAGGCATCTCCAGCGCGCTCGCGGCAGCGACAGCCTGCACCTCATGCTCATCCGCCACACGCCGTGGCACACGCAACAGGGGACGGGTGATCGACAAGGTCTGCATGGCATTCACTCCTGGGTCATCAATGCATGCAGTGTACTCCATAAATGCGATTGATTCTCATTTGATTCGAAAAATTTCAGAAGACTGGAAAACCACGTGCACCAACATGGGCCGGCTCGGTTGTTGCTATGCCTATCCGGGGAAACACCGGGCTCGCCCATCCGCCCGTGCATGGGGCGAGATCTACAATGCGAAAGCCTGTCACTGCCGCCCTTCGAGCGGTATTCAAACGAAAGACATTTCATGAAGAACCTCTTCCTTTCCCTGAGCCTGATTGGCGCCGCGGCCCTCGTCGGTTGCGGCAAAACCGAAACGCCGGCACCCGAAGCCGCTCCGGCCGCGCCCGCTGCGGCACCGGCCGCCGCCGCGCCGGCCGAGCTGCCTGAACTGAAGGTGGCGATCGACCCGACCTACGAGCCGTTCACCTTCAAGACCGCCGACGGCAAGCCCACCGGCTTCGACGTGGACATCGCCGACGCGCTGTGCGCCCAGATCAAGCGCAAGTGCGTGTACGTTGAACAGGTGTGGGACAGCATGATCCCCGGCCTGCAAGCCAAGAAGTACGACGCCATCATCAGCTCCATGTCCATCACCGAGGAACGCCTGCAGGTCGTGGACTTCACGGACAAGTACTACTTCACCCCCAGCCGCATCGTCGTCAAGACCGGCACCGCCTACACCGACCCGGCCTCGCTCAAGGGCAAGAAGATCGGCGTGCTCAAGGGCAGCACGCAAGAGAAGTACGCCATGGGTGAACTCAAGCCCGCCGGCGTGAGCATCGTTCCCTACGAAGCCCAGGACCAAGTCTATCTGGACATCAAGTCCGGCCGTCTGGATGGCACCGTGGCCGACCAGGTGGAAGTCAATGGCGGTTTCCTGCGCAAGCCTGAAGGCGCCGGCTACGGCTTCGTCGGCCCCGTGCTGAACGAGGCCAAGTACTACGGCACCGGCGTGGGCGTGGCGCTGCGCAAGGGCGAGACCGCGCTCAAGGACGAGCTGAACGCGGCCATCAAGGCCATCCGCTCCAACGGCGTCTACGACACGGTCGCCAAGAAGTACTTCGACTTCGACGTGTACGGCAACTAAGCCGTCCCCGTTTTGTCCGGTTACTTCGCCTCGATCCTGCAGGGCGCCCTCCTCACGGTGGGCGTTTCCCTGGCCGCCCTGGTGGTGGCCATCCTGCTGGGTCTGCTGGGCGCCGTGGCCAAGCTCTCCGGCCGCCCCCTTCTCGTGGGGGTGGCCACCGTCTACACCACGCTGGTTCGGGGCATTCCCGAGCTGGTGCTGATGCTGCTGATCTTCTACGGCGGCACCATCGGTCTCAACCACCTGCTGGCAGCGACCGGCAGCAAGTCGTCGGTGGACATCAACCCCTTCCTCGCGGGCGTGCTGACCATCGGCTTCATCTACGGCGCCTACATGACGGAAACCTTCCGGGGCGCCATCCTTTCGATTCCCAAGGGCCAGATGGAAGCCGCCTGGGCCTTCGGCATGGGGCCGGTGCGCACCTTCATGCGCATCACCGCGCCGCAGATGGTGCGCTACGCCCTGCCCGGCTTCACCAACAACTGGCTGGTGCTGATCAAGGCGACCGCGCTGATCAGCCTGATCGGTCTGAAGGAAATGACCTACCTGGCCAAGCAGGCCAGCGCGGCCACCCGCGAACCCTTCACCTTCTTCCTGTTCGCCGCCGCGCTGTTCCTCATCTACACCTCGGTGTCGCTGTGGGCGCTGCGCCGGCTGGAACGGCGCTTCAGCCTCGGCGTGAAACGCGCCCACACCTGATGGGCATGCGCACATGAAGTGGGAAGTCATCTTCCAGCCCGCCAACCTCGCCATGTACGGCGAGGGCCTGATCACGACCCTGTGGCTGCTGCTGTCCTCCCTGGGCGTGGGGGCGGTGCTCGCCCTGCTCTTCGCGCTGGCGCTGACCAGCTCGATCGCGCCCCTGCGCTGGGTCGTCGGCGCCTACACCTACGTGATCCGCGGCACGCCGCTGCTGATCCAGCTCTACCTCATCTACTACGGCCTGGCGCAACTGGACTGGATCCAGGCGCGCTGGAACGACGTCTGGCCCTGGACGCACTTCAAGGAGCCGTTCTTCTGCGCCCTGCTGGCCTTCAGCCTGAACACGGCCGGCTACACGGCCGAGATGCTGGCCGGCGCCATCCGCGAAACCGCGGCGGGCGAGATCGAGGCCGCGCAGGCCATGGGCATGAGCCCTGCGATGGCGATGCGGCGCATCGTCCTGCCCAGCGCCATGCGGCGCACCCTGCCGGCCTACAGCAACGAGGTGGTAATGATGCTGCACGCCACCAGCCTGGCCAGCACGGTGCCGGCCATGCTGGACGTCACCGCCGCCGCCAGCCGCATCTACTCCGACTACTACCTCCCGTTCGAGGCCTACATCTTCGCGGCCGCGATCTACCTCACCATCACGTTCAGCCTGGTGGGCATGTTCAAGCTCGCCGAACGGCGTTTCCTGGCCCATCTGGCCCCGCGCGGGCATTGAGCGCCCCCCACCAGGTCGCCCCCCATGCAACGGATCGAGTACCCCCTGCTGAGTCCCAGCCTGGGCAGCCAGAAGACCCTCGTGGGCTTTCACTTCGGCACGCCCGGTGCCCGGCCCAAGGTGTACATCCAGGCCAGCCTGCATGCGGAAGAACTGCCCGGCATGCTGGTGGCCCACCACCTGCGCCAGCAGCTGGAGGCGGCCGAGAAGGCCGGGCCGCTGCGCGGCGAGATCGTGCTGGTGCCGGCGGCCAACCCGATCGGCCTGAGCCAGCGGCTGGACCACCGGGCCATGGGCCGCTTCGAGTTCGACACCGCGCAGAACTTCAACCGCCACTACCCCGACATGGCCGCCGCCGTGCTGACCGATGCCATTCCCCGCATGGGCGTCGACGCGAACGCCAACGTGGCGGTGGTGCGCCAGCTGGTCGGTGATTGGCTGAGCCAGTGGCAACCCGCCAGCGAACTCGAAAGCCAGCGCCGCCAGTTGCTGCGGCTCTCGCACGACGCCGACCTCGTGCTGGACCTGCATTGCGACACCGAGGCCGTGATGCACCTCTACAGCGAGGAGGCTTGCTGGCCGCCCTTCGAACCCTTGGCGCGCCTGCTGGGCTGCCAGGCCGTGCTGCTGGCGAAGGAGTCCGGCGGCGGGCCGTTCGACGAGCGCCTCTCGGGCCTCTGGTGGCAGCTGGCCGCCGCTTTGCAGGCCGCTGGCGTCAAGGCGCCCCTGCCCCAGGCCTGCGCCAGCACCACGGTGGAGTTGCGCGGCGAAGCCGATGTCTCACATGAACACGCCCGCCAGGACGCGCAGGCCATCCTTGCCTTCCTGGCGCACGCCGGCGCCCTGCACGGCGACGCACCGACCCCGCTGCCGCCGCTGGCCTGCACGCCCACGCCGCTGGCGGGCTCGCAGACGCTGCGCTCGCCCGTGCCGGGGGTGCTGGTCTTCCAGGTACCGCCTGGCACCACCGTCGCCGAAGGCGATGTGGTGGCCGAGGTGATCGACCCCACCGCGGCGGGCAGCGCGCGCGTTCATGAAGTGCGCGCCGAGGTGGCGGGGGTGTTGTACGCCGCCGTGCGCGAACGCTATGTGGTTTCAGGCGGCGAGGTCGGCAAGATCGCCGGCGAGACGCCGTTTCGCTCGGGCGACCTGCTGGGCGCCTGAGTTTTCCTTTTCATCGGGCATCGAACATGACTGCAGAATCCACCGCCAACCGAACGCCCGGCCGCCCGCTGCTGGAGGTGCAGGACATCCACAAGCGCTTCGGCGCGAACGAGGTGCTCAAGGGCGTGTCCCTGCAAGCCAATGCCGGCGACGTGATCAGCCTGATCGGCAGCTCGGGCTCGGGCAAGAGCACGCTGCTGCGCTGCATCAACCTGCTCGAACACCCCAACAGCGGGCGCATCGTGCTCGGTGGCGAAGAGTTGCAGCTCAAGGCCGATCGCCACGGCGAACTGCGCGCGGTCAACGCCGCGCAGCTGCAGCGCCTGCGCACCAAGCTCGCCATGGTGTTCCAGCACTTCAACCTCTGGGCCCACATGACGGTGTTGCAGAACATCATCGAGGCGCCGGTCAACGTGCTGGGCATCCCCAAGGACAAGGCGGTGGAGACCGCGCGGCGCTACCTGGAGCGCGTGGGTCTCAAGGGTGTGGAAGACCGCTACCCCTCCCACATGAGCGGCGGCCAGCAGCAGCGCGTGGCGATTGCCCGGGCGCTGGCGGTCGAGCCCGACGTGATGCTGTTCGACGAACCCACCAGCGCGCTCGACCCCGAACTCGTGGGCGAGGTGCTGCGCGTGATGAAGCTGCTGGCCGAGGAAGGCCGCACCATGGTGGTGGTGACGCACGAAATGGGTTTCGCGCGCGAGGTCTCTTCGCACCTCATCTTCCTGCACAAGGGCTGCATCGAGGAACAGGGCGTGCCCAAGGACGTGCTCGCCCGCCCGAAGAGCGAGCGGCTCGCGCAGTTCCTCTCGGGCAACCTGAAGTAAGCCGCCTCAGGGCGCGGCCGGCGGCCGCAGCTCCAGCGTCGATCGCCACTGCGCTGGCTTCATCGACAGCACGCGGTACTGCACCGCCACCCAGGTCTCGCTCATGTCGCGGTAGCGGCTCGAGAACACGTTGCCGCTCTGCCCCGTCTGGTAGATGAAGCGCGAGTTGTCCAGGTCCGCCAGGTCGTAGACCGCGCGCAGGCTGGCGGCATGGCGGTTGGCGTACGGCGCGTCCGCCTTGTCGAGGTGGTACTGCCCCACGTTGACGGTGAAGGGGTCGCCCCCGGTGGGAATGCGCACGTCGAAGAGCGCCGCCAGCGGCTTCACATTGCCGAACGGCCGATGGGCAGAAATCGCGGGGTGGGCATCGCCCCAGCGCCAGGCTGCCACATCGGCGCCGTGCACCGCCTGCAGGCGGTTCAGGGCATCGGTCAGGGCCAGCGCGCTCGCGGTCGCGCAACCCGTGGCACCGCACCAGCTCGCGTCGTTGCGCTCCAGGATGCCTTCCACCGCGTTGCGGAACAGGCGCTTGCCGTACATGCCTTCGAAACGGGCCTGGCCCAGGCGCTCGCCCACCACGCGGCGCGTGAAGGCGTCCACCCAGGCGCTGTAGATCAGCGGCGCAGCGGCATCGGCCCGCATCTCGCCCTTGAAGTCGCGCAGCGCGGCCTGTGCCGCAGCGGCAAGCGGGTGGTCCGACGTGGCCTTCTGCAGGAACGGCAGCAGGCGCACCGTGGCGGCCGATTGCTGGTCGGCGTGCATGTCGCGGAACGAATCGAGCGTGTGCTTGGGGGTCTGCGCCAGCATCGCCTCGATGCGCTCCTGGCGGTAGGGCGCGGCCCAGTCCTGGGTCAGGAAGTGGGGATAGTCCGCCGCGTGGATGCGCTGGTTGGCGGTGGCGATCCAGCCTCGCGCACCGTCGTCCTGCGGGGTGTCCTCGTACGGCAGCCAGCCGGTCCAGTCGTAGCGCGGGTCCCAGCCCGGCACGGGCGCGACGCCGCGAATGTCGTTCTCCGGCGCGCGCAGGGGCACGCGGCCAGCGGCCTTGTACGCGATGCGGCCGCTGCGGTCGGCCATCACGATGCTCTGCATCGGCGAATGGAAATCGCGGAACGCTTTCTGCAGCTCGTCGACCGATTGCGCCCGGTTCGATTCCAGCGTGGCGATCACGTTGCGGTTGTCCGCATCCAGCGCGGTCCAGCGCAGCGAGAGCACGAAGCGGCCCGTGTCCATCACCTCACCGTGGCGCGCCTGCGCATCGCTGAGCACGGGGCCGTGGCGGGTGCTGCGCACCATGTGGCTCACGTCGGGCTGCCCCTTGACCCGGATCGTCTCCATGCGCAGGCCGAAGTTGGCCCAGGCCGGTTCGCCGGTGGCGGCCGGCACGCGGTACTGCGCCGGGTTCGCGGGGTTGATCTGCTCCAGGTAGAGGTCCTGCACGTCGGGGCCGGTGTTGGTGAAACCCCAGGCCACCTGCTGCGTGCGGCCGAGCACCACGAAGGGCGTGCCGGGCAGCGTGGCGCCGATCACGTCCATGCCCTTGACGCCGTCGGCGTCGGGCGCCTGCAGGTGGGCGAAGTACCAGATGGCCGGTGCGCTCAGGCCCAGGTGCGGGTCGTTCGCCAGCAAGGGCATGCCCGAGGCGGTGCGCGAGCCGTTGACCACCCAGTTGTTCGAGCCCTTGCCCTCGATGTTGCCCAGCTCGTCGGCCCAGCGCTGCAGGTCCGTGCCGATCTGCTCGCGCACCGAGGCCAGCAGGCCGGGCGTGGGCAGCTCGGCCTTCGACGTGGTGACCGGCTTGACCCGGTAGACACCGAGCTCACGGTACAACTTGGCGAGGTCGGCCGTGGCCGCGGGTTGCTCGCCCGGGTACGGCGGGAACAGCTCCCACAGGGCCTTGGTGTCGATCGCCTCCAGCGCGGTGAAGCGGGCGAACTCGTTGCCCCAGTTGCCGCCGAGGTCCAGCGCCATCATGAGCGACCAGGCCACGCAATCGGCCGGGTCCCAGTAGCGCCCGGCGGCGGCCTCGTCGCGCGGGCTGATGCCCAGCAGCAGGAACTCCGGCGAAGGCAGTTGCTCGGTGTGGGCGAAGAAGGCGTTCACGCCGTCGCTGTAGGCCTGCAGGGCGTCGCGGGCCTCGGCCGGCAGGGTCTCCAGCTGCCGCTGTGCGGCCTGGCGGATGCCCAGCGTGCGCATGAGCTTGTCGGTCTCCAGCGTGGTGGGCCCGAGCACCTCCGACAGCGTGCCGCGCATGATGCGGCGGTTGAACTCCAGCTGCCAGCCCCGCTCCTGCGCGTGCACATAGCCCATGGCCATCCAGGCATCGCGCGGCTTGCCGGCCAGGATGTGCGTGACATCGCTCGCGTCGCGGTGCACCTTCACCGGCGCAGACAGCCCGCTCAGGTTGAGGCTGCCCTCGGTTTTCGGCAGGCTGCGCCAGGCGTAGAAGGCGGCCAGCGCGGCCGCCAGCACCACCAGCAGCGACAGCAAGGCAAAGAGTCGTTTGATCCAGCGCACGAAATGTCCCCACTCATCTCTTGTTGTGATCCACGGCGCCAGTGCTGCGCGCCGCGTTGCGGCCCGTGCCGCGCCCTCTTCTTACTTCTCGATGCCGACCGGCGCGATCGACATCTGTCCATCGACCAGCCGGAAGCGCACCGTGGGCGCGCTGAAATCGCTGAAAGGCGCGCCCATGGCGATCTCGCCGTCGCTGTGCAGCAGGCACTCCTGGCGCCGCAGGGCAATCACGTTGTCGCCGCTGCCGAAGCGCACCCAGGTGCCATAGCTGCTGATGTCTTCGAGCACGTAGTTGCCCGAGCGGATGTCGATGCTGGCGTGCATGCGCGAGACGCGCGGGTCGCTCACGATGAAGTCGGCCTCGGGCACGCGGCCGATCTTCATCGGCAGGTCGGTCAGGCTGAAGGCCTGGGTGGTGTCCAGCCACGACAGCTCGAATCCGCCGAACACCGATTCCCGCACCGGGCTCAAGGCGTGCAGATCGGCCGGCAGGGTGAGGAATTCGGACAGCATCTCGGGTTGCCATTCGACCCGGAACACCTCGCAGGGTTCGACCCTGCCCTTGATCCGCATGGGGCCCAGGCTGCGGCTGCGCACGCCGTGACGGGGGCCGAGCTTGCGGATCACGGTGTCGGTGGCCATGATCTGCTCGGGGCCGGCCAGGTCGCTCAGGCGAGAGGCCACGTTGACCGCATCGCCGAAACAATCGCCGTCGACCACCACGACCTGTCCGCGTGCCATGCCGATCTGCATCATGAGCTTGAGGCGGTCGGGCCACTGCATCACCCGCTTGGCGTGCTCCTGCTGGATCAGCACCATCGCGTCCACCGCGTTGCGGTTGTTGGCGAACGACATCAGCACGCCGTCGCCCAGCATCTTGACCACCGTGCCTCCGTTCTCCACGCCCATGGAACCGATCCACTGGGTCAGCTTGGTGACGGCCTTGGTGGCGCGGTCGTTACCCAGTGTTTCAAACACCGAGACGCTACCTGTCAGATCCACGAAAGCAATTGTCAGTTCGGCCATAGGAGAGAGGACTTGTCGGCTGGATTACAACACACCACCTGAGGTGAGCACCCGTGTCGGAAAACCGCGTGGCTCACACCCCGAAACAGACCCTGGGCGGCGGTGTGGTGACGAGGCGCGGCAGGATGCGCTTTGTTAACAAAAGCGTAAAAAGGTATTACATACCTCATGCAATCACTCAAAAACCGACGATAAACATATGATTTATTTGTTGTTTTTTGAGGGTTGTCAAACATTCCCGATTGCAAGTTTGTGGTTCGGCGACGTATCCTGTATCCAATTAGTACAAAGTCGTTGAGGCCACTCCCATGCGCTGGTTCAAACCCGGTATCCGCAACAGCATTTCCGCCCTGCTCAGCCCTGAGACGCGCAAGGACTCACCCGAGTCCCTGGAGCCGGTGCGCGAAGCCATGCTCGCGGTGCTCGGCGAAGAAGGCGCCAAGGCCAACCCGCAGCTCACGCGCAAACTGAAATACCTGCACGACGCGCACGCCCTGTGGTTCGCGCGCGCCGAAATGGTCGCCGTGCTGAGCCAGCTGCACGGCGAAGCGCTCGCGGTGCACCGGGTGCAAAGCCTGTCTCCGGTGTTTCAGGGCCTGGTGCCCAAGAGCCTGATCGACGCCGGGCGCGTGCGCCGGTCCTGATCCGTCTCCTCAGCCCCAGTAGATCAGGGCATCGCGCCCTTCCACCATCAGATCCACCTTGCGCCCCACGGGCAGCAAGACCTTGGTCGGCACGTGCCCGAACGGCAGCCCCGTGAACACCGGCGTCTTCGTGCGCGTGCGCATCCAGTCGATCACCGTCTGCAGTTTGAAGCCGCGGTCGTAGCCGGGCACCAGCTTGAAGCGGTTGAACGAGCCCATCAGCACCGCCTTCTGCTGGCCGATGATCCCCGCGTTGAGCAACTGTGTGAGTTGCCGCTCGATGCGATAAGGGTGCTCGTTCGCATCTTCCAGGAACAGGATGCCGCCCTTGACGGTCGGCAGGTAGGGCGTGCCCACGAGCGCGCAGATCACATTGAGGTTGCCGCCCCACAGCGTGGCGCCGCGCAGCCGGAACACCGGTGCTTCCTCGCCGTCCTTGCGCGGGGCGGCCTTCGCGTCCGACACTGGCAGCCGCCAGCCCGCGCCTTCGCCGTGGCCCACGAGCAGGTCGTCGAAGCAGGCTTCCATGATGTCGTCCGGCGCTTCGGCGCCGAAGTCCTCGCCCAGTGCCGGGCCGGCCCAGGTCACCGCACCGGTCTTGGCCATCACCGCCATCTGCAAGGCGGTGAAATCGCTCAGACCCACGAACTGGGTGCCGTGCTCGATCGCCTTGGCGATCTTCTTGAACGGCAGGTCGCCGACGATGCGCGTGAGGCCGTAGCCGCCGCGCGAGATCAGCGCCACGTCCGCCCCGCTGGCCGTGGCGCGCTCGATGGCGGCCAGGCGCGTGGCATCGTCGCCCGCGAAGCGCATGTGGCTGCTCAGCGCCGCCTCGTCGATCTCCACCTCATGACCCAGCGCCTTGAGGCGGGCCACGCCGCGGCGGAACGCGGCCTTGTCGCGCACCGCGCTGGAGGGCGAGTAGATGTAGATGTGCTTGGTGCCGTGGTTGTGGCTGTGGTTGCAATCGGGGCTGCAGGCGTGCGTGTGACCGTGGCTCATGGTGTTGGGCGAAAAAGGGCTCGATTATCCGGGTGTGGCGGCCGCGAAATGGCGCACGGCGGCTTCGGCGATGGCCTGGCCATGCTCCTGCACGAAGTGGCCGGCTTGCGGCAGGCGCAGGGGTTCGGGGCAATGGCGGATCTGGGCGTGCAAGGCCTGCATCACGGCGTCGCCCAGCACCGGGTCCTGTTGGCCGATGGCCATCAGGCTCTGCCCCTGCCATTCGTGGGACCAGAAGTCCCGCGCCTGGCGGCTGACGGCGGCACCATCGTCGGCGGCGTGCTCCGGCACCAGGGGCGGAAAGGCGCGCAGCGCCGCGCGGTGGCCCCGGTCCGGAAAAGGTGCGTTGTAGGCGTCGCATTCGGCCGCCGTCATCTGCGGGTTGCCGCGCGCGAACAGCCGCGCCACGTCGAAAGCCGGGTTCTGCGCGCACATGGTGCGCCAGGCCAGGAAGCCCGGTGAAAGCGGGACCTCGCCGGTGGCCAGGGTGGTGTTCATCACCAGCAGCCCGCGGTAGCGCGATGGCGCGGCCATGGGCAGCGTGAGGCCCAGCAAGCCGCCCCAGTCCTGCACCACCAGGACGACGTTGCGCAGGTCGAGGCGCTCCACCAGCTCCAGCAGCACCTGGCGGTGCCAGGTGAACGAATGGGCGCTGTCTTTCTTGGGCTTGTCGCTGCGGCCGAACCCGATCAGGTCGGGCGCCACCACGCGCGCGCCGCTGCCCAGGAACACCGGGATCATCTTGCGGTAGAGGTAGCTCCAGGCCGGGTTGCCGTGCAGGCACAGCCAGGTCAAGGGGGCGTCCTTCGGACCTTCTTCCAGGTAGTGCAGGCGCAGGCCGTCGAGCGCGGGCAGATCGCTCAGGTACTGCGGCGCCCAGGGGTAGCCCGGCAGGTCCTGGAAGCGCTCGTCGGGGGCGCGCAGCGCATCGTCTCGCAAGGGATGGGGGTTCACACGGCGCTCCTTGAAGAAACCGCGCAGCAGTTGCGCGCCCTCCTCGGCCAGCACGCCGCCTTGCACCACCGTCTGGTGGTTGATCTGGGCGTGCGCGAAGAGGTCGAGCACCGAGCCGGCCGCGCCCGTCTTGGGGTCGGCCGCGCCGAACACCACGCGGGCCAGGCGCGCATGCAGCATGGCGCCGCTGCACATGGCGCAGGGCTCCAGCGTGACATAGAGCGAACAGCCGTCGAGCCGGTAGTTGCCCAGCGCCTGAGCGGCGGCGCGCAAGGCGACGATCTCGGCATGCGCGGTGGGGTCGTGGCCATCGATCGGGGCATTGCGGCCGGTGGCGATCACACGGCCGTCCTTCACCACCACCGCCCCCACGGGCACCTCGCCGTCCCGGGCTGCGGCCTGCGCCTCGGCCAGCGCCAGGCGCATGAAGCGTGCGTCGTCGGAAGCGGTCGTGTCGGGCATTCGGCGAGTGTAGGTCAGCGCCGGGGCCCATCCGGTAAAATACGGGCTGGGTGTTCGCGCTGCCTGTTGCAGCGAAACAGGTTCATGCGCTGGTCGGGCCGCCACGCGGAATTGCCATGACCAAAATCCGACACCCCGCCGGGCAGACCCTGCCGCGCGCGCAAATCCTCGCCGACCGCGCTTTCGCCACCCTCAGCCGTTTCCTCCACATCGAAGCCGTCAGCGGCGTCGTACTGATGCTGGCGGCCGCCATCGCCCTCATCTGGGCCAACTCGCCCGCCTCTGCCAGCTACCACGCGCTCTGGCACGCCCCGCTGACCATCGGTCTGGGCCCCTACGTGTCCAGCCAGTCGCTGCACTTCTGGATCAACGACGCCCTGATGGCGGTGTTCTTCCTCGTGGTCGGCATGGAGATCCGGCGCGAGATCCACGACGGCGCGCTGGCCAGCCTGAAACTCGCCGCCCTGCCGCTGGCGGCGGCCGTCGGCGGCGTGCTGGTGCCGGCGCTGATCTATGTCGCGCTCGCCACCGATCCCGCCACGCTGCGGGGCTGGGCCGTGCCCACGGCCACCGACATCGCCTTTGCCGTCGGCGTGCTGGCCCTGCTCGGCCGTTCGGTGCCGGGCAACGTGCGCATCCTGTTGCTGGCCCTGGCCATCATCGACGACATCGTCGCGGTGCTCATCATCGCGCTCTTCTACTCGGGTGGCCTGGAGCTCAGCGGCCTGCTGGTGGCCGGCCTGGGCGTGCTGATGGTGCTGGGCCTGCAGCACATCGGCATCGGCTCGGCCTGGGCCTACGTGGTCCCCGGTGCCGTGCTCTGGCTGGGCCTGCTGCAGACCGGCGCCCATCCCACCCTGGCCGGGGTCGTGCTCGGCCTCATGACGCCCGTGCTGCCGGTGCGCCAGCGCGGGCAGGCCCCGGTGATCCGGGTGCAGATGGCCCTGCACCCTTGGGTGGCCTACGGCGTGATGCCGCTGTTCGCGCTGGCCAACGCCGGCGTGACGCTGGACGGCGTGGACCTCGGCGTGGGCCACGCACAAGCCGTCACCCTGGGCGTGGTGCTGGCGCTGGTGCTCGGCAAGCCGCTGGGCGTGCTGGGGGCGAGCTGGCTGGCCGTTCGCCTGGGCCTGTGCCGCCTGCCCGAGGGCGTGCGCTGGTCCGGCGTCGCCCTGGTCGGCCTGCTGGCCGGCATCGGTTTCACCATGTCCATCTTCATCGCCACCCTGGCTTTCGACGACGCCCACCTGCTGGGGGCCGCCAAGCTCGGTGTGCTGCTGGCCTCGCTGCTGGCCGCCGGCCTCGGCCTGTCCTGGGGGTTTCTGCTGGCCTGGCGGGCCCGCCGGCGCGTCCCTCTGGCATGATCGCGGGTTCTACTGGTTTTCCCTGATGCCACACGCCCCGCAACGCCGCTGGGAGCTCGACGCCCTGCGGGGCCTGATGCTCGTCCTGATGACGCTGACCCACATGCCGACGATGTACTCGTTGCCATCGGGCCAGCCGTTCGGCTTCGTCTCGGCGGCCGAGGGCTTCGTCTTCCTCTCGGCCTTCATGGCTGGCCGCGTGTACGGCCGCCGCGCCCGGCGCGATGGGCTGCAGGCCATGCAGACCGCCTTCCACGAGCGCGCGCTCAAGCTCTACCTCTGCCAGCTGGGCCTGCTGCTGCTGGCGTTCACCGCCATCGCCTGGCTCGGTGTGTTCAACCGGCAAGGCGGCATCACCGGCCTGCTGGAGTTCTTCTTCATCGACCCGCAGGCCGCCGTCGTCGGTGCCGCCCTGCTGCTGCACAACCCGCCCCTGCTGGATATCCTGCCGCTCTACATCTTCATGATGCTGCTCAGTCCCTGGCTGCTGCGCCGGGGCCTGCAACAGGGCTGGCGCGGTGTGCTGGCCGTCAGCGGCCTGCTTTGGCTGGGTGAGCAATGGGGCCTGGGGCGCGGCCTGTACGAGCTGGTCGTGGCGCTCACCGGCCTGCCCATCCCGTACAAGGACATGGGCGCCTTCCACTGGCTGGCCTGGCAGGCCCTTTGGGTGACGGGCCTGTGGCTGGGTGCGCGCGAGCAGCCGTGGCCACGCCCGCCGCTCTGGCTGCTGGCACCGGCGGCCGTGTACGCCGTGGCCATGCTGGCGTGGCGGCACATCGCGGGGCAGGACCCCCTGCCCTGGCTGCCCGCCGTGGGCGTGATGCTCGACAAATGGTCGCTCGGCCCCCTGCGGGTGCTGAACTTCACCAGCGTGTTCGTGCTGCTCGTGGCGACCGGCCCCTGGCTGGTGCGGGTGCTGCCGCGCCTGCAGGCGCTGGAGCTGCTGGGGCGGCATTCCCTCTCGGTGTTCTGCGCCCACATCGTGATCGCGCTGTTCACCCTCGCCTTCTTCGGCTCGACCCAGGTGGTGCGCCCCTGGACCACGGACGTCACCCTGTTGCTGGCCGCCTTCGCGGGTCTGTTCGCGGTGGCCATGCTGGTGGAGGCGCGTGAGCGCCACGGCCGGCGTCCCGGCTTCTTCTGGCGCGCGCCTTCCCAGGCGCAGTGACGCCTCGGGGAACTTTGCGCGGTGGCGCGCCCCCATCAGGGACCGATCCACCCGGCAGGCACGCCACCTGCCCCGCACCACCGCCATGAGCCAGAACGATCGCCAGTGGGAGCTGGACGCCATGCGCGGCCTGATGCTGGTGCTGATGACGCTGACCCACCTCCCCACGAAACTTGCGGACCCACTGGGCCAGCCGCTGGGCTACGTGTCGGCGGCCGAGGGCTTCGTGCTCCTGTCGGCCTACATGGCCGGCCGGGTGTATTCCGCCAAGGCCGACCGGCAGGGCGCGGAGGCGATGAAGAGCGCCTTCTTCAACCGCGCGCTCAAGCTCTACGCCTGCCAGCTGGCCCTGGTGCTGTTCGCCTTCACCGCGGTCGCCGGCCTGGGCCTGGCGCTGCGCGAAGGCGCGGTGACCGACCTGCTGTCCTTTTTCCTCGAACGCCCCGTGGTGGCCACGCTGAGCGCCGGCTTGCTGCTCTACAGCCCGGCGCTGCTGGACATCCTGCCGATCTACATCGTCTTCATGCTGGTCAGCCCGCTGCTGCTGTTGCACGGCAAGGAACACGGCTGGCGTGGCGTGCTCGCCCTGAGCCTGGCGCTCTGGTTCGGCGCCCAGTTCGGCCTCGGCCCGGCGCTCTACCAACTGGCCTTCGGCTGGTTCGACATGCCGGTGCGCTACCGCGACATGGGCGCCTTCGAGATCTTCGCCTGGCAGTTCCTGTGGACCCTGGGCCTGTGGATGGGCACCGAGCACAGCCGCCCGGACCACGCCCCTACGCGCTTTCCGCGCTGGATGATACGCACTGCCCTGGCGCTGGCCGTGGTCGCCTTTCTCTGGCGCCACGCGGTGGGACAGACGCCGATGCCCGACGGCTCGGTGGTCAACCTGATGTTCGACAAGTGGCACCTCGGCCCGCTGCGCCTGATCAACCTGCTGGCGCTGCTGGTGCTGGTGATGCACTTCGGGCCCTGGCTGCAGCGGCACCTGCCGCGCTGGCGGCCGCTGGAAACGCTGGGCCAGGCGGCCCTGCCGGTGTTCTGCGCCCACTTGGTGATGGCCCTGCTGGCGCTGGCGATGTTCGGCGCCGCCAACGCCGGCCGGCCCGCGTCGGTGGACCTGCTGATCCTGTTCGTGGGCTTCTACACCCTGTGGGTCGTGGCCCGGCTCAGCTCTTCAGGTGCTGGGCGATGATGCGCTGCCACAGCGCATAGCCTTCGGCGTTGAGGTGCAGCCGGTCACCCAGGAACAGCTCGGGGCGAGCCTGCCCGTCGGCGCCCAGCATGGCGGAATGCACGTCGATGAAGTCCAGCTGCGGCTCGGTCACGCTGTAGGCCTTGATCAGCTCGTTGGTCTCGCGCACCGAGGCAAGGATGCCCGTGCGCGAGGGGCTGGGCTTGATCGAGACGAAGGCGATGCGGCTCTCGGGCAGCTCGGCCTTGACCGCGCGCACGAAAGCCGTGAAGCGCTCCAGCACCTCGCGCGGCGTGGCGCCTTCGGACAGGTCGTTCTCGCCCGCGTACACCACCACCATGCGGGGCTTGTAGGGCAGCACCAGGCGGTTCACCAGCTTCACGCAATCCAGCAGCTGGGAGCCGCCGAAACCGCGCTTGATGACCACCGGCTGGTCCGAGAAACTGGTTTCCAGGTCGTTCCACAGGCGAATCGACGAACTGCCCACGAAGACCACGCCCCCGGGCTGGGGTGCCTGCTTCAGATCGGCCGCGGCAAAGGCCTCGAAGCTGGACGTCCAGCGCGGGTCGATCGCGGCGAGCTGCTGGGCGACCGGGGGCAGCGCCACGGCCGGGCTCGCGGGCGCGGCCACCGCCAGCTGCTGGGCCGCGGGAGGAGCCAGGGTCGGTGCGGGGGTTTCGGCCTGCGCAAGGGCAAGGGAACCGACGCCCAGCAAACCGGCCAGGGCCAGTTGCAGCGGCAGCGAGAAGCGCAATGAACGGTGGGGCAGTGCTTGCAAGGCGATCAGGGAGTGGTGTGGGCGCAGAATGGACAGCACCGCTCGCGGAAAGTTCAGACACCGCCAGTGTAAATATCGGTATCGGGCCGGTCCACCCGGACGCGCGGAACTGTTGTCCAGACGCCCCATACCACCCGTTCACCGGCCCGTTCGTCGGGCCCGCTGGACTCAGGCGGTCTGCGGTGGCACCACCAGCACGTCGTTTTCGGCCATTTCCAGCGCGCGCTGGGCCACGCTGCCCAGCAGCAGCCCGAGCACGCCACGCCGCTGCTGGGTGCCCAGCACCACCAGATCCGCCGGGTGCGCCTGCCCGTGGGCGTGCAGCAGCAGCCCGGTGTCGCCATGCTCCAGCCAGGTGCGCAGGCGCTGGCCCACGCTCTCGGGCAATTCGCACGACCGGATGAAGGCTTCGGCGTCGCGCTCGGCCTGCGCCAGGCCGTCGGCGCGCACCCGGGTGGTGTCCACGCCGCCGATGGCGGGATACGGGTTGTCGAAGGCGTGGAACAGCGTGAGTTCGGCCTGCGGAAACAGCGCGGCGGCGGTGCGCAGGGTGTGCCGCGAGGCGGCGGACAGATCGCTGGCGACGACCACGTGCCGGTAGGCCGCGCGGGGCCGGTTGCGCACCACGAGCAGGGGCACCGGTGCGCGGCGGGCCAGGGCATCGACGGTGGAGCCCAGCACCACCCGGCTGAGCGCCTCGTTGCGCGCCACACCGGTCACGATGAGGCCGCTGCCCTCGGCGGTGGCCACGGTGAGCACGGTGTCGGCGACCGGACCCTGCTCCACCCGGGGCATCAGTGGCAGATCGTCCTCGCCCTCGAGGTCGGCGCGCAGGCGCTGCTCGACCATCGCGCGGCGCGCGGCCCCGCCGGCCAGGCCCGAGGCGCGCGAGAGCACCGAGGTGGGGGCCTCGGCCGGCTCGGGCTCGACCACGGTGAGCGCCACCAGGCGCGCTTCCCACTCGCGCGCCAGGCGCACCGCGCGGTCCAGGGCGCGGTCGCTGCGGCTGCTCAGGTCGGTGGCCAGCAGGATGTGGCGGGGGGTGGCGGGTGTGCTCACTCGAAAGCTCCTTTCAAGGTGACCGGCGCCGCCATGCGGGCCGTCGGGTTCAGACCTTGGAAGATACCAAACGGCCCTCGGCGCGCCAGCGCCACAGGCCGACCACGGCCGAGAACACGAACACCGCCCCCAGCGCGGCGGCTTCGGTCGCCACCTGGGCCAGGCTCGCACCGAGCTGGTTCAGCGCGATGAAACCCTGCACGCCGGCGGTCGACGGCACGACCCAGCGCAGCGCCTGCAGGGCCGGTGGCAGGGCTTCCACCGGCCACGACAGGCCGCTGAGGAACATGAAGGGCAAGGCTGAGCACAGCAACAACTGCACGCTGCGCTCCCGTGTGCGAAAAAGGCTGCCCAGCAGCATGCCCAGCGCCGCCACACAGAGCGCGAACAGGGCTGCGAACAGCAGCAGGCCGCCGAAATTGCCCGCGCGGGGATAGTCCTGCCACCACAGCACGAAGCCGAAGAAGTACAGGCTGTTGGCAAAGGCCACGCTGGCGAAGGCCAGCAGCATGCCGAAGTAGGCGGCGCTGCTGCGCCGGACCGGGAAGGCGCCACGCTCGCGCCAGGTGCCGAACAGCAGCGTGATCGCCAGCAGCAGCGTCTGCTGGATGATCAGCACTGCCACGCCCGGAACGATATAGGCGCCGTAGCCTTCGCGCACGTTGAACAGGGCCACCGCATTGACGTTGACCGGCTGCCGCTGCGCCATGGCCTGGGCGGCCGAGGGCGTGCCGGCCGCCAGCCGCTTGAGTTCGATGCCGGCCGAGACCGTGCCCACGGCCTCGGCCAGGCCGTTGAGCGCCACCTTGTTCATCATCATGTAGACGCCGTTGCCGCTGATGTCGACTTCCGCGCGGCGCCCGCTCAGGATCTTGCTTTCCAGTCCCTGCGGGATCAGCAGCACGCCAGCGATCTCGTTCTTCCAGAGCAGGTCCTGCGCCTCCCGGAGGTCGGGCGTGACCCGCTGGATGTCCACGGCGGGATGCGCCGCGACGTAACGGGTGATCTGCCGGGAGATCGCGCTGAGGTCCTGATCGACCACCGCGACAGGCACCTGCTGCACGCTCTCGCGCGAATAGGGCAAGGGGTAGAAGAACGAGTAGACGATGCCGCCCACGAACAGCAGCATGATGGCGCCGACATCGCCGAGCATGGCGCGCCAGGTCGCCACGAAACTGCCGATCAGGCCGGCGGGCCCCGGCGATGGCTGGGCGCTCATGTGCGCCCCCAGGCCGAAGCGTGGCCCGCGCGCTGTTTCAGGATCAGCAGGCCCGCGCCGCCGCTCACCACCGCAAAACCGAGCAGGACCAGGGCATCGCCCACGCCGTAGGTCCAGGACGCGCCGGCGAGCCAGTGTTTGCCCTGCAGCTGCAGGTAGTGGGTCAAGGGCAGCGCTTCGGCCCAGGCGCGCGCGAGCGCGGGCATGGCGCTCAGGGGATAGCCCTGGCCCGAGAAGGCGAAGGCCGGCGCGGTGACGAAGGCCGCCGCCGACAAGGCGTTGCGCAGCGTGAGCGTCACCGCGATCATGAGCAGGCCCAGGCCCAGGTAGGCGGCGATCAGCAGCCACAGGCCAGCGACGATCATCAGGCCGCTGCCTTCGATCGCCCAGCCGCGCACGAAGCCGAAGAACACCACGAACAACACCGACTGCACGGCGAAGGCCGCAGCGGGGATCACCAGCTTGCCGGCCACCGCCGTGCGCCAGCGACCGCCGGCGCTCGCCAGCCACTGCGGCACGCTGCCCGCGCGCAGCTCCCGACCCACCGCAGTGATGGCCGCGAGCGCCACGAAGATCTGCAGCATGGACGGGATCAGCGCGAGCACCAGAAAGGACTCGTAGTTCGCGTTCTCGTTGTACAGCGTGCCCAGCCGCAGGCGGATGGGTTCGAACTGTTCCGCCGCCTGCGCGGCCGACGCGCCGCGCTTGGCGCGCGCCGTCATCTCGATGCCGGCGCTCAGCGTGGAGACGGCGGTGCGCACGTCCCGGGTCAGGCCGCCCGCGTGCACGGAGAACTGTCCGTTGTAGAACCAGGACACGGTGGCCGAGCGCCCTGCCCCGACGTCGTGCTGGAACGACGCCGGCACGACGACCAGCCCGTAGGCGCGGCGCTCGCGCAGCCAGGCCATGGCCTCGGCATCGCTTGCGACCGCCGCAGCGACACGCACCCCGGGCGACTCGTCCACCATGCGCACCAGGGTCCGCGACAGGCTCGACTGGTCCCGGTCGATCACGACGATCGGCAGGTCGCGCGCGATGCCGGCGGCGAACATCCACCAGATGAGCAGGCACACACCCAGCGGAATCCAGGTGAGCATGCCCAGGTCCCACGTATCGCGCCGCAAGCGTTGCCACTCGCGCCGGACCACGGGGCCGAAGCCGGTCGCGTTGGCGGCGGTCTCCACGGGCCGGCTCAGGGTGCGGGGAAGACCACGCTCATGCCCGGGCGCAGTTGCGCCACCGGAGCGACCGGGCGCAGCCGGATCTCGAAGGTGCGCAGGTCGGTTCCGCCCGGGCGCGCGGCGCGCCAGGTCGCGAAGTCGGGCAGCACGCCCACGGACGACACCACCAGCTCGATGCTGCGCCGAAGCGCCGGCACCTCGGCGGTGTGCCGGCTGCCCACCGCGTAGTCCGCCATCGCGTCCTCGCGCACCTGCAACACGGCCCAGACATCCTGCAGGTTGACCAGGGTGATCACCGGGAAGCCCTGTGGAGCGATCTCACCGGGCTGGATCTGGATCTTGCTCACGTCACCGGCCGCCGGGGCCGTGATGCGCGTCTCGGCCAGCGCCACCTCGACCTCGGACAGCACGCCGCCGACCTGCTGGGCCTGGTACTGGGCGGCAGCCTTGTCTTCCGGGCGCGCGCCCTTGCGCGCCATCTCGTACTGCGCGCGCGCCGCATCGGCCTGCTGCTGGGCCGCGCGCCACTGGGCCAAGGCTTCGTCGCGCTTCTGACCGGCCAGAATGCCCTCGGCGAACATGGTCTGCACCCGGTCGTAGGTGGTCTTGGCCAGTTGCGCGCCGGTCTTGGCGCGCTCCCAGTTCAGGCGCGCGGCCTCGACCTCCTCCGGCCTGGCGCCGGCATTGGCCTTGGCCGCCACGGCCGAGGCCGCCGCTTCGGCGGCGCGCGCCTGGGCGATCTTGGCCGCCACCTCCGGGCTGTCGAGCTCGAACAGCAGGTCGCCGGCTTTCACGGTCTGCCCCAGGTGCACGTGCACCGTGCCGACCCGGCCGGGCACCTTGGACGAGACGTTGATCTCCTGTGCCTCGATCTGGCCCTGCAGTGGCAGTGGTTGGGGCGTGAAGGCCTTCCACAGGCCCCAGGCGAGGAAGGCGACGACGAGCCCACCCAGGAGGGCGAGAAGGACGCGCTGGACGTTGGAGGACATGGGCATGGGCTTACTCGGCTGGGGGAGCGATCTGGATGTCGGCGTTCTGCGCGAACTCGGCCAGGCGCTGGGGTTGGCCGCTGGCCTCCAGCAACCGGGCCAGGGCCATCACGTAGTCGTAGGCGGCCTGCACGCGCTCGGTCTCCACCTTGAGCAGGTTCAGGCGCGCATCGGTCAGGTCCAGCGAGGTGCTCTGGCTCTGCTGGAACGACACCGTCTGCAGGCGCAGGTTCTCGCGGGCCAGGCGGATGGTCGAGTCCATCGACAGGAACTGCGCGCGGGCGTTCTGCAAGGCCCGCCACTGGCTCTCGATCAGGGTCGGCACGTCGCGCTGCGCCTGTTCCTCCAGCGCGCTCACGCGCTGCTGGTCGAGGATGGCCGCTTCCTTCATCTTGGCCCGGTCGATGCGGTCGAGCAGGGGCACCGACACCAGAATGCCCACCGCCCAGTTGGGTTGCACCAGCTTGTCGTTGCTGCGGTTGAAGTTGTAGTTGCCGATCGCCAGCACCGTCGGCAGCTGGCCGCCGGTCTGCAGCTTCAGGGCCTGGTCGGCCTGGGTCCGCTTGCTCGCGATCTTGTCCCAGGCGGGGTTGTTCGCAAGTCCCGCGTCGATGAAAGATTGCAGCGTGCCCACCGACGCCGAGTTGACGAACAGCGGCGTGCTCAGCGGCGCGGGCGAGGCCGCGCCCAGCAGGCGCGTCAACGCCACCTGCGCGATTTCAAAGTCGCTCTGCGACTTGGCCAGGTCCCGCCGAGCGCCGTCGAGGGCTACGTCGGCTTTCAGGCGCTCGGCGGTCGCGATCAGACCGGTCGCTTCCAGGCGCTGCGCGGCACGCTGGTGATCGGCGATGCCCTTGGCCGCCGCGCTGCGCAATTGCACGGCATGCGTGGCGAGCTGCAGCGAGAAGTACCGCTGGGCCACCGTGGTCGACAGCTTGTCTTCGACATCGCGGGCCTCGGCCCGCGCCTCGTCGGCCTTGCCCACTTCCAGCCCGTGGATGGCTTCGAGCCGGCCGCCGGTGTAGAGCGGCCAGTTGGCACTCAGGCCCAGGGAGTGCAGGTTGAAGGTGCGATCCACCGACACCGTGTTGGGAATCGGCGGGATCGAGAGGCCGCCGGGCACGACCGACCCCAGCGAGCCTGCGGCATTGGCGAGCGGCGAGGTGTCGAAATTGAAGGTGGTGGCGACCCGCCCCGTGAAACCCGAGAGCGACAGGGCTGGACCGCCCAGGTGGGCCAGGGCCTCGGCCTTGAGGTCTTTGGCCTGCACGTCCATGCGCGCATTGCGCACCTGGCCGGAGGCCTCCTGCGCCTGTTGCAGGGCCTGGGCATACGCCAGACCTTGTGCCGCGACAGGCGCGCTCAGCGCCAGCAGCGCGGCGAGGGCAACGAGACTCCCCCCGTGGCGTGAAGAAGGCTGGGTCATCGGGACATCTCGCCGCAATGAAGACATGTTGGAATGGCTGAAGAAAGTACCGGTGCCGCCCGTTGTTCCCTGCGAGAACACCCCACCCAGACGGCGAAACGAACATACCACAGGCACCCCGCCGAATGCCGCGATGTCCTCGGTCGGCATTAGGGAGCTGTCCCCACCGCAGGCGCCCATGCCATCATCCCCGTGGCACCGCTTTCCCGCACCAGGACCCGTCCACCATGAAGCTCCCCGACACCGCGCCTGCCACTGGCGTGCAACTCACCCCCGAAGGCCTGCCCCGCCTGCTGGCGCAGGCCGGCGCGCTGGGCGCCATCCGCGTCGCGGTGGTGCACCCCTGCGACGAACTCAGCCTGCGGGGCGCGCTCGACGCGCGAGACGCCGGGCTGATCGAGCCCGTGCTGGTCGCACCGCGCGCACGGCTGGCCGAGCTGGCCGCGCAAGCCGGCCTGGACCTCGCGGGCCTGCGCATCGAGGACGTGCCGCACAGCCACGCGGCTGCGGCGCGCGCCGCCGAGCTGGCCGCCAGCGGCGAGGTCGAGGCGCTCATGAAAGGCAGCCTGCACACCGACGAACTGCTCGGCGCCGTGCTGACCGCGTCGGCCGGCCTGCGCACCAAGCGCCGACTGAGCCACTGCTACCTGATGCAGACGCCCGCCTACCCCCGGCCCTTCATCATCACCGACGCGGCCATCCACATCGCGCCCACGCTGGAGGAAAAGGCCGACATCGTGCGCAACGCCATCGAGCTGGCCCACACCATCGGCGTGGCGCAGCCGCGCGTGGCCATCCTGGCGGCGGTGGAGACCGTCAACCCGCGCATGCCCGCCACGCTGGACGCCGCCGCGCTCTGCAAGATGGCCGACCGCCGCCAGATCACCGGCGCCCTGCTCGACGGCCCGCTGGCCTTCGACAACGCCATCTCGCCCGAGGCCGCGCAGGTCAAGGGCATCGACTCGCCCGTGGCCGGCCGCGCCGACGTGCTGGTCGTGCCGGACCTGGAGAGCGGCAACATGCTGGCCAAGCAACTCGAGTTCATGGGCCACGCGGCCAGCGCCGGCATCGCCATCGGCGCGCGCGTGCCCATCGTGCTCACCAGCCGCGCCGATTCGCGCGCCACGCGCCTGGCCTCGTGCGCCATCGCGGTGCTGCTGGCGCACCGCTACCGGGCCAGCCGACCATGAGCGGCATGGTGCTCGTGCTCAACGCGGGTTCGTCCAGCATCAAGTTCGCCCTCTTCGACGCCAGCGGCCCCACCTTGCCGCGCGAGCCGGCCTGGAAAGGCCAGGTGCGCGGTATCGCCGGGCCGCAGCCCACCACGGCCGACAGCGACACCCCCGAGACCGCGCTGGCGCTGGACCCCGCGCAGCCTTACCACGAGGCGCTGGCGCACATCCTGCGCCGCGTGCGCGCCCACCTGGGTGCCACGCCGCTGCGCGCGGTGGCGCACCGTGTGGTGCATGGCGGCAGCCAGTATTTCGACCCGGTGCGCGTGGACGCGGCCGTGCTGGCCGATCTGCAGCGCTACATCCCGCTGGCGCCGCTGCACCAGCCCTTCGCGCTCGACGCGATCCAGGTGCTGCTGGCCAGCGACCCGCAGCTGCCGCAGGTGGCCTGCTTCGACACCGCCTTCCACCACACCCTGCCCCAGGTCGAGCAGATGCTGCCCCTGCCCTACGCGGCCTGGGAACGCGGGCTGCGGCGCTACGGCTTTCATGGCCTGTCCTACGAGTACCTCTCGGTCGCGCTGCCCGAGCGGCATGGCGCGCTGGCCCAGGGCCGCGTGATCGCTGCGCACCTGGGCAGCGGCGCCAGCCTGTGCGGGCTGCAGGGTCTGCGCAGCGTGGCGACCACCATGGGCTTCTCGGCGCTGGACGGCCTGATGATGGGCACGCGCACCGGCTCGCTCGATCCCGGCGCGGTGATCTACCTGATGGAGATCGAAAAGCTCAGCCTGGAAGACGTGGGCCGCGTGCTGTACCACGAGTCGGGTTTGCTGGGCGTGTCGGGCGTGTCGTCCGAACCGCGCCGGCTGTTCGCCGAGGAAGGCCGCGACGACGCCACCGGCGAGCGCGTGCGCGCCGCGCTGGCGCTCTACGTGCGGCGCATCGTGCGCGAGATCGGCGCGCTGGTGGCCGTGCTGGGCGGGGTCGATCTGCTGGTGTTCACCGCCGGCGTGGGCGAGCACAGCGTCGAGATGCGCCGCCGCATCTGCCGCGACCTCACCTTCCTGGGCCTGTCCCTGGACGAAGCGGCCAATGAATCCAATGCGGCGCTCATCTCTGCGCCCGGCAGCGCGGTGGCGGTGGCCGTCGAGCCGACCAACGAGGAATGGATCGCCGCGCGGCACGCGGCGGCGTTGGTGCTCAGTCCGCCGGCCGCGCCACCCGGTGCAAGGCCCTGACCAGGTCCGACTCGGTGATGATGCCGGCCAGCCGGCGTTCCGTGTCGATGATGGGAATGTGGTGGTGCCCGCCCTCGGAGAACAGCGGCACCAGCTCGCTGACGTGCCGGTTGATGCTGGCCACGCGCACCTCGCGCGTCATCAGCTGGCCTACCACCTCCGGCTTGTCCGAATGCACCGCGCCGCTGCGCCGCATCAGCGCGCGAAAGCGCTCGCCGATGCCTTCGTGCCGGTCCAGCTCGGCGTGCCGCATGAAGTCCGACACCGTCACGATGCCGACGATGCGCCGCGCCCGGTCCACCACCGGCAGGGCCTTGATGCGGTGCTGGCGCATCAGGCCCCAGGCCTCGCGCAAGGGCGTGCCGAAGGACACGGCGATGGGCTCGGGCGTCATGATGTCGCCGCAGCGCAGGCTGCCGAAGTTGCGCTGGTAGGCCGCCGACTCGGCGTGGTGCAGCAAGGCTTCCAGGTCGTCGCGGCTCACGTCCAGCACCTGGTTGTAGTGCGCCAGCGCGGCGTCCAGATCGGCCGCGCTGAAGCGGGCCGGCGCGGCGGTGGGCTCTTGCGGAGCCCGCACCTGGGCGTGCGGGTAGCGCCGCCCGCTCAGGCTGTTGTAGACCACGCCCGCCACCACCAGCAGCAGCGAGTTCACGAACATCGGGAAGGCCGCGAAATGAAAGCCCACAGCGCCCAGTGACGTCAGCAGCGCGGTCGCACCGCCCGGCGGGTGCAGGCAGCGCAGCGCGAACATGAGCCCGATCGCCGCCGCCACGGCCAGCGCCGCCGCCCAGGCCGGGTCGGGCACCAGCATCGCGCAGGCCGCGCCCACCAGGGCCGAGAGCGTGTTGCCGCCCACCACCGACCAGGGCTGCGCCATCGGGCTCGCGGGCAACGCGAACACCAGCACGGCGCTCGCGCCCAGCGGCGCCACCAGCCACGGGCCCATGGCGCTCGCCCCCGCCCACCAGCGGCTCAGCAGGGCCGTGAACAGGATGCCCAGGCCCGCCCCGGCCACGCTGCGCCAGCGCTCATGGGCATCGACGCGCACCGGCGCTGGCCAGAACGCGGCAAGGAAGCGGGTGGCGCGCTCGACGCGCGCGGTGGAAGGCTGGCCATCGGGGTTCAATCGGGTCTCCGGATGTCTTGAGATGGATCAAGGAGTCGCCATCTGGCGGCCCTGGCGTGCGTGGGGGCGACCGATCTCCCATAAGATTGATTCTAGATGGATCTTTTTGCGCGCCGAGGGCGCGGGGTCTGTGCACAGGAAACATCATGAGCGGCATCGCGGTCTGCACCGAAGAAGAGGTTTCGAGCATGGTCCATGCGTTCTACGCGCGGGTGCGGCGCGACGAGGTGCTCGGGCCCATCTTCAACGCCCACATCCACGACTGGGACTGCCACCTCGCGCACCTGGTGGATTTCTGGTCGTCCATCCTGCGCCGCACCGGCCGCTTCACCGGCATGCCCATGCCGCGCCACGCCGCCCTGCCCGGCCTCACTCCTGAGCTGTTCCAGCGCTGGCTGGCCCTGTTCCGCGAGACCACGGCCACCTTGCCCAACCGCGCCATGGGCGAGCAGGCCTTCGCCATGGCGCAGCGCATCGCGCAAAGCCTCTGGTACGGCTACCAGGTGAGCAACCGGCCCGACGAGGTGCCCGCCGACCTGGTGCTCGACGGAGGCCCGCCGTGCGCCTGACCACCATGACCGACTACGCCCTGCGGCTGCTGATGTACCTCGCGCAGCAGCCGGACCGGTTGTGCACCATCGCCGAGGCCGCGCAGGCCCATGGCATCTCCGAGACGCACCTCATGAAGGTCACGCACCACCTCGGCCTGCTGGGCTGGATCGAGACCGTGCGCGGCAAGGGCGGCGGCATGCGGCTGGCCCGCGCGCCGCACGAGATCGGCCTGGGCGAGGTGGTGCGCGACATGGAGCCCGACTTCCATCTGGTCGAATGTTTCTCCAGCGGCAACACCTGCGTGCGCACCGGCGATTGCGCCCTGACCGGCGTGTTGCACAGCGCCCTGCAGGATTTCCTGGCCCGGCTCGACGGCGTCACGCTGGCCGACATCGTGCCCGCGCGGCCCCTGCCGGCCACGCGTGTCGCCGTGCACCGCGTGGCGGTGCGCTGAGGCCTCAGGCCCGGGGCGGGTTAGGCCGGCCGAGTTCGACGATGGGCCCGGTGGAGGCGTACTGGTTGCCGCCCAGGCGCGTGAGCGGGCGCGTGCGCACCACGTCGAAGCGCCCACTGGGTTCGATGAACTGGTCGTCCAGGTGCAGCGCCACCACGCGACCCAAGACCACGTTGCTGAACGTGTCCCCGGGACCGACGGGTTCGATGTTGATGATCTGCAGCAGCTGGCACTCCATGCACGCCGGCGACGCCGCCACGCGCGGCGGCTTGACCTTGCGGCTGGCGGCCTTTTCCAGCCCGGCGATCTCGAACTCGTCGGTGCCGTAGGGCGCGTTGAACGAGGACAGGTTCATCTGCTCGCGCAGGTCCCAGGTCACGAGGTTGGTGACGAACTCGCCGGTGGCGCGCACGTTGGCGATGGTGTCCTTCTCATCCCGGTCGTCGGGCGCGTTGCACGAGAACATGACCACCGGCGGCGCGGTGGACACGAGGTTGAAGTGAGAGAACGGCGCGAGGTTGACGCGGCCGTCCGCGCTCACCGTGCTGATCCAGCCGATGGGCCGGGGTGCGACGATGGCGTTGAAGAGGGAGCGCTTGAAGTCGGTCGCGGTGTCGAGGTCGATGTACATGGCAGGAGGGTCCGGAAAGAATCAGCGAAGGGGGTTGACGACGGCGGCGCCCGGCTCCCCGCGCACCACCTTGGCGAGGTTCTCGGCGGCCTGCTGGCGGCGGCCGAAGAAGCCCTCCCAGGTCCAGGAGGCCACGTGCGGCGTGCTCAGCACGCGCGGGTGGGCGAGCAAGGGGTCGTCGCGCGCCGGAGGTTCGGGGTCGAACACGTCGAAGGCCGCGCCGGCCAGGGTGCCGGCGTCCAGCGCGGCGATGAGCGCGGGCGCATCCACCAGCGTGGCGCGCGCGGTGTTGATCAGCACCGCGCCGCGTTTCAGGCGCGCCAGCGCCGCTGCATCGAGCAGCGGCCGGTCGCCGGCCAAGGCCGGGCAATGCAGCGACACGGCGTCGCTCTGCGCCAGCAGCTCGTCCATGTCCACCGCGCGCACGCCCTCGGGCAGGTCGCGGGCCAGGGGGTCGTGCACCAGCACGCGCACGTTCCAGCCCGCCACCCGCTGCGCGAGGGCGCGGCCGATGCGGCCGAAGCCCACGATGCCCAGGGTGCTGCCGTCCAGCCCGCCGGAGAACACCCGGGGGGTGCGCCAGCCGCCGCCCTGCAGGTACTCGCGGGTCCACACGTGCAGTTGCTTGCGCAGGGCCAGCAGCAGGGTCAGCGCGTGCTCGGCCACCGCCACGGAGTCGTTGCCGCCGGGCGTGTTGCAGACGGCGATGCCCAGGTCGCTCGCGGCGGCCACGTCCACCGTGTCCACGCCGACGCCGATCTTGCTGATCACCTTGAGGCCGGGCACGGCGGCCATCACCTCGCGCGTGACGCGGATGCCGCCGGAGATCAGCGCGCCCTGGCAGCCCTGGGCATCGGCGATGAAGTCGGCCTCCAGGTGGCGGCGGTAGTCGGGGTCGCGGTTGGGCTTGCCCAGGCGCACGTCGAAGCCCTGTTCGCGCAGCCAGGGAATGCTGGGGTCGTCGGGCATCACGCGTTCCCAGATCAGGACGGGTTCGTTTCGTTGGGCGGTCATCGGGTCTTCTTCGGAAGGGGGTTCAGGCGTCGGGGAAACCGAACACGCGGGCGGGGTTGTGGACCAGGATCTGCTCGCGCAGGGCCGCATCGGGCACGGCGCGCGCGAGCAGCTCGACCAGGTCGGCGTCGTTGGGCATGGTGGTGGTGGCCGCGTCGTACAGCGGGTGCGGCCAGTCGGTGGCCCACAGCATGCGCCAGGGGTTGAGCGCGACCACGCGGCGGATCAGCTCGACCGCGCCGTCGTAAGGCGGCGCGAAGCGGTGGTCCACGCGCGAGACCTTCACCCACCAGTTGCCGCGCGTGACGGCCTCGCGCAGGAAGCGGAAGCCCTCGCCGTCGAGCTCACCCGGGTTCAGGTAGGCCAGGTGGTCCACCACCACCTCGGCGCGGATGTCCAGCAGCAGCCGCGCCTGCGCCGCGAGCTCGTCGGCGGTGGCGTGCAGCGAGATGCACCAGCCCAGCGCCTCGGCCCGGCGCACCTGGCGGCGAAAGGCCGCGGCGTCGAAGGCCGCGCCGAAGCGCGACAGGATGTTGAAGCGCGCGCTGCGCACGCCGGCGGCATGCAGTTCCTCGCAGGCCGCGTCGGACACGCTGTCGTCCAGCAGGGCCACGCCCCGGTAGCGCGCCGGGTCCGAGCGCAAGGCGCTCAGCAGCACCGTGTGGTCGCTGCCGTACACCGAAGGCTGCACCAGCACCGCGCGCTGCACGCCCAGGCGCTCGTGCAAGGTGCGCAGCTCGTCGAGCCAGGCCACGGGCGGCTCGTAGCGGCGGCCGGGCAGCAGCAGGTCCGTGCGGGCCGGGTCGAAGACGTGGATCGCGCAGTCGCAGGCACGCGGCGGCAGCACCACCGTGGGCCGGCGGGTGTCGCGCCGCCAGTCGTGGTGGGCGTTCACGCGCCGGCCGCGCTGGCGCTGTAGTCGCCGGCGTTGTGCACCCAGCCGCGCGCGATGAAGTCCTCGCGCGGCGGGCTGAACACATCGAGCAGCAGGTGGTGGCCGTCGCCCACGCCTTCGGTGGTGTGAACCAGCTCCACCGGCACCACCGCCAGCGAGGGCGACGGGGCGGCCAGGTGCTCGTCGTCGCGCCAGAGGTTGGCGTCCTTGCCCCAGTTCACGCGCAGGTGGTGGATGAAGTTCCCCGCCAGCGCGAGCGAGCCCTGCTCCAGGTCGCTGTGGCTGTGCGGGCTCAGCGCCGTGCGGTCGCGCACGCCGTGGTACTCCACCCAGTTGATGCTGAGGGTGTCGGTCTGCAGCATCTTCAGGCGCGGGTTGTCGGCCGGCGCCGGCACCTTCGCCATCTCGAACACCTGCACCAGCGGCGCGCCGGGCTTGCGCCGGAACGGCCGGCCGGTGGGCTTGATGCGCGCATCGGGCTGGGCATAGGCGGCCTCGTTGAGCACCGTCGCGGGATCGATGTCGGGGCGGTTGGAGGCGATCACCGCGCAGGTGCCGGGCGCAGCCAGCCGGATGCTGGAGCGCCCCGCGGCCAGCACGCACACGCTGCCAGGGTTCGGCACCTGCACGCTGGCCCCCTGCCCCGCCGGCACGATGACCGCGCCCACATCGGGAAAGACCAGCAGCATCTCGGCCTTGCTCTCCACCTCGAAGGCGTCGGTGCCCGCCTCCACCCACTCGACGATGAAGTTCTGCGCCCGCAGGCGGCGGTGGCGGTTGCCCGCGATGGTCAGCGCGGGGTGATCGGCAAAGGCCGCGAAGCTGCGCGGACGGACACCGGAAGAAGGGGAAGCGGGTGTGGGTGACATGGCGGAAGGAAAGGGATCAGGAATGCGGCGATCATCACCCGCCCCGCACCTGTGAAGCAATGCGAACGCGGCCGTTTTCTGCCTGCCGGAAAGCGGGCCGAGTTTCGTTGACACCCTGGGAGCCGCTCGGGAATCATCGATCCATTCCCCTTCATTCCATCGAGACCCGGAGACATTCATGAAACACCTTCACCGTTCCCTGCTCGGCGCGCTGGCCGGCGCCGCCCTCGTGCTGGGCGCATCCACCGCGCACGCGCAGGCCGACGATTTCCCGAACAAGCCCATCCGCCTCGTGGTGCCCTTCGCCGCGGGCGGCACCATGGACCTGTTCGGCCGCCTCGTGGGCGGCGAGATGGCCAAGGCCCTGAACCAGACGGTCGTGGTCGAGAACATGCCGGGCGCCGGCGGCTCCATCGCCACCGGCAACGTGGCGCGCTCCACGCCCGACGGCCACTCGATCTGCTTCTGCGCCACCGGCAGCACCGTGATCCTGCCGCTGATGGACGCCAAGCTGCCCTACAAGGTCGCGACCGACCTGCCGCCCGTGGGCCATGTGCTGCGCATCGAGCAGACCATCCTCGTCAACGCCGAAAAAGGCGCGCCCAACCTGGCCGCGCTGATCAGCAAGGCCAAGGCCAAGCCGGGCGGCATGTTCTACGGCACGCCGGGCAACGGCACCTCCAACCACCTGGCCGGCGAGCTGTTCAAGATCGCGGCCGGGCTGGACATCGGCACCGTGCACTACAAGGGCGAGTCCGCCGCCGTGCTGGACCTGCTCACCGGCCAGATCGACTTCATGGTGGCCTCGGTCTCCTTCGCCGATCCGCAGGTCAAGTCGGGCAAGCTGCGCATCCTCGCGCTCACCGGCCCCAAGCGCGTCTCCGCCTACCCCGACGTGCCCACCATCGCCGAGTCCGGCTACCCCGGCTACGAAGCCACCACGCAGGTCGGCCTGCACGTCGCCAAGGGCACGCCCCAGGCGCGCATCGACAAGCTCAACGCCGCGATGAACACCGCGCTCAAGAGCAAGGAACTGCTGGACCGCATGGCCGCCAGCGGCGTCTCGCCCGTGGGTGGCACGCCCGACGGCTACGCCAGCTTCCTGCGCCAGGAGAACGACAAGTGGGGCAAGGTGATCAAGCAGGCCGGCATCAAGCTGGAGTAAGCCGACATGCCGACCACCCTGTTGATGCTCCCGCCGCAGATCCCTGCCACCCGTGACTGGGCCCAGCGGCTGGGGGCGGCCTTGCCTGAGCTGAAGATCGTTGTCGCCGAAACCGACGATGAAGCCCTGGTGGCCGTCGCGCAGGCCGATGCGGCCGTGGGCACGCTCACGCCCGCGCTGCTGGCGGCCGCGCCCCGCCTGCGCTGGCTGCACTCGCCGCTGGCCGCGCCGCCCACCGGCTACTTCTTCCCCGAGCTGGTCAGCCACAGCGTGACCGTGACCAACGTGCGCGGCATCTTCAACGACCACATCAGCGCGCACATCCTCTCGTTCGTGCTGGCCTTCTCGCGCGCGCTGCACCGCTTCATCCCGCAGCAGCAGCGCGGCGAGTGGCTGCAACCGCCGCGCTACGAGGGCACGGTCTACCTGCCCGAGGCCACCGCGCTGATCGTGGGCGTGGGCGGCATCGGCGCGGAAACCGCGCGCCTGCTCGCGGCCTTCGGCGTGCGCGTGATCGGCACCGACGCGCAGCGCACCGCGCCGCCCGAGGGCATGACCGAGTTGCACCCGGCGCAGGCGCTGGACGAGCTGCTGCCGCGCGCCGATTTCGTCATCGTCACCGTGCCGCACACGCCCGAGACCGAAGGCTTGTTCGACCGCGCGCGCTTGCAGCGCATGAAGCGCGGCGCCTTCTTCATCAACATCGGGCGCGGCATGACCACGCGGCTGGACGACTTGCTCGCCGCGCTGCAGGCCGGCGAGGTGGGCGGTGCCGGGCTGGACGTGTTCGAGCAGGAACCCCTGCCCGCCGGCCACCCGCTGTGGACGCAACCCGGTGTGTTCATCACGCCCCACGTGGCCATGTGGGGGCCGTACTACAACGAGCGCCGCTACGAGATCCTGCGCGACAACTGCCAGCGCTTCCTCGCCGGGCAGGACCTCGCCAACCGCGTCGACAAGGCGCTCTGGTACTGAGCCGAGGCCGCGCCATGGAACTCAAGGGTATGATCCGCTCCCCCTCCCGACCCTGCGGGAGCGGACCGACGACGATGCCCATGGCCGACGACCCCGACGCCTCCGACGACCACCCCAGCGGATCGATCCGGGCCATCTCGCGCGCGCTGCAGATCCTGCGGATCATGAACACGCAGCCGACCTGGAGCCTGCACAGCCTGCACCTGCAGACCGCGCTGCCCAAGTCCACCATCTTCCGCATCCTGCACACCCTGCAGCTCGAAGGCTATGTGCGGCTGGAAGGCGGCGTGGGCGTCTACCGGCTCACCGAGAAGATCCTGGAAATGAGCGGCGGCTTCACCGAGAAGTCGCTGTTCGTCGAGGTCGGCTCGCCGCTGGCGCTGCGCCTGACCAAGGCCATCAAGTGGCCGGTGGCGCTGGGCGTGCTCGACGGCGACGCCATCGTGGTGCGCTACAGCGGCATGCCCTACAGCCCGATCGCCGCGCACTCCACCACCATCGGCCGGCGCCTGGGCCTGGCCGACACCGCCATGGGCCGCTCCTACCTCGCCTTCTGCCCCGAGGTCGAGCGCGAGATCCTGTTCGACATGCTGCGCGCCGCGCCCGGCGGCAGCCAGCTCGGCCACGAGGAACTGCTGTTGCAGGAACTCGCGGCCATCCGCCAGCAGGGCTACGCCGTGCGCCAGCCCAATCCGCAGCGGCGCACCGCCACCCTGGCCACGCCGGTGATGCACCGCACCGAGGTCGTGGGCCTCATGGGCATGACCACCTTCGGCAACCTCATGACCCCGGCCACGGTGGCGCAGTACGCGCCGCAACTGCAGGCCGCCGCCGCCGCCGTGAGCGAGGCCTACGCGGCGCGCCTGCCGCCCAGCCCGGACACCGGCGCGCCTTTCTGACCTGCGGAAAGTCGCACCACGGCGCTTGCCGCGCCCGGCCGGCGACGCGACCATGGCGGCTCGGGCAACGACGCCCGCCATCCACAGGAAACACCGTTCGATGAAAACACGGGGCCACATCCGCCAGCGCGGGCTCACGCTGGGCACTTTCGTGAAGACCGACTCCCCCCAGATCACCGAGATCCTGGGCGGCACCGACCTCGACTTCGTCGTCGTGGACGCCGAGCACGCGCCCTTCGACCGCCTCGCGCTGGACCGCCACATGATGGCCGGGCGCGCCAGCGGCATCCCGGTCCTCGTTCGCATCACGGACACCGCGCCCGCCACCATCCAGTCCGTGCTCGACCTCGGTGCCGCCGGCCTGCTGGTGCCGCGCGTGGACAACGCGGCGCAGGCCCGTGACGTGGTCTCGCGCGCCCGCTACCGCCAGGGCAGCCGGGGCTTTTCCATCTCGCCGCGCAGCGCCGGCTACGGCACGATGCGCATGGCCGACGCGATGGACGCGGGCGACCAGACCCTGATCCTGTGCCAGATCGAAAGCGCCGACGGCGTCACCGAAGCCTTCGACATCGCGGCCACCCCGGGCGTGGACGGCCTCTTCATCGGCCGTGCCGACCTGGCCCTTTCGATGGGCCTCGACGACATCCGCGCGCCCGCCGTGTCCGAGGCCTGCGACCGCATCATCGAAGCGGCGAAGGCCGCCGGCGTGAGCGCGGCCATGTTCGTGCCCAACGAGGCCGAAGCCCTCGCCTTCCGCGAGCGCGGCATCGACTGCTTCGTGGTCTCGTCCGACCAGTCGCTGCTGCGCCAGGCGACCCAGCAGTTCGCGGCCGCGTCCACCGCGCTGCGCCAGAGCGCGCGCTGACGCCTCAGGCCGCCATGCCCAGGCGGCGCATCCAGCCGGCCAGCGCCTGCTCGTCGGCGTTGCCGGCCTGGTAGGCCGCCAGCATGGCCGCGTGCGACTCGGGCCGATGCTGGTTGAGCTTGACCTTGCACTGCAGGTTCGACACGCGCAGCTCGAAGGCCGTGATGCCCTGCATCAGCTTGTGCTGGAAGTCCTCGTCCAGGCCGCGCCACTGGTCCGCATAGGCCGGGTCGTGGTCGTGGATCAGGTGCTTGAGCAGGCGGTCCTTGGTCTCGAAGCCGTCGAGCACGCGCGCCTGCACCGTGGCGTGCACCGCCAGGTAGTTCCAGGTCGGCACGCGGGCGAGATCCGGATAGACGCGCGGCGTCATGTAGGCGTGCGGCCCGAGGAACGTCACCACCGCCTGCGGGCGCGCCGCAAGGTAGCGGCCGTGCGCATTGGGCTTGGCGCAGTGACCCAGCAGCGTGAGCCCGCCGTCCTCCTCCAGCAGGTGCAGTGGCAGGTGGGTGACGAAGGGCAGGCCATCGTCGTCGGTGGAGATCAGGCTGGCGAACGGGTGCGCGCGCATCAGCTCCAGGGCGATGGCGGGGTCTTTGGCAACGAACTGGGGTGGCAGGTACATGGGGCGGCCTCTGATGGGAACGGATCACTGTAACGCCGCTTCGCTTTCGCCACGCTCGCTCCTATCATGAGGCCATGCCCGCCTCGGACATCCTCGCTCATCCGGCGTTCCAGAGCGCCGTGCTGCCCCTGCTGCTGTGTCTCGCAGGGGTGGGTCTTCTGCTGCGCGCGGCCGGGCCCAACCGGGCCGCGCTCGGCGCCGCCCTGGGCCTGCTGGTGGCGCTGGCGTACTTCCCGGGGTTCGACTGGCCGGCGAGCGCCCGGGCGCAGAAGCTGCCCTGGATCGCACTCGCGGGCTGCGCGATCGCCGCCCTGCTCCTGTGGCGCGCGGCCTCCGGGCTGGCCCCGGCGCGCCCCTGGTGGCGCGGCATCGCCCTGGCCGCGGTGCTCACCGTGGCCTGCCTGGGACTGGCTGCCGCAGCCGGACTGGGCGGCTCGCTGCTGCTGGCCCAGCTGGCGCTGATGGCGGCCGTGGCCGCCGCCGTGCCGGGCCTATGGTCCTGGTGGCGGCCCTCGTCCGGCTTGTGGGTGGCACCCGCCGCCCTGCTGCCGCAATTGCTGGTCGCTCTGTGGATCGCCGCCGCCCTGCCCATGGCGCCGTGGAACGCCGGGGCCGCCGGCACCGCCACCGACGACCTCTACTACACCCCTCAGTGGAAATGACCCCACAGCCCGGGACCCCGCGCTCGATGCGATGATGGCCGCCATGCCATCCCCCACGGACCTTCCCGCCGACTGGCCCGCGCTCTGGCAACAGATCGTGCTGGCGCGCAGCTCGGGCCAGGCGGGGCCGCCGCTGCGCTGGTGCGCGCAGCACGGCTGGCAACTGGCCCAGGCGGGCGACGACACACGCACCGCCGAGCTGTTCCAGCTCTACAAGCCCTTGCTGGACGCCCGCCGCACCGACGGGCAGACACCCTGGGTGGTGGCCCAGCTCGGCCAGAGCCTGGACGGCTTCGTCGCCACCGCCACCGGCGACTCCTATTACGTGAACGGGCCGCATTGCCTGCTGCACCTGCACCGGCTGCGCGCGCTGTGCGACGCGGTGCTGGTGGGGGCCGGCACGGTGGCGATCGACAACCCCCAGCTCACCACACGGCGCGTGCCCGGGCCGCAACCGGTGCGCGTGGTGGTGGACCCCGCCGTGCGGCTGGACGGTCAGTCGCGCGTGTTCCAGGACGGCCAGGCGCCCTCGATCTGGGTCTGCGATGCGCGCCACGCCGCGCGGGCCCGCGAGCGCCTGGGCGCCGGGCCTGCCGAGGTGCTGGCGGTGGAAGGCCTGCTGGACGACGGCGAGGACTACCAGCCGGCGCGGGTCGCGCAGGCGCTGGCCGCGCGCGGCCTGCGTGTGCTGTTCGTCGAAGGTGGTGGCATGACCGTCTCGCGCTTCTTCACCGCCGGCGTGCTCAGCCGCCTGCACCTGGTGATCGCCCCGGTGCTGATCGGCCAGGGCCGGCGCGGCCTGCGTGCCCCGGCGCACGACGTGATGGCCGACTGCCCCCGCCCGCCCACGCGCACCTTGCCGCTGGGCGAGGACGTGCTGTGGGACCTGGACCTCGGCGGCGCGCGCCGCGCCTGAGACCCCGTCTGGCACTCACAGCAAGGGTCGCAGCTCGCGCGCGGCGTCCTGCAGCAGCGGCAACAGGTCTTTCTGGAACACCGGCGCCTCGAAGCGGTCGGGCGCCGCCACCACGTTGAGCGCGGCGACGGTGCGGCCCTGCATGTTGCGCAGGGGCACGGCCAGCGCGAACACCCCCAGCTCATGCTCTTCGCGGGCGATGCACAGGTCGTCGCTGCGCACCTGGGCGATGACGGCGCGAAAGGCCTTGTGCTCCACGGTGGTGTGCGGCGTCAGCCGCGGCAGCTCGCGGCCCTTGAGCCAGGTGGAGAACTCGGCGCGCGGCAGGCCCGCGAGCAGCACGCGGCCGGTGGAGGTGGCGTGCGCGGGCAGGCGCGCGCCCAGGTGCAGGCCATAGGCCATGAGCCGCTGGCCACCGAGCGACACATTGCGCGCCACGATCACCACCTGGTCACCATCGAGCACGGCGGCCGAGAAGGACTCGCGCGCCTGGGCGGCGAGCCGGTTCAGCGTGGGCTGCAGCAGGCGCGGCAAGCGGGCCGAGGCCAGGTAGCTGCCGGAAAAGCGCAGCACCTTGGGCGAGAGCCAGTAGTGGCTGCCGTCGGACTCCAGGTAACCCAGGCGCGCCAGGGTGAGCAGGTGCCGGCGCGCCGCCGCGCGCGTGAGACCGGCGCGTTCGGCGGCCTGGGTGGCGTTGAGGCGCTGGCGCTCGGTGTCGAAGCTCTCCAGCACCGCCATGCCCTTGGCCATGCCCTCGATGAAATCGGCCTTGGCGATGGGGGGCGGTGTGGCGGTCATGCGCGGATTATGCCCGCGCGAATGAATTTGCGCGGTGATCGCACAACGAGTCCGATGATCGCGCAAATGACCACCCGCGCCGTTGTGTCCGGGCCGCAGGCTTTTTATGCTGCGGGCATTCTTTCAGGAGACAACCATGCGTACCCAGGTCGCCATCATCGGCGCCGGCCCTTCGGGCCTGCTGCTCGGACAACTGCTGCACAAGGCCGGCATCGACAACATCATCGTCGAGCGCCAGAGCGGTGAATACGTGCTGGGCCGCATCCGCGCCGGCATCCTGGAACAGATCACCACCGACCTGCTGCGCGAGGTGGGCGTGGGCGCGCGGCTGGACGCCGAAGGCACGGTGCACCACAGCATCGAGCTGGTGTTTGCCGGCACGCGCCACGCCATCGACGTGCACGGCCTCACCGACGGCAAGGTCGTCACCGCCTACGGCCAGACCGAGCTCACGCGCGACCTGATGGAAGCGCGCAGCGCCGCCGCGCTGCCCACGGTGTACGAAGCCGCGAACGTGGAGGTGCTGGACTACGACAGCGAACACCCGAAGGTGCGCTACCAGAAGGACGGCCAGACCCATGAGATCGAGTGCGATTTCATCGCCGGCTGCGACGGCTTCCACGGCGTGTGCCGCGCCAGCGTGCCCAAGGGCGCCATCCAGGAATACGAGAAGGTCTATCCCTTCGGCTGGCTCGGCGTGCTGGCCGATGTGCCGCCGGTCTCGCCCCACGCCATCGTGTACGCCAACAGCGAACGCGGCTTCGCGCTGTGCTCCATGCGCAGCCTCACGCGCAGCCGCTACTACGTGCAGTGCCCGCTGGACGACAAGGTCGAGGACTGGAGCGACCAGCGCTTCTGGGACGAGCTGCGCCTTCGCCTCGACCCCGAGATGGCCTCGCGCGTGATCACCGGCCCCACCATCGAGAAGAGCATCGCGCCGCTGCGCAGTTTCGTGGCCGAGCCGATGCGCTTTGGCCGCATGTTCCTGGCCGGCGACGCGGCCCACATCGTGCCGCCCACCGGCGCCAAGGGCCTGAACCTGGCGGCCAGCGACGTGAAGTACCTCTCAGGCGCCTTCATCGAGTACTACCAGGACAAGACCTCGGCCGGCATCGACACCTACTCCGAGCGCTGCCTGCGCCGCGTCTGGAAGGCCGAGCGCTTCTCGTGGTGGCTCACCTCGCTGATGCACCGCTTCCCCGACACTGCCGGTTTCGGGCAGAAGATCCAGGAAGCCGAGCTGGACTACGTCGTGAACTCGGTCTCGATGTCGCGCTCGCTGGCCGAGAACTACGTGGGCCTGCCGCTGAACTTCGGCGAGCGCTGAGACAGCGCACAGCGCTGAGACCAACGGGCGACGGTGTCGCCCGTTTGCGTTTCTGCGGCGGGGCTTGCGGGTACATTGCGGCCACACCGTCCTCCAA
>Ga0247823_10000030_pt1 | contig 98892 bp, 105 predicted proteins | sample 13C_PalmiticAcid_2_FD_192426 | JGI IMG/M metagenome (GOLD analysis project Ga0247823, IMG submission 192426) | Soil microbial communities from agricultural site in Penn Yan, New York, United States - 13C_PalmiticAcid_Day30 | ecosystem: Environmental > Terrestrial > Soil > Agricultural land... | reverse complement strand
TCGACCGCCTCTTCGACGGTGAAGGCGGCATGGCCCGCCGCGATCGGCGCGCCGAACTTCGCCAGCAGTTCCTTGGCCTGATATTCGTGGATGTTCATGGGGCAGATCCCTTGCGTTGCAGCAAAATTCGCCCGCCTTAAGCACAGCGGTCCACTGGAATCAAATAACCTTTCTATGCGGTTACGACGCAATTGCAATAATGCGGCGCCGGTCGGCGCTGGAACTTGATAATATCCCTGTTTGCAACGCGTTAGTTGCGCGCGAATCCCGTCGCACAAAGCGCCGCCGAACTGGTCGCGACTGCGACGATCTCCGGATCGCCGAGCGACCGGATGCGGCGCAGGAATCGATCCACCGACTCGGCCTCGCGCGCTTTGGGCAGGTCGGCGATGCGCATCAGCTGCGCAAGGCTGAGCCGGTCGACCATCCGCTCCGCCATGCACGCCGCCAGGGACTGCGAGAGCCCGGCGTTGATCAGGCCGGTGCGCAGGCGCGCTTCCGGCACGGCGCAGGCGGAGAGGGAAAGAGCGATCAGGAGAAGAGGTGCGCTTCGCATGGCGCAGCGCTATATCGCCCGGCATGAATGCCGCAATCGGGATCCTGCTGCTCCTCGGCACCGTCGCGATGATGGAGGGTGTGGCCTATGCCGCACACCGCTGGGTCATGCACGGGCCGGGCTGGTTCCTGCACAAGAGCCATCACGAACCCCGCACGGGCATGTTCGAGCTCAACGATCTCTATGCCGTTATATTCGCCATTCCATCGATCGTGCTGCTCTATGCCGGCGCGCAACTGGGCTGGTGGCCGGGCTTGATCTGGATCGGCGCCGGGATCGCAGCCTATGGCGCGATCTATTTCGGCTTCCATGACGTCATCGTGCACCGGCGGATCGGGCATCGCTACGTCCCGCGATCCAGTTATATGAAACGGATCGTCCAGGCGCACCGGCTGCATCACGCGGTCGAGACCAAAGATGGCACCGTCAGCTTCGGTTTTCTCTGGGCGCCCGCTCCGGATGCGCTGAAGGCCGAATTGAACGCGCGCGGCAACGCCGGCGTGCGCGTGCCGGCCGCACGCTCCTGATCGCCGATCCGATCTTCTACGCGCTGGCGATACCCGCCGTTGCGCTACTCGGCCTGTCCAAGGGCGGATTTGCCGGCGCCGGCGCGCTGTCGCTGCCGATGATCGCCTTCGCCACCGATCCGGTTCAGGCTGCGGCGATCCTGCTCCCGCTGCTGATCGCGCAGGATGTGGTCGGCGTCTGGGCGTTCCGACGCAGTATCGACCTGTTCGTATTGGGCTGGACGCTGGCGGGGGCAGTGATCGGGATCGCGCTGGGCTATTGGTACGCCGCGAGCGTGTCGGCAGACGCGGTGCTGGCGATGGTCGGCGGCATCTCGATCGCGTTCGGCGCCTATCGGTTGTGGCGTGACCGGCTTGGAGCCGCCGCCCCCTCCGACTCGTCGGGGTGGATCGGCTCGCTGTTCGGGATCGCTTCGGGATTCACCAGTCAGATCGCCCATGCCGGACAGCCGCCCTGGCAGCTCTGGGTGCTGCCGCGCCGCTTGCCCCGCGACATGCTGGTGGGCACCACCGCAGTCTATTTCGCGCTGGTCAACTGGATCAAGGTTCCCGCCTATCTCGCGCTCGGGCAGTTCACGCGGGAGAATCTGCTAACCTCCGCCGCGCTGCTGCCGGTGGCGGTCGCCTCCACCTTTGCCGGTGTATGGCTGGTACGGCGCGTTGCGCCGGATCGTTTCTACACAGCGATCTATTGGCTGATGATCGCTGTGGGCTCGGTGCTGGTATGGAAAGCGCTGGTTTGAATCACAGCGTGGTAAAAAGGGCCGTGCCTTCTGGAGAAAGGCACGGCCGAGAGACTGTCAGGAGAGAGATTCCAGACCAGACCTCAGGGGGACACCTCGGGGAAGGTACCTGAGACCCGGATTTAAATATCCACTAACTTGGTAGGATTAGAAGTCAAGTTTCGGTTGGGTGCTGCATAGCGCACCTAATCGACTGCCCTCAGTCGAACAGTGAGGAGACCGAACTTTCGTCCGCTATACGGCGGATCGCCTCGGCGATCAGCGGCGCGATGGTGAGGTGGCGCGTGCTCTTCGCCTGTTCGACGATCGCGTGATTGCCGATCGTATCGGTGATGACGAGCTCCTTGAGCTCCGATCCGTCGACGCGCGCAACCGCGCCACCCGACAGCACGCCATGGGTACAGTAGGCGACTACGTCCTCGGCGCCCGCGGCCTTGAGCGCTGCGGCAGCGTTGCACAGCGTCCCAGCCGAATCGACGATGTCGTCGATCAGGATGCAGAAGCGGCCCGCGACGTCGCCGATGATGTTCATCACTTCCGATTCGCCCGCCTTTTCACGCCGCTTGTCGACGATCGCCAGCGGCGCGTTCTCGAGTCGCTTGGCGAGCGCACGTGCGCGCACCACGCCGCCGACGTCGGGCGACACGACCATCAGATTGCGGTCGGAGAAGCGCGCCTTGATGTCCTCGCTCATCACCGGCGCGGCGAAGAGATTGTCGGTGGGGATGTCGAAAAAGCCCTGGATCTGTCCGGCGTGCAGATCGACCGAAAGAACGCGGTTGGCGCCTGCGGTGGTGATGAGGTTGGCGACCAGCTTGGCCGAGATCGGTGTGCGCGGGCCGGGCTTCCGGTCCTGGCGGGCATAGCCGAAATAGGGGAGAACCGCGGTGATACGCTTGGCCGACGCGCGGCGGAGCGCGTCGATCATGATCAGCAGCTCCATCAGATTGTCGTTCGCCGGATAGGCGGTCGACTGGAGTACGAACACATCCTCGCCACGGACATTCTCGAGAATCTCGACGAAGATTTCCTCGTCTGCAAAGCGACGGACATTCGCCTTGGTCAGCGGAATCTCGAGATAGGAGGCGATCGCCTGGGCGAGCGGCAGGTTCGAATTGCCGGCCATCAGTTTCATGTGCGTCTCGCTCCCCAGCGAAGTGTGTCCTTAAACCTCCCCCTTAGGAGGGGATACGCATCGGGGAAAGGGCCGATTCGCCTATCCGTTCACCGCACGGTACAATGAAATTCATGACAGTGTTGCTGTCCCATCTCGACTCAGGCATTGAAAGAATATAACGAGGCCGTGAAATCATATTCCGTGCGCCGAACGGCGACCCGGAGGCCTACCTAACGCTGGAGAGAGCATGACCGTGGACGCCAGGCGCGCCAATCTGCCGCCGCTCAGCCTGCATGTGCCCGAGCCGAAATTCCGGCCGGGCGATGCGGTCGATTTCACCGAGGTCGATGTGCCGCCCGCAGGTGCGCAGCCCCGGCCCGACACCGCCGCGGCCCCGTCCACCTTCCATGAGCTCGCCTACACGCTGGTGCGCGTCCTCGACGAGGATGGCCAGGCGGTCGGCCCGTGGAACCCCAAGCTCGACGCCGACTCGCTGCGGAAGATGCTGCGCGACATGGCGCTGGTGCGCGCGTTCGACGAGCGCATGTTCCGCGCACAACGACAGGGCAAGACCAGCTTCTACATGAAGTGCACCGGCGAAGAGGCGGTGGCGATCGCGGCGGCGCATGCGCTGGCCAGCGACGACATGTGCTTCCCGAGCTACCGCCAGCAGGGGCTGTTGATCACCCGCGGCTACAGCCTCGTCCAGATGATGAACCAGATCTACTCGAACAAGGGTGACGATCTGCAGGGCAAACAGCTGCCGATCATGTACTCGTCGAGAGAGAAGGGCTTCTTCTCGATCTCGGGCAACCTCACCACGCAGTATCCGCAGGCGGTGGGCTGGGCGATGGCGAGCGCGGCCAAGGGAGACACCCGCATCGCCGCGACCTGGTGCGGCGAGGGTTCGACCGCAGAGGGCGACTTCCACTCCGCGCTGACCTTCGCTACCGTCTATAAGGCACCGGTGATCCTCAACGTCGTCAACAACCAGTGGGCGATCTCGAGCTTCTCGGGCTTTGCCGGGGCCGAAGCAACGACGTTCGCGGCGCGCGCGCTGGGCTATGGCATCGCCGGGCTGCGGGTGGACGGCAACGACGCACTGGCGGTCTATGCCGCAACGTTGTGGGCCGCCGAGCGCGCACGGACCAACCAGGGTCCGACGCTGATCGAGCATTTCACCTACCGCGCCGAGGGGCACTCCACCTCCGACGACCCCACCCAGTATCGCAGCGCGGGCGAGCCGACCGCATGGCCGCTCGGTGACCCCATCGCGCGCCTCAAGGCGCATCTGATCGCGATCGGCGAATGGGACGAGGAGCGCCATGCCGAACAGGATCGCGCGCTCGCCGAAGAGGTGAAGGCGGCGCAAAAGGAAGCCGAGAAGAACGGCATCCTCGGCCACGGCCTCCACCAGCCGCTCGATTCGCTGTTCGACGGCGTATTCGAGGAAATGCCCTGGCACCTGCGCGAGCAGCGCCAGATGATGCTCGATGAGGAAGAGGCTTCGGGCCGTCCCTGGGCGCGCAAGCAATGAGCGAGGCAATCGTGAGCGAAGCTCCCAAGCGCATGAACGACGCGGGTGCCAGCACCCGCATGAACATGATCCAGGCGATCAACTCCGCGCTCGACGTGATGATGGCGCGCGATCCCGATGTCATCGTGATGGGCGAGGATGTCGGCTATTTCGGCGGTGTGTTCCGCGCCACCGCGGGGCTGCAGGCGAAGCATGGCAAGACGCGTGTGTTCGACACCCCGATCACCGAATGCGGCATTGTCGGCGTCGCGATCGGCATGGGCGCCTATGGCCTGCGTCCGGTGCCGGAGATCCAGTTCGCCGATTACATCTATCCGGCGCTCGACCAGCTCGTCTCCGAAGCGGCGCGGCTGCGCTACCGTTCGGACGGACAGTTCACCGCGCCGCTGACGATCCGCTCGCCCTATGGCGGCGGCATCTTCGGCGGGCAGACGCACTCGCAGTCGCCCGAGGGCATCTTCACCCATGTCTCAGGCGTGAAGACGGTGATCCCCTCGACCCCGTACGATGCCAAGGGTCTGCTGATCGCGTCGATCGAGGACAATGACCCGGTCATCTTCTTCGAGCCCAAGCGCATCTATAACGGCCCATTCAACGGCCATTGGGATCGTCCGGCTGAGAATTGGTCGAAGCATCCAGGCGGCGAGGTGCCCGAGGGCTATTACCGCGTCGAGCTGGGCAAGGCGGCGATCGTCCGCCCCGGCGAGGCGCTGACCGTTCTTGCCTATGGCACGATGGTGCATGTCGTGAAGGCGACGGTCGAAGAGATGGGTATCGACGCCGAGATCATCGATCTGCGCACCCTCGTCCCGCTCGACATCGAGACGATCGAGGAGTCGGTCAAGAAGACCGGCCGCTGCATGGTGGTGCACGAGGCGACGCGCACCAGCGGCTTCGGCGCCGAGCTGGCAAGCCTGGTGCAGGAGCGCTGCTTCTATCACCTCGAAGCGCCGGTCGAGCGCGTCACCGGCTTCGACACCCCATATCCGCACAGCCTGGAATGGGCGTATTTCCCCGGGCCGGTCCGAATCGGACAAGCGCTCAAGAAGATCCTGAAGGACTGACCCGCATGGCACGCTTTACGTTTCGTCTGCCCGACATCGGTGAAGGCATTGCCGAGGCCGAGATCGTCGCCTGGCACGTCAAGGTCGGCGATCGCGTCGAGGAGGACCAGCAGGTCGCCGACATGATGACCGACAAGGCGACCGTCGAGATGGAATCGCCCGTCTCCGGCGTCGTCGTCGAACTGGCCGGCGAAGTCGGCGATCAGGTCGCGATCGGCGCGGCGCTGATCGTGGTCGAGACCGACGGCGAGGTCGCCGAAGCGCCCGAAGCCGCCCCTGGCGCCGAGACTGTCGAGGCGCAGGTCGAGGCGGAAACGCCGGGCGTCGAGGCGGCTGTAGAAACTCCAGCGCCAGCCCCGGTCGCAACGCCGGCTCCTGTACCAGCGCCCCAGCCGGTGGCCGCAGCACCCGTGTCCGCGCATCGCGACATCCTCGCCTCGCCCGCCGTTCGTCAGCGCGCGAAGGATCTCGGCGTCGACCTGAGCCAGGTGAAGGCCGAAGGCGACCGTATCCGCCACGCCGATCTCGACGCCTTCCTGCGCTACGGCTCGGGTCAGGGCTATCACGCGCCGCACGCCAGCCGCGCACGGGAGGACGTGCCGGTCAAGGTCATCGGCATGCGCCGCAAGATCGCGGAGAACATGGCCGCGTCGAAGCGCGCCATCCCGCACTTCACCTATGTCGACGAGATCGACGTGACCGCGCTGGAAGAAATGCGCGCGGATCTGAACGCCAATCGTGGCGCGCGGCCCAAGCTCACCATGCTTCCGTTCGTGATCGCCGCGATCTGCCGCACGCTGCCCGACTTCCCAATGCTCAACGCCCGCTATGACGATGAGGCGGGCGTGGTGACGCGCCACGGCCGCGTGCATATGGGCATGGCAACCCAGACCGATGCGGGCCTGATGGTCCCGGTGATCCGCGATGCGCAGGATATGAATGTCTGGCAGATTGCAGCCGAGATCACCCGCCTCGCCGAAGCCGCGCGTACCGGCAAGGCGAAGGTGGAGGAGCTGTCCGGCTCGACGATCACCGTCACCTCGCTCGGCCCGCTCGGCGGGATCGCGACGACGCCGGTGATCAACAAGCCCGAAGTCGCGATCATCGGTCCCAACAAGATCGTCGAACGCCCTGTGTTCCACGGCGACGAGATCGTCCGCGCCAAGCTGATGAACCTGTCGATCAGCTGCGACCATCGCGTCGTCGATGGCTGGGATGCGGCAAGCTATGTGCAGGCATTGCGCAAGCTGCTCGAAACCCCCGTGCTGCTGTTCGCCGACTGATATGCGTCCGCAGGCCCGCCTCGCACGCGCGGTCGGCCTGTCCATTCCTGTGGCGGTGGCGATCTGGTTCGCCGCCGCACACTGGCTTCCTCCAGTCCCGATGCAGCCGCTGCGGTTTGTGCTCGGCTGCACCGGCGCGGCGGCGCTGCTCGGCTTCCTGCCGGGGATCGAAGCGGTCGCCCATGAACGACTGTTCTCGCGCGCGATCGATCCGCTTGCCGGTGCCGATTCGCGACGGCTGATCGTCAACCAGCGCTATGTCCAGAACACGCTGGAGCAATTCTGCCTCTTCGCACCCGGACTGGCCTTGCTCGGCATCTATGCCGCCGATTTGCGCGTGGTCGCAGCGACCACGATCACCTGGGTGCTTGGCCGCTGGGCCTTCTGGATCGGCTATCACCGCGATCCGGTGCTGCGCGGGATCGGCGCGTCGTCGCTGGCACAAAGCCTGATCGTGCTCGCCTGGGGGGTCGGCGTTTTCGGGCACGAGCTGGCGGGCTGGCCCGGCGGCGTGGCGCTGGTCGGGCCGTTCGTGGCGATCGAGATCTATCTGTTCGCGATACTCAGCCGCCCGCCCGTGGCCGAACGCTAGCGCATCAGCACTTCGCGCACCTTCTCGCGCCCGGCGATTCGGCGATCCTTCGCCTTGCGCTGCAAGGCCTCGGTCTCGCCCGCCGCTTCCAGAAGCCGCGCGGTGGTCGCGACGAACTGCGCGCGATCCCCCGGGCCGGCGAAACCGAAATAGCCAGATGCGTTGTGCCAGGTCCGGCGCGCGAGCAGTTCGCACTGCGCCCGGCTGGCCCCGATGATTTCGATCCGTGCGGCCAGCATCGCATCCGCGTCATCCGCGGTGGCAATCTCCCGCGCGCCCGGCTTGGTTTCGGCTGGCAAATCCGAACGATCGATCGCAGCGACAAGCTGTGCGTTGCGGTCGCGCGCGCGCTTGTCGTGATCCCGCGCCACCTGCTCGAGGTTGGAGATCGACACACAGTTCGACAGGACCTCCGGCTGCTGCTGGAGCAGATAGGGGCTGCTCAGGACGCCGAGATTATACTTGCCCATCGCATCGGCATAGGCGCGCACGTCCTTCTCGGCTTCGCGGATCGAAGCGAGGAAGGCGGCAGAGGCCACACCACGGTCCGCTGCGGCGCCCGGCACGCTCGGCCTGCCATCCGCGGCAATATCCACCTCGGCAAAGGTCCGCGCATCGACCGACGCGCGCGCGACATGGATCCGGCCCGCGCCCGCGCCCGCCAGCGCGCCGGTCAGCGGCAGCACGATCAATGCGCCTCCCACGACCAGCCATTGCCGCGTTCGGCTTCCAGCCGCGAGTACCAGCAGCCACAGCGCAAGGCCGACACCCGCGCCGGCCAGCACCATGGTCCAGAAATCGAGGCGGGGCAGCAGCTTCGGCGCGAAGGCGGCGGCAAGGATGAGCGCGAGGCAGCTCAGCAGCGCGATCAACAGCGGCCATCCGAGCAACACGCTCTGGCGTGTGCCCGCATCTTCGAACTCGATATCGTCGCTCATGCTTTCCCCCACCCACAATGGCGTAGCAGGCCGGCTCAGCGCGGGCGAGAGGCTATTCCGGGCGCGCGCGCGCCTGGGGATAGGTGCCGAGCACGCGCATCGACTTGGTGTGGAAGCGCAGCTCGTCGAGCGCACGGTCGACCGCCGGGTCGCCGGGGCGGCCGACGATGTCGCAATAGAATTCGGTCGCCGCAAAGCTGCCGCCGCGCTGGTAGCTTTCCAGCTTGGTCATGTTGACGCCGTTGGTCGCAAAACCGCCCAGCGCCTTGTAGAGCGCGGCGGGGACGTTCTTCACTTCGAAAATGAAGGTGGTCATGAACAGCCCATGCTCTCGCAGCGGGGCTACCGACCGCGCCAGCACGACGAAGCGCGTCATATTGTGATCGGCGTCGGCGACATCATTCTCGAAGATGGTGAGGCCGTAGAGCGGCGCTGCACCCGGCGGGGCCAGCGCCGCGACCCGCGGATCCCCTGCTTCGGCGACGACCGCCGCGGCCCCGGCCGTGTCGGGATAGGAATGCGGGGCGATGCCCTGCGCCTTCAGCCACAGCCGGCACTGGCCCAGCGCCTGCGGATGGCTCATCGCCTCACGCACGGCTGCGCGCTCGCCCAAACCCATCAGCGCGTAGCGAATCGGCAGGAAATGCTCGCCGATGATGACCAGCCCGGATTCGGGCAGCAGGAAATGAATGTCGGCGACGCGGCCGTGGAGCGAATTCTCGATCGGGATGATCGCGCAGTCGGCCTTGCCTTCGCGCACCGCGTCGATCGCGTCCTCGAAGCTGAAACAGGGCAGCGGCAGGCCGGTGGGAAAGGCTTCGAGCGCCGCCATATGCGAATTGGCGCCGGGCGCGCCCTGAAACGCGACGGCGCGTTTGGGCTCGGCATGCGCTGCTTGCGTCATGCGTTCGACGATCGGGCGTGCGGGCGCGGCGAAACTTTCCATTGGCGGGCGCGATTAGCCGGGTGGAAGAAGCCGAGCAAGCCCGGGTTGCGGTGTGCAAAAGCCCACTCTAAAGGAACCGCCAAAGTTTCAACTTCGGGGCATACGGGCGCGCAATGGACAATCGCATGAACACGATCGCAGGCTGGGTCCTGTTCGGCTGTGCCTCGGCGCTCGGCCTGTCGATCGCCAGCGGCATGATCTATCACAGCGGCGCTCCCGAAAAGGCCGGCTATCCGGTCGAAAGCGCGGACGGCGCCGAGGGCGGCAGCGAGAAGGTTGTCGAGCCGATCGCCAACCGCCTTGCCAAGGCCGATGTCACAAAGGGCCAGGCCTCGTTCGCCAAGTGCGCGGCGTGCCACACGATTAACAGTGGCGGTGCCAATGGCGTCGGCCCGAACCTGTGGGCGGCGATGGGCAAGGCCCATGGCCATGTCGCGGGCTTCGCCTATTCCGAAGCGCTGAAGGGCGTGCCCGGCAACTGGACCTTCGAGGCGATGGACCATTGGCTGGCCAGCCCGCGCAAGTACGCGGCCGGCACCAAGATGACCTTTGCGGGCCTGTCGGATCCGCAGGAGCGCGCCAACGTCATCGCCTATCTGAATTCGCAGGGTTCGAACCTGCCACTCCCGGCGGCCGAAACGGCCCCTGCCGCGGGTGAAGGCGAAGGCAATGCCGCGGCACCCGCGGCCACCAACGCCGCAGAGCCGGCCAATGCCACGGCTCCGGCGGCAGAGGCGCCGAAGGGCCACTGAGCCCTTCGCGCCGCGGGGGCATCAGCCCCCGTTCTTGTCCTCGTAGAATTTCTGGACGATTTCCCATCCCTCTTCCGCGGTTTCGCAGAAGTGGAAGAGGTTGAGGTCGCGCGGGGAAATCACGCCTTCCTCGCACAACGCCTCGAAATCGACGACGCGGTTCCAGAAGTCCCTGCCGTAGAACAGCACCGGGATCGGCGCGATCTTGCCGGTCTGGATCAGCGTCAGCAGCTCGAACGATTCGTCGAACGTGCCGAATCCGCCCGGAAACACCGCCACTGCACGCGCGTGCAGCAGGAAGTGCATCTTCCTGAGCGCGAAATAGTGGAACTGGAACGACAGCGACGGGGTCACATATTCGTTCGGCGCCTGTTCGTGCGGCAGCACGATGTTGAGACCGATCGATTCGCAGCCCTTTTCGGTCGCACCGCGATTCGCTGCCTCCATGATCGACGGCCCGCCGCCCGAGCACACCACAAAGTGGCGCTCACCATCGGTGTCGAGCGGATAGCAGCTCGCCAGGCCGGCGAGCTCGCGCGCAACGTCGTAATATTTGGACTTCTCGATCAGCCGCTCGGCGATCCGGCGCGACTGGTCGTCGGTGGCGAGGTCGAGCAGCGCCTGCGCCTTGGACGGCTCGGGGATTCGCGCCGAGCCATAGATGACGAAGGTTGAGGCGATCTTCGCCTCATCGAGCAGCAGCTGCGGCTTCAGCAGCTCGAGCTGGAAGCGCACCGGACGCAGATCCTCGCGCAGCAGGAAATCCATGTCCTGAAAGGCGAGGCGATAGGCGGGATGCTCGGTCTGCGGCGTTGAGACACCGGTCGCGGCGGTCTCTGCATCCTGGCGTGCGCGCGGAAAGACGCGCGAGGGAACTTTCGTGTCTGTCATCCGCGGCTCATAAATCAAAAGATCAGCGGCAGAAAGGGCCACGCCCCATGTCGAGGTGGAGATGGTCGTGGTGCGCGGCGTTATAGTCGGGGCTCAGCACCGTCGCGAACCGCCGGCAGGCGGAGCGACGCACCGCACGCAGGAAGTCGCGCTCCTCGCCCCCACCGCGCCAGCCCTGCTGCACGGTGATTCGCCGCCCATCGGCCAGCACGAAGGCTGAGACATCGACCGCATTGGCCAGGCCGTGCTCGGAGACCCGTCCCGCCGAAACCGGGCCACCACCGATAATCCCCCGGCACGAATAGCTGCCCATCGTCTCGACCCGCACCAGTTCGCCGTTCAGGATCTCACGCGCGGCGGGAACCGCGGCGTTGCGGATCCACGCGATGAAGTTGCGCGCCAGCGGGCACCGCATCCCCTTGAGGTTGGTGACGGGCAGCCCGATGTCGATCAACTGCACCGCACCGATCACCGTACAGCCACCGCCATAATCGCGGTCGGGCAGCGGGCTGAACCGCGCCCCTTCGCGCGACAGATCGGCAAAGCATTGCTGGGTCTCGCGGCTGGTCGGCAGATCGAGCGTCACCGGCCCGCGCGGATCGGGGCGCACCGCCGGCCGGCGCGGCGGATCGCGGTCGCCGCCCCCGAAGACGCACCCGGCGAGCAACAGGAACGACAGAACCGGAACCGCGACACGCACCACCCGCATATCTGCTTCCTAGCATCAAGCGCTGGGCTGGAGAATCCCGCTTGGACGCGGCTCGGGAAGAAACGGCGCGAACAGTGCCGCGCGTACGCCATGCGGATCGGTCTCGCCGTCATCCACTCCGAAACGCAACGTCTCGCGCTTCGCCTCGGGCATGTGGAAGGTACCGAACAGCCGGTCGAACAACGCCAGGCTGGATCCCAGATTGCGGTCGAAATGCGCGGGATCGGTCGAATGGTGGATCTGGTGGTGCGCCGGGCCGAGCAGCACGCGGCCCCAGCGCGGCCCGAACCGCACCCACAGATGCGAATGCTGGAGATGGGTGACGAATACCGCCGCGAGCATGATCAGCAAGTTGGTCCCGCCCAGGGACCACGGGCTGACGCCAGCCCCCAGCATCTGCTCCAGCGCCGCGCCGGTCAGTCCCAGTATCAGCGCCTGAAGGTTGAAGAAGCCGATCGTCTCGACCGGATGGACCCGCCAGTTGGTGAACAGCGACAGGCTCTCGGCCTGGTGATGCACCTTGTGGAACCGCCACAGCAGCGGGATGCGATGCATCAGCCAGTGATCGAGCCAATAGGCGAACTCATAGGCGAGGAAGAGAATCGGGGTCGCGATCGCCGCGCACAGCCACACCGGCAGCATCCGCGCGCCCGGAGCGCCGAGGATATGCGTCGCGAAACCGCGCACCTGATCGGCCGAAAAGACCGCCCACCCGATCAGCAGCCCGGAAAAGAGCAGCCCGATCACGAAATAGGCGAGGTCGAGCCGCCCCGACGCGCTGTGCAGCAGGCGCCGCGGCAGCAGCACCCGTGCGAGCAGCCTGAAGCCCGTCGACCGCTTGCGCCGCAGCGGGATCGCCAGCATCGCGAACACCCCCAGCGAACCGATCAGCGCGCCGAGCGAGTAGGTCGATCCGGGCAGCAAAAAGGTTCCGCCAAGCTGATTGCCCCAGCTTGCCAGCATCTGCTCGATCGCGGCGAATGTCCGATCCACCCGTCATCCCTAACGCAGGGTCTTTGCGCATCGGTTAACCTCCGGAGAAGAATCGCGTCCGCGCCGCACCGCCTCGCGCTCTTCGCTTGACTTCGCGCCCGCCGCCGTTAGGGCCGCCGACGGGCCACGCGGTCCCAACGCCGCGCGTGCTCTCTGCAAGGAGAGACTGAATGACTGAGACTATTGTTACCGACGCCACAGTTGCGCCTGCCAAGCCCGCCATCAAGCCGGCTCGCCCCCATTTTTCCTCCGGTCCCTGCGCCAAGCCTCCGGGCTGGTCCGCCGACAAGCTCGACACCCAGGTTCTCGGCCGCTCGCATCGCTCGAAGCTCGGAAAGACGCGTCTCCAATACGCGATCGACCTGATGCGCGAGATGCTGAAGCTGCCCGACACGCACCGCATCGGCATCGTCCCCGGCTCCGACACCGGCGCGTTCGAGATGGCGATGTGGACGATGCTCGGCGCGCGCGGCGTGACCACGCTCGCCTGGGAGAGCTTCGGTGAAGGTTGGGTCACCGATGCCGTCAAGCAACTCAAGCTCGATCCAACGGTAATCCGCGCCGATTACGGCCAGCTTCCCGACCTTTCCCAGGTCGATTTCGCCGACGACGTGCTGTTCACCTGGAACGGCACCACCAGCGGCGTGCGCGTGCCGGATGGCGACTGGATCCCGGCGGACCGCGAAGGCCTGACCTTCGCCGATTCGACCAGCGCCGTGTTCGCCTACGACCTGCCGTGGGACAAGATCGATGTCGCGACCTTCTCGTGGCAGAAGGTGCTGGGCGGCGAGGGCGGCCATGGCGTGCTGATCCTCGGTCCGCGCGCAGTGGAACGGCTTGAGACCTACACGCCTGCATGGCCGCTGCCCAAAGTGTTTCGCCTGATGGCGAAGGGCAAGCTCGCCGAGGGCGTGTTCAAGGGCGAGACGATCAACACCCCGTCGATGCTCGCGGTCGAGGATGCGATCTTCGCGCTCGAATGGGCGAAGACTCTGGGCGGCCTCGACGGCCTGATCGCACGCAGCGACGCCAATGCCGCCGCGCTCGACCGGATCGTCGCGGAGCGCGACTGGCTCGGCCATCTCGCCGCCGACGAGGCCACGCGCTCGAAGACCAGCGTGTGCCTGACCGTCGAAGGTGCCGACGAAGCGTTCATCAAGACCTTCGCGTCGCTGCTCGAAAAGGCCGACGCCGCCTATGACGTCGCCGGTTATCGCGATGCCCCCGCGGGCCTGCGTATCTGGTGCGGCGCCACGGTCGACACCGCCGATATCGAGGCGCTCGGCCCCTGGCTCGACTGGGCCTACGCATCGGCCAAGGCCGCCTAACTCCAATCGAACGTCATTCCCGCGAAGGCGGGAATCCATTCACGCAGGTTGTCGAAGGAGCCGCCACGTCAGCGGCAATGGATCCCCGCCTTCGCGGGGATGACGACCTAGGAAGCAGGACTAGAGAAATGCCCAAGGTACTCATCAGCGATAAAATGGACCCCAAGGCCGCGCAGATCTTCCGCGAGCGCGGCGTCGAGGTCGACGAGATCACCGGCAAGACGCCGGAAGAGTTGAAGGCGATCATCGGCCAGTATGACGGCCTCGCCATTCGCAGCGCGACCAAGGTGACCAAGGAAATCCTCGATGCCGCGCCCAACCTCAAGGTTGTCGGCCGCGCCGGCATCGGCGTCGACAATGTCGACATCCCCAATGCCTCGGCCAAGGGCGTGGTGGTGATGAACACTCCGTTCGGCAACTCGATCACCACCGCCGAGCACGCCATCGCGCTGATGTTCGCGCTCGCGCGCCAGCTTCCCGAAGCGAACACGCAGACCCAAGCCGGTCTGTGGCCGAAGAACGGCTTCATGGGCGTCGAGGTCACCGGCAAGACGCTGGGCCTGATCGGTGCGGGCAATATCGGCTCGATCGTCGCCGATCGCGCGCACGGCCTGCGCATGAAGGTCGTCGCCTATGATCCGTTCCTCAGCCCCGAGCGCGCAATCGAGATGGGCGTCGAGAAGGTCGAGCTCGACCAGCTGCTGGCGCGCGCCGACTTCATCACGCTGCACACCCCGCTGACCGACCAGACGCGCAACATCCTCTCGGCCGAAAATCTCGCCAAGACCAAGAAGGGCGTGCGGATCGTCAACTGCGCGCGCGGCGGGCTGATCGACGAGGCGGCGCTTAAGGATCTGCTCGATTCGGGCCATGTCGCGGGTGCCGCACTCGACGTGTTCGTGACCGAACCGGCCAAGGAACATGCGCTGTTCAACACGCCGAACTTCGTCGCCACGCCGCACCTCGGCGCGTCGACCAGCGAAGCGCAGGTCAATGTCGCGATCCAGGTCGCCGAGCAGATGGCCGACTATCTCGTCAATGGCGGCGTCACCAACGCGCTCAACATGCCGAGCCTGACCGCCGAGGAAGCGCCGCGCGTGAAGCCCTATATGGAGCTCGCCGAAAAGCTCGGCAGCCTCGTCGGCCAGCTCGCGCACGGCAACCTCGCGCGCGTGTCGATCCATAGCGAAGGCGCCGCGGCTGAAGTCAACCAGAAGCCGATCGTCAGCGCGGTGCTGGCAGGCTTCCTGCGCGTCCATTCGGACACGGTGAACATGGTCAACGCCCCCTTCCTCGCCAAGGAGCGCGGGATCGAGGTGCGTGAGATCAAGACGGAGAAGGAAGGCGACTATCACACGCTGATCCGCGTCTCGGTCAAGACCGATGCGGGTGAGCGTTCGGTCGCGGGCACGCTGTTCAGCAACCGCACCCCGCGCCTGGTCGAGCTGTTCGGGATCAAGGTCGAGGCCGATCTCGAAGGGCATATGCTCTATGTCGTCAACGAGGACGCGCCCGGCTTCATTGGCCGGATCGGCACCACCCTGGGCGATGCCGGCGTCAACATCGGCACCTTCCATCTCGGTCGCCGCGAGGCGGGCGGCGAGGCGGTGCTGCTGCTGTCGGTCGACGACGCCGTGACGCCAGAACTGATCGCCCAGGTCCGCGCGCTTCCCGGTGTGAAGACCGCGATGGCGCTGAAGTTCTGACCCGACGCCGTTCGCGTTGAGCCTGTCGAAACGCTGTTCTGCCTTCACGCGTTGAAAGAAGAACAGGGCTTCGACACGCTCGGCCCGAACGGGTAAGGCGGCCGTTGATGAGCGGAACCACCACCACCGGCCTTCTTCCCGAGGGCTTTCACGATCGCCTGCCCCCGCACGCCGATACGGCGGCGGCGATGGAGCGGCGCGTGCTCGATGTCGCGCGGCTCTACGGCTATGAGCGCGTCGATCCGCCGCTCGCCGAATTCGAGGAATCGCTCGGCGCGCGCCTCAAGGCCGCATCCGCCAAGGACGCGGTGCGCTTCACCGATCCCGCCTCGCGCCGCACGCTGGCGATCCGCCCCGACATCACCGCGCAGATCGGTCGCATCGCCGCGACGCGCATGGCGCACCATCCGCGCCCCGTCCGGCTTTCCTATGCCGGTACCGTGCTCAAGCTGCGCGCGAGCGAGCTGCGTCCCGAGCGCGCGATGCGCCAGATCGGCTTCGAGCTGATCGGGCGGGACAGCGTGGCGGCGGCGCGCGAGATCGTCAGCGTCGCGGTCGAAGCGCTGGAGCAGGCGGGCGTCACCGGCCTCGCGCTCGACTTCACTCTGCCCGATCTCGTCGAGCAGCTCGCGCCTGGCATGGCGCCCGAGCAGCTGGCGGCATTGCGCGACCGGCTCGATGCCAAGGATGCGGCGGGCGTCGCCGCGATCGATCCCGACTTCCTTCCGCTAATCGAAGCCGCCGGACCCTTCGACGCCGCGGTCGCGCGATTGCACGCGCATGACAAGGGCGGCGCGCTCGCCACCCGGCTCGACGGCCTTGCCGCCGTCGCCGAAGCGGTTTCGGGCAAGGTCGCACTCACCCTCGACCCGACCGAGCGCCACGGTTTCGAATATCAGAGCTGGATCGGCTTCTCGCTGTTCGCGCGCGGCGTGCGCGGTGAGATCGGGCGCGGCGGCAGCTATTCGGTGATCGGCGCGCAGGGCGACGAACCGGCGGTCGGCGTGTCGCTGTTCGTCGATCCGATCCTCGATGCCGGCCTCACCAGCGACGCGCGGCGGCGACTGTTCCTGCCCGTCGGCACCGATGCCGCGTTAGCCGCAAGGCTGCGCGCCGAAGGCTGGGTCGCGGTCGCCGCGCTCGACGCCGACGACAGCGCGGTGGCACAGCTCTGCACGCATGCGTTGGTCGATGGGACGCCCGTCGCGGTCTAGTCGAGCAGCCTAATCGAGCGGTTGGGCCAGCAGGTCGGCCCATTCCGGATGCTTGCGGATATAGGCCGCGACGAACGGGCATCGCGCGATCAGCGTCATGCCGCGGCTCCGCACATCGGTGAGCGCGAACAGGATCAGCCGGCTGGCGATCCCGCGGCCTTCGAGCGCGGGCGGCACGACCGTATGGGTGAAGGTGATGACGTCACCGTCGATCTTGTACGCGGCGAAGGCGGTGTGCCCGTCGACCATCAGCTCGTAGCGGCTGCGGTCGCGATTGTCGGTGACGCTATCGGTGTCCACGGGAGCTCCTCGAGATCATCTGTGCAGACCCTACACGATTGCGCGCATTTCCGGGAAGCACCCGCTATACGGCCTGCGATGACCCCCCGTGACGTTCTTCGTACCACCTTCGGCTTCCCTGATTTCCGCGGCGTCCAGCAGGACGTCGTCGCCCGCGTGCTCGCGGGGCAACGCACGCTCGCGGTGATGCCGACCGGTGCCGGCAAGTCGCTGACCTATCAGCTGCCCGCCAAGATGCTCGAGGGGACGTGTCTCGTCGTCTCGCCGCTGATCGCGCTGATGCACGACCAGCTTCGCGCGGCCGAGGCGGTGGGCATCCGCGCCGCGACACTGACCAGTGCCGACGACAATCGCGACGAGACGATATCGCGCTTCCGCGCCGGCGATCTCGACCTGCTCTATGTCGCGCCCGAGCGCGCTTCGAACGAAGGCTTCCGCAACCTGCTGCGCCAGGCGAAGCTGTCGATGTTCGCGATCGACGAAGCGCATTGCGTCAGCGAGTGGGGCCATGACTTCAGGCCCGACTATCGTCTTCTCAGTCCGCTACTCGATTCCTTCCCCGACCTCCCCCGCCTGGCGCTGACCGCGACCGCCGACGCGCATACGCGGGCCGATATCCTCGAACAGCTCGGGATTCCGTCGGACGGGCTGATCATCGCCGGGTTCGACCGGCCCAATATCCGTTATGCGATCACCAGCACCGCATCGAAGGGCTCGGCGATCGCGTCGCTGGTCAAGCGCACACCGGGCGCGGGGATCGTCTACGCCACCTCGCGCGACCGTACCGAGAAGCTGGCGGCGGCCCTCGCCAACACCGGGCGTCCGACGCGCTTCTACCACGCCGGGATGCCGCCCGATCAGCGGCGGCGAGCGCAAGCAGAGTTCGTCCGGTCCGAGGACATGGTGATGGTCGCGACCATCGCCTTCGGCATGGGCATCGACAAGCCCGATGTCCGTTTCGTCGCGCATGCCGGGCTGCCCAAGTCGATCGAGGGCTATTATCAGGAGAGCGGCCGCGCCGGGCGCGACGGCGACCCGGCGATCGCGCACCTTTTCTGGGCTCCGGGCGATTTCACTCGCGCGCGCGAGTGGCTCACCGAGCTCCCCGCCAACCGCCAGGCGGCGGAACGTGCGCGGCTCGATGCACTGGCAGGACTGGTCGAGACGGCCGGATGCCGGCGCGCGATCCTGTTGCGCTATTTCGGCGAGACCCCGGAGGAGCGCTGCGGCAACTGCGACAATTGCCTCGATGCCCCCGGCGTGCGCGACGCGACGGAGACCGCGCGCAAGCTGCTCAGCGCGGTCTATCGCACCGGCCAGCGCTTCGGTGTCGGGCACCTCGAGAAGGTGCTGAGCGGCGCCAGCGACGAGCGGATCGAGAAATGGGGGCATGATCGCCTTTCGGTCTTCGGCATCGCCGGCCCCGACGATATGGCACTGGTCAAGCCAGTGGCTCGCGCTCTGCAGGCGCGCGGGGTGCTCGTCGCGAACGAGCATGGCGGGCTGGCGCTGGCTGGCGACGCGCGCGCCATCCTGCGCGGCGAAGCGAAGGTCGAGGTAGTGCTCGCTCCCGAACCGGAGCGCGGACGCAAGCGTCGTGGCGAGGCTGCAGCTTCGCTGTCGCCCGAGGATGCGCCGCTGTTCGAAGCCCTACGCGCCAAACGCCGCGAGCTGGCCGAGGCGGCGAGCGTCCCGCCCTATGTCATCTTCCACGATTCGGTGCTTCGCGAGATGGCCGCGCGCCGCCCCCGCGACCGCGCCACCCTCGCCACCTTCTCGGGCATCGGCGAGCGCAAACTCGACGCCTATGGCGACGCATTCCTTCAGGTGATACGCGAACAGGTCTGAGGAGATTGTCATGGCCAGTATCCGCCGCATCAACGACCAGGTTTCGGTCGCCCCGCAGATCGATCCCGCCGACGTAGTCGAGGCCGCGCGCGCCGGCTTCACCACCATCGTCAACAACCGCCCCGACGAAGAGGAAGCGGGCCAGCCCGAGGGCGCCGCAATTCGCACCGTCGCCGAGACGCTGGGCCTAGCCTATCACGCCATCCCAATCACGCATGCCGGCTTCTCGGGTCCGCAGGTCGAGGCGATGCGCGCCGTGCTCGCCGCCGCCCAAGGCCCGGTGCTCGCCTATTGCCGTTCGGGTACGCGTTCGGCGAACCTGTGGGCGCTGGCCGAAGCAAGCCGGGGTGAGAATCCTGCCGGACTGGTCGAAGCTGCGGCAGGCGCCGGCTACGACCTGAACGGCATCCGTCCGATGCTCGATCAGCTTTCCGGGAAAGCATGAACTGGTGGCTGGCCGCCGGCTCGCTGGCGGCGGTGCTCGCGCTCGCGGGAATAGCGTGGCTGCTCAAGCTGGGCGGCACGCAACGGCTTGAGAGCGGCGAAGATGCGATCCGGCTGGCCGAAGCGATGTGCGGTGGGTTCGAGGGCAAAGCCGGTGTCGTTTCGGTGAGCGGAGAAATCGCGGCGGCAACCGGCGGACCGGGAGATCTTGTCTTGATCCAGCCGATGGGCGCGCGTCACCGGGCGGAACGTTTTGCAGGCGCACGGGTCGCGATGCTGGGGGACAGCCCCAACGGCGCGGCAATCACGCTGCAAATCTCGCCGCAGCAGGTGTTCCGGATCACCGTCGCCGATGCGGCCGGGGCGCGCGCCTTCGCGCAAATCCTGGGCCACTGATCGCCCCATTGCACTTCACCGCCCGGCACGCTTATTTACACCTGTGTAAGGAGAGTGATGTCCGACCTGCCCGATCCCGTAGATCTGGCCATTCCCGCTTTCGTCGCGCTGGTGCTGGCGGAGATGCTGGTGGCGCGCCTCAAGGATCGCAGCCGTTATTGCCCGCGCGATACGCTGACGTCGCTGATGCTCGGCTTCGGCAGCACGATCGCCAGCGTGCTCGCGGGCGGCACGGTCTTCGCGCTCGCCCTCTGGGTGCACCAGTTCCGGCTCTTCGACATTTCCTATGCCTGGTACTGGTTCGTGCTCGCCTTCGTGCTCGACGACCTCGCTTACTACGTCTTCCATCGCTCGGCGCATCGCGTGCGGTGGTTCTGGGCGAGCCATGTCATCCACCATTCCAGCCAGCACTATAATCTCTCGACCGCGCTGCGGCAGACCTGGACCGGTTTCTTCAGCCTCGGCTTCGTCTTCCGCCTTCCGCTGTTCCTGATCGGCTTTCCGCCAGCGATGGTCTTCTTCTGCGCGGGTCTCAACCTCGTCTACCAGTTCTGGATCCATACCGAGGTGATCGGGCGGATGCCGCGCTGGTTCGAGGCGGTGATGAACACGCCCTCGCACCATCGCGTCCACCACGCGACCAATGCGCGCTACCTCGACAAGAACTATGCTGGCGTATTCATCGTCTGGGACCGGATGTTCGGGACGTTCGAGCCCGAGCGCGACGACGACCGGCCGCGCTATGGCATCGTTCACAACCTGCCCGACTTCAATCTGATCCGCGCGGCATTCCACGAATGGTGGGGGATCGCCAAGGACGTATGGGCTGCACCGAGCCTCAAAGCACGGCTCGGCTATATGTTCGGACCGCCGGGGTGGAGCCATGACGGCAGCCGCGATACATCCGAAACCATCAAGGCGCGCTGGCTGGCGCGGGAAACCCGGGGGGAGCAGTGGAAGAAGCCGACATCGTCGTCATCGGCGCCGGATCCGGAGGCAGTGCCACCGCGGGCCGCCTGAGCGAGGACGGCAAGTACAGCGTCGCCGTGCTCGAAGCGGGCGGGCGCAACGCCGGGTTCCGCACGCTGATGCCCGGCGCGATCGCGATGCAAACGCCTGCGACTAACTGGGCATATGAGACGGTGCCACAGCCGAAGCTCAATGGCCGCCGCGGATACCAGCCTCGCGGCAAGGGGCTGGGCGGATCGAGTGCGATCAACGCGATGCTCTATATCCGCGGCAACCCGTGGGACTATGACAATTGGGAAGCATTGGGTGCGACCGGCTGGAGCTGGGCCGATGTGCTTCCGATCTTCAAACGCAGCGAAACCAATGAACGCGGTGCCAACCAATGGCATGGCGGCGACGGCCCGCTGCAGGTGAGCGACCAGAGCTTCGTCCACCCCGGAAGCCAGGCCTTTGTCGACGCCGCCGCCTCGCTGCAGATTCCGCGCAACCCCGATTTCAATGGCGTCAGACAAGAAGGCGCCGGCATCTATCAGGTGACCCAGAAGGGCGGCGAACGCTGGACCGCCGCGCGCGGCTATCTGACGCCACGCCCCAATCTCGAGATCCTGTGCGACACCATCGTCGAACGCGTGCTGTTCGAGGATGGCCGCGTCTGGGGCGTGGCCTATGCGCGTGGCGGGCAGTCGAAGATGATCCGGGCGCGCCGGGCGGTCGTGCTGGGCGGCGGGGTATTCGGGACAGCGCAGCTGCTGATGCTGTCGGGTATCGGTCCGGGTGCGCATCTGCAGGAACATGGTGTTCCGGTGCGTGTCGATAGGGCGGAGGTGGGCGGCAACCTTCAGGACCATCTCGACTATGTCGCGGCGTTCGAGACAAAGGGCAGCCTGTTCCTCGGTCGTTCCCTGGTCGGGTCGCTCAAGGGGTTGGGCGCAATGGCGCGCTGGTTTCGCAGCCGCAGCGGACCCATGACGTCACCCTTTGCGGAGGCCGGTGCCTTCCTGCGCACCGAGCCGGGCCTTCCCGCGCCCGATATCCAGCTCCACTTCCTGGTCGCCATCGTCGAGGATCACGGGCGCGCAAAGGTCAAGACGCATGGCTATAGCTGCCACGCCTGTGTGCTGCGTCCAGAGAGCCGGGGCACGGTCCGCCTTGCCTCACCCGATCCACGTGCGGTCCCGTTGATCGATCCCGGCTTCCTGACCGACCGGCGCGACCTCGACCTGCTGATCAAGGGCGTGCGCGAGATGTACCGGATCCTGGACGCAGAACCATTGAAGGCGTTCGGCGGACGCGACCGATATCCCATCGACCGCGACGATGACGAAGCACTCGAGCGTCTGATCCGCGCACGCGCCGACACCATCTATCATCCCGTCGGTACCGCCCGCATGGGATCTGACACGAACGCCGTATGCGATCCGAAGCTGCGGGTGCGCGGAGTCGAGGGCTTGTATGTCGCCGACGCCTCGGTCATGCCGCGCCTGATCGGCGGCAACACCAATGCCCCGAGCATCATGGTCGGCGAGCGCTGCGCCGATTTCGTGCGCGGTGATCTGCACTAGCGGCAGACGGCCGGCGTTCGTTCGTTCGGGGGACGTGATGAGCAAGCCGGTCTATGTCCTGGGCACAGGGCTTTCGCATAATGGCTCGACCGCGCTGCTCCGGGACGGCAGGGTTTGCGTCGCGATCGAGAAGGAACGGATCACCCGCCGCAAGCATGACGGCGGCAACGATAGCGCCGCGATCGCCTATTGCCTGGAGGCGGAAGGCATCACCCTGGCCGACGTGTCGCTGGTGGTGCAGACCGCGAATTTCGAGATCCCGGCGCGCGAACGCTTCAAGGGTCCCCGTCCGTTCGCGGCCGCCGATCATCCCCCGCTGGTGAGTATCTCCCACCACCTTGCCCATGCCTGGAGCGCGGCCGGAACCAGCCCGTTCGACGATTGCGCGATCATGGTCGTCGATGGCTGCGGCAGTCCGTTCGAACAATGCATCGATCTTGACGGCGCCGTTCGGCCCGATGCCCCCGCAAACGCCGGGACATGGTGCGAGAAGGACAGTTTCTACCGGTTCGACGGCCGCGACATGGTGCCGCTGGTCAAGGATTTCAGCCTGATCGAAAGGGGAAAGCGGAGCCCGCTGCAAATGCCGACCACCCGGCATTCGATCGGCGGCTTCTACGCCGCGGTGAGCCATTATATGTTCGGCAATCTCGACGATGTCGGAAAACTGATGGGACTCGCCCCCTATGGGAGGCCGGGCGCGGTGCCGCACCGGGCCTTTGCGATCCGCGACGGGCGCATCTTCGTCGAGGAGGCCTGGCGCCAGACGCTCGACCGGCCCGCATCCGGCCGCGACGCCTTCAAGGCCGATTTCCAATATTATGCCGACGTCGCCTGGTGGGCACAGCGCGAGGTGGAGGCGGCGGTGGCCGCGCTGTTCCGCGACCGGCTGGCACGGTTCCCGGCCGACCGGGTCGCCTATGCCGGCGGCGTGGCGCTCAACGCCGTCGCCAATGCCCACCTGCTCGACGAAGGCGTGGTCGACCGGCTGCACATCGAACCCGCAGCGGGAGACAATGGCGTTGCCCTGGGCTGCGCCTTCTATGGCTGGATCCATGTGCTTGGCCGCGACAAGGTACCGCATGACGGCAGCACCTGTTTCGGCAGGCGCTATACGAAGGACGAGGTCCGCGCGGCCCTCGCCGGCGCGCCCGGCGACTGGGAAATCGCCGAACCCGACGCGGAAACGCTGTTCGGGCATGTTGCGGATTCGATCGCGGACGGCCGCACGATCGGCTGGTTCCGGGACGGCTGCGAGTTCGGTCCGCGCGCACTGGGGCGGCGCAGCATCCTGGCGCATCCGGGGCACCCGGGGATGGGTGACCATATCAACGCCAACATCAAGTTCCGCGAGGATTTCCGCCCCTTCGCCCCGGCAGTACTTCCCGAATTCGCCCGCGACTGGTTCGAGACGGGGCGTGATAGCCCCTATATGATCCTGATCGACCGCACGAAGCCCGAAGCCGTGGATCGGCTCCACAACGTCACCCATGTCGACGGCACCGCCCGCGTCCAGACCATCGATCCGCAGTGGAACCCCGGCTTTTTCCGGTTGGTCGAGGCCTTTCATGCCCGGACCGGCATTCCGGTCCTGCTCAACACCAGCTTCAATCGCCGGGGCATGCCGATCGTCGAGACCCCGGCCGAGGCGGTCGCGCTGTTCGCGGAAACCGCGCTCGACATTCTGGTCCTTCAGGATGTGGTCGTGACCAAACGTACGGCATGAAAAAAGGGCCGGTGGTCTTGCCACCGGCCCAGTCGTCCGCAGGAGGAACAACGTGAAGGGCCACGCCGAAGCGCGGCCCCAATTTCATCAGTAGTTGTAGGCGCGCTCGCCATGCTCGCCGAGGTCGAGACCCTCGCGCTCCACCTCTTCGGTGACACGCAGGCCAGTCAGCGCCTTGGCGATGTAGAAGGCGATCGCCGAACCGGCGCCGGCCCAGACGATGGCGACGAGCACCGACTTGACCTGAATCCACAGCTGCGCACCCAGCGCATAGTCGGCAGCACCCGGGCCGCCGAGCGCCGGCAGCATGGTGAAGGCGGTGCCGATCGAGCCGATGATGCCGCCAAGCGCGTGGATGCCGAACGCGTCGAGCGATTCGTCGATCTTCAGCTTGGGCTTGATCGAGACCACGAAGTACGCGCAGACCACCGCCGCGATCGCGCCGAGCAGGATCGCACCGAACGGGCCCGAGTTACCGGCCGCCGGAGTGACGGCAACGAGACCGGCGATCGCACCCGAACAGGCGCCGAGCAGCGAAGCCTTGTGGCCCAGCAGGCGCTCGGTGAGCATCCAGAACAGCACGCCCGCCGCAGTCGCGGTGAAGGTGTTGATCAGGGCGAGGCCCGCCGAGCCATTGGCTTCGAGCGCCGAGCCGGCGTTGAAGCCGAACCAGCCCACCCACAACAGGCCGGTGCCGACCAGGGTCATGGTCAGCGAGTGCGGAGCCATGATCTCCTTTTTGTAGCCCAGGCGCGGGCCGAGGATGATCGCGCCGACCAGCGCCGAGACGCCCGCGTTGATATGGACCACGGTGCCGCCCGCGAAATCGAGCGCTCCCCAGCCGAAGATCAGGCCGGTCGCCGCATCGGAACCGCCCAGATACCAGACCATATGCGCGATCGGGTAGTAGACGATCGTCAGCCAGACGAGCGCGAAGACCATCAGCGCGCTGAACTTCAGGCGCTCGACCAGACCACCGATGACGAGGGCCACGGTGATTGCGGAGAAGGTCATCTGGAAGGCGATGAACACGAATTCGGGGATCACCACCCCGTCGGTGAAGGTCGCGACCGTCGAATCCGACGTGACGCCGGCAAGGAAGAACTTGCCCGACGAGACGAACTGGTTGGCGTCCCCGCCGAAGGCCAGCGCATAGCCGTAGATCACCCACAGCAGCATCGCGAGCGCCGCGACGCCCAACACCTGAGTCAGCACCGACGCCATGTTCTTGGTGCGGACGAGACCGCCATAGAACAGCGCCAGGCCCGGCACGATCATCGCCATGACCAGCACGGTCGCGACCATCATCCAGGCGGTATCGCCCTTGTTGGGGACGGGCGCGGCGGCAGCCGCATCCTGTGCCCAGGCCGGCATAGCCGCAAACAACGCGAGACCCGCGCCGGCGGCAAGCTTGAAAGCATTCTTCATCGATACCCCCTTGTTCACAGCGCGGTTTGGTCGGTCTCGCCGGTGCGGATACGCACGGCCTGGCCGACATCGAGCACGAAGATCTTGCCGTCGCCGATCGCGCCGGTGTTGGCCGCGGCCTGGATCGCCTCGACCACACGGCCGGCGAGATCGCTCGCGCAGACCACTTCGATTTTGATCTTGGGCACCATGTTGGTGCTGTATTCCGCGCCGCGGTAAATCTCGGTCTGGCCCTTCTGGCGGCCGAACCCCTTTACCTCAGTCACGGTCATGCCCGCGACGCCCAGCTCCGTGAGCGCTTCGCGGACGTCATCGAGCTTGAACGGCTTGATGATGGCGATGACGAGTTTCATTCCGCCCCCTTTCGCAATTGACCGGAAAGGCCATCAGCAAAGGGCGTGCCAGAGTCGGAATCGGGAGGATTCGGGCGGAGTTCGCGAAGGGAGGCCGTTACCCAAAGGTAAAAAATTGTGCAGTTGCGAAGTGCTGCTTAATTTTTAAGCTGCACTAAGCGCTGCTCGCGCAATAAGCAGGTCGTCCTGGTCGATCATCACCCGCACCGGGATCAGCATGGCGATGCTGCCTTCGACAATGCTGGAACCCGTATCGAAGGCGATTGCCGGAATCCCTTCAGCCTCGAGCAGACCGATGACGATGTGCGCCTCCGGCGGCGGATACCGACCGAGTTCGACAAGCGCCATTCAGGCCGCAGCCGTGGAAAGCCGCGCAAGCAGCACGGACCGGTCGGGGATCCGGATTCCGAAATCATGCTCGATGATCGTGGCGACCTCCTCGGGATCGACAATCGCGCGCCGCTCGCTCGCGCCACCCAGCAAGTGAGTCGCGAACTCGATCCCGCGCAGGCTGATGCGTCGCCCCGGCAGTGCGCGGGCAAGCGTGAGGCCGTGGCGGAAATGCGAGTCAGGATGAGTCGAGGTATACCAATTGGCCACCGCGTAATCGATCGCCTGCTGCGGCGTAAGGTCGAAGCGATACGTAGTGCGCCACTCCCCGCCGATGCGAATCTGTGCGCGCCATTCTTCGCCGATGCGCACGAAGCGGAAGGGCTCATGCGGGGTCGGCTGCTCGATATCGGGAATCAGGTCGAGCACGCCCGTCGGCACTGCGCTGCCAAAGCCGGAATCGATCAGCACAGCGCCCTCGGGAAGATCGACGCGCAGCAACATATGCGTGCGCGCGGTGACCGTCTCCGGGTCCATGTTCCAGACAACCCGCCCCGACAACGGCGTAACGACGAAGCCGATCGCTTCCAGCACCAGCCGCAACAGCCCGTTCTGCTCGAAGCAATAACCGCCACGCTCGCCGTGGATCAGCTTGGCGACCAGCGCGTCTGGCTCAAGATGAACTGGACGATCGAGATAGGGGTCGAGATTCTCGAACGGGATAGCGGCGGGATGATGCACGGCGATCGCGTTCAATGTCGCACGGTCCGTAGTCACCGCGTCGGACCAGCCGATCCGTGCAAAATAGGCGTCGATATCGGCGGAGCGCAGCGTCACGCGGCGGTGCCGCCCACCGTCAGCCCTTCCACCAGCAGGGTCGGCTGGCCGACGCCCGCCGGCACGCTCTGCCCGCCCTTGCCGCACATGCCGATACCCTCGTCGAGCGCAAAGTCGTTTCCGATCCCGGTTACCTTGGTGAGGCAGGTGGGTCCGTCGCCGATGAGCGTCGCACCCTTGATCGGCGCGCCGAGCTTACCGTCCTCGATCAAATACGCCTCGGTGCAGGAGAAGACGAACTTGCCGGAGACGATATCGACCTGACCGCCGCCGAACGACTTGGCGAAGATGCCCTTCTTCACCCGGCCGAGCAGCTCGGCGGGATCGTCCTTGCCGCCCTTCATGAAGGTGTTGGTCATGCGCGGCATCGGTGCGTGCTGGAAGCTTTCGCGGCGGCCGTTTCCGGTCGGCTCGACGCCCATCAACCGCGCATTCAGCCGGTCCTGCATATAGCCTTTGAGGATGCCGTCCTCGATCAGCACCGTCTCGCGCGTCGGCGTGCCCTCGTCGTCGATCGACAGCGATCCGCGCCGGTCGAGGATCGATCCGTCGTCGACCACGGTGACGCCCGGCGCCGCGACACGCTCGCCGATCCGGCCCGAAAAGGCCGATGTCCCCTTGCGGTTGAAATCGCCCTCAAGGCCATGGCCGACCGCCTCGTGCAGCAGAACGCCGGGCCAGCCCGGCCCGAGCAGCACGGTCATCTCGCCCGCGGGCGCATCGACCGCTTCCAGATTGACCAGCGCCTGCGCCAGCGCTTCGTCGATCGCGCGGTTCCAGGTCGCGGGCTCGAACAGCCGGTCATAGAGCGCGCGGCCTCCAGTGCCGAAGCTGCCGGTCTCGCGCCGCCCGTTCGCTTCGACCACGATCGATACGTTGAGCCGCACCAGCGGGCGCACGTCGGTGGCGATGAAGCCGTCGGGACGCACGATCTCGACCACGCTCCACGATCCGAGCAGGCTCGCCGAGACCTGAACCACGCGCGGATCGCGGGCACGGGCGGCGGCATCGATCGCCTGGCAGAGATTCACCTTGTCCGCGAACGGGACAAGATCGAGCGGATCGGCATCGGTATAGAGATGCCGGTTGGTCCGCACGGGCGCGGAAGCCTTCGATCCCGCCGCCGGATCGATCAGCGCCATCGTCTCGCCCGCGCGGCGGATCGCGGCTTCGCTGATCTCGTTGGCATGGGCAAAGGCGGTGGTCTCGCCGGACACCGCGCGCAGGCCGAACCCCGAATCGGTGTTGTACGACGCCGTCTTCAATCGCCCGTCGTCGAAGCCGAACGCCTCCGACTTGCGATATTGAAGGTAAAGCTCTCCATCCTCGGCACGGCCAAGGATCGAGGCGGTCAGGTGCTGGGCGGCGTCGGCATCGAAGCCATCGCGATAGAGAAAGCCACGGGGATCGCTGTACATCCCCCGAATATAGGCGGCTTAGACGCTGGCGCCAGCCGGATGGTCGGGAAGCTGGCTCTGGTCCGCTCCGTCGGCGGGGCCGCCGGCCAGAACGAAACGCCGATCGCAATAGCCGCAATCGACATAGCCATGCTCGTCGATCTCGAGGAACACGCGCGGATGGCCAAGCGCGGCGTCGATGCCGGCTTGCGCGCCGTCGCAGGCGACGCGGCGGTGAGTGACGCGAGTGACTTCGGGTGGCGCGATCATGGGCTGCGGTTAGCAAAGCGGTGCAGGCGCCGCAATCGTTTCGCTTGCCAAGGCGCGGCGGCAGTTCCAGATCAGCGCGCATGAGCGACGCGGCGATCGAGATCGACGGCCTTTCGAAGGTCTACCAGGGCGGCAAACAGGCGCTGGACAATGTCAGCTTCACCGTTCCGCGCGGGCAGATCTTCGGGCTGCTCGGCCCGAACGGCGCGGGCAAGTCGACGCTGATCAACATCCTGGCCGGACTGGTCAACAAGACCGGCGGCACGGCACGCGTCTGGGGTTTCGATATCGACCAGCATCCGCGCAACGCCAAGCGCGCGATCGGCATCGTCAATCAGGAAATCCTGTTCGACCCGTTCTTTACGCCGGTCGAGACGCTGGAGATCCAGGCCGGCCTGTACGGGGTGCCCAAGGCGCAGCGCCGGTCGATGGAATTGCTGCGCGCGGTACATCTGGAGGACAAGGCGCACGCCTATTCGCGCACGCTGTCGGGCGGCATGAAGCGGCGGCTGATGGTTGCGAAGGCGATGGTGCATTCGCCGCCGGTGCTGGTGCTCGACGAACCTACCGCGGGCGTCGATATCGAACTTCGCCAGCAGCTATGGGCCTATGTCCGTTCCCTCAACGATCGCGGCGTGACGGTGGTGCTGACCACCCATTATCTCGAAGAGGCTGAGGAGCTGTGCGACCGGATCGCGATCATCAACCACGGCAAGCTGATCGCCAACGAGCCGACGCGTGAGCTGGTCGGCAAGACGCAGGAAAAGGCGGTCGAGGTGATAGTGGACCGCGACATCGACACGGTGCCCGAAAGCCGGTGCTTCCAGAAAATCGAAGCAAAGGGCGAGCGCACGCTGGTCATCACCTATGCCAAGGATCGGGCGAATGCCGGGGAGGTGCTGGGCGCGGTGCAGGCGGCCGGGTTCGGCATCGTTGACGTCAGCACGCGCGAAGCCGACCTGGAGGACGTGTTCCTGAGCCTGACGCGCGCCGCCAACGGCTGATTGTCGTCAGGGGCGGCGATAGCGCGACAGGAACCGCCACATCGCTTCGTTGTCGGCAGTCCAGACATGGCCGGCGCCGCGGGTGATGTGCCCCGCGACCTCGGCGTTGGACCGGCAGGCGGTGTAGAGCTGCTCGTACAGATTCGCAGCCAGATCGCGGTGCAGCGGTCCGGCGCGGCAACCGCCCAGTTCCGCCCAGCGCGCGAGCGCCGCATCCATCGTATATTGCCAATAGCCGGCACCGCCGCCCTGAACCGGGTTGGTGCCGTCGGCGTCGCCGGCAAAGGCAATGACCGGAACCGCCCTTTCAGGTCGGCAGGTTCCCGGATCGGGGCGCTTCGGATCGCTTTTGAGCGGATTGCCTGCGCGCAGACCGACCACCGGCGCGATCGCCGCGAACCGGTCCGATGCCACACAGCCCAGCCATGACGTCATCCGTCCGCCGCCCGAAAGGCCAGTCGAATAGACCCGTTCGCGGTCGGCGCAGCCCTGTGCCGCAAGCCAGTCGATCGCGGCGCGGAGAAAGGCCACGTCATCGGCATCGCCCGGCCCCGGCACCTTGCCGGCCACGGTGGGAACGCCCGGGATATTCCAGACAAAGCCCCGGTCGAGCGGAATACCGGCGTCGGGCGCCGCGAGCAGGAAGCCGTGGCGATCGCTGGTCGCCTCCAGCTTCGACTGGCTGAGGATCGCCGCGCCGTCGCCGCCGCTGCCGTGAAGCACGAACAGCAGCGGCGCCCGCGTTCCCGCACGATAGCCGGCCGGGACATGGAGCAGCATCGTCCGGCCCGTCTGCCCCACCGTCACGCGTTGCGTGGTGCCGGGTGCACCGAGCGAGCAATTGGGCGCGGCGGTGGCGGCAGGGGTCAGCGCGGCGAACGCGAACAACAGGGCGGATACGATCGTCAGGCTGCGCATGGCGGCGCTTCTAGCCCGGCGACAAAAGCTTGGCGACCGCGGCGTTTGATTTCGCGCGCGTTTGCCGCATAGCGAAATCCGCCCGCGAAAGGAGCGACGAGTGGCCAGTGAATCCAAGCAATCCGACGTGCTGATCATCGGATCGGGCGCAGCGGGGCTGACCGCCGCCATCAACCTTGCCGACCGGTTCAAGGTGACCGTGCTGGCCAAGGGCGCGCTCAATGAGGGTTCGACCGCCTGGGCACAGGGGGGGATCGCCGCAGTGCTGGAACCGGGCGATACGTTCGAGAGCCATATCGAGGACACGATGATCGCGGGCGCAGGCCTCAACGATCGCGCGACCGTCGAGTTCGTCGTCGAGAACGCACCCGCGGCGATCGACCGGCTGGCGAAGCTTGGCGTCCCCTTCAATCCCGACGGCGACGGCGAAGGCTGGCACCTCACTCGCGAGGGCGGGCACAGTGCACGCCGCATCGTCCATGTCGACGACGCCACCGGCTGGGCGGTTCAGGAAGCGCTGATCCGCGCGGCGGCCGCGCATCCCAATATCACGATGGTGCCCGACATGGTCGCGGTCGACCTTGCCACCAGCCGCCATGAGGAACGCTACTCCGGCGCGGGCAATGTCTGGGGCGTCTATGCCGTCAACCGTGCCACCGGCCATGTCGAGCTGTTCACCGCCAACGCCACCATCCTCGCCACCGGCGGCGCAGGGCGCACCTATCTCTTCTCCACCGCACCCAAGGGCGCGACCGGCGACGGCATCGCCATGGCGTGGCGCGCGGGATGCCGCATCTCCAACATGGAGATGATGCAGTTCCACCCGACCTGCCTCTACAATCTGGAGGTCAAGAACTTCCTGATCACCGAGGCGGTGCGCGGCGAGGGCGGGCGGCTGATCAACCCGCAGACCGGCAAGCGCTTCATGACCTATTACGATGCCGAGCGGATGGAGCTCGCGCCGCGCGACGTGGTCGCCCGCGCGATCGACGCCGAGATCAAGCGCTACGGCCTCGACTATGTCCATCTCGACATCAGCCACATGCCGGCCGAGTTCGTGAAGGGGCATTTCCCCAACATCTACGAGAAGCTGATCGGCCTGGGCATCGACATGACCACGGGTCCGATCCCGGTGGTGCCCGCCCAGCACTATACCTGTGGCGGCATCGTCATCGATCTCGACGGGCGTACCGACCTGCCCGGCCTCTACGCGGCGGGCGAATGCAGCGAGAGCGGGCTGCACGGCGCCAACCGCCTCGCCAGCAACTCGCTGCTCGAATGCTTCGTGTTCGGCGAGGCGGCGGCGAAGCACATCGCGGCCCATTGGGACCAGCTGCCCCGGCCCCCCGCGATCCGCCCGTGGGACGAAAGCCGCGTCACCGATTCCGACGAGGAAGTCGTCATCAAGCAGAACTGGACCGAGATCCGCCGGTTCATGTGGAACTATGTCGGGATCGTCCGCACCACCAAGCGGTTGGAGCGCGCCGCGCACCGCATCAAGATGCTCAATGAAGAGGTCGCCGACTATTACGGCCATTTCCGCGTGACGCCCGACCTGATCGAGCTGCGCAACCTGCTCCAGGCTGCCGAGTTGATCGTGCGATCGGCACTCCACCGGCATGAGAGCCGCGGGCTTCATTACACGCTCGATTACCCTCAGACCGCGCAGAAAACGGTGGATACGGTGCTGGTTCCCTAAATCCTTGCCGGTTTGTTCACGCTTTGCCGCCATATTCGCGGCGTTCGTCGCAGCTTCGGGCCAATCTGCTTGAACACGCCCGCCCGAAGGCGAATGATCAAAACGGGCAAGGGGCGTTGGTAGCGTGTTGGCAGTTCAGAATTTCACGGTTCTTCAGCGGGCGTTGATGTTGGGCGGGCTTGGGCCGGCACTGCTGGTCGGCGCCGCGGTGCATTCGCAAGACGGACCGCAGAATCTGGTGCCACCCAGCTATCGCGTCACGATCGGTGTGCCGCCCGCACCGCGACCCTTCGCCGTCTCGCCCGCGCCGGCTCCGCTTCAATCCGACATCCACGCCCTGATCCGCAATTTCGGCGGTGTCGCCGGCGTGGCGGTGCGCAGTCTGGATTCGGGCTGGCAGATCGACGCCAACGCCGCCCGCCGCATGCCGCAGCAGAGCGTGAGCAAGCTGTGGGTCGCGATGACCGTGCTCGACGCACGCGACCGCGGCAAGCTGACGCTCGACGATCCGGTCTCGCTGACGCGCGAGAATTTGACCGTGTTTCATCAGCCGATCGCGGCATTGGTGGTGAAGAACGGCGTCTATCAGACCACGGTGCGCGAGCTGCTGCTGCGCGCGATGCAGCAGAGCGACAACACCGCGAACGACCGGCTGCTCAATCTGGTCGGCGGACCCGAGGCCGTGCGCGCGATGATCCGCGACAAGGGTCTGGGCGACATCCGCTTCGGCCCCGGCGAGCGGCTGCTGCAGGCACGGACCGCAGGGCTGCCGTGGAAGCCCGAATATTCGATGGGCCGCTCGTTCCAGCAGGCACGCGCCGCGCTGCCGCCAACGGTACGGCGCGCTGCGTTCGACGCCTATGTCGCCGATCCGATCGATGGCGCTGCCCCCGCGGCGATCGCGCTGGCGCTGGCGCGGCTCAAGGCGGGCGAGATCCTGTCGCCCTCGTCGACCCGCTGGCTGATGACCGTGATGGAAGCCTCGCGCACCGGCAAGTTCCGGCTGCGCGGCGCGGTGCCGCCGGGCTGGAGCTTCGGTCACAAGACCGGCACCGGCCAGGATCTGGGCGGTCGCACCGCGGGCTATAACGATGTCGGCATCCTCACCGCACCGGACGGCAAGGCCTATACGATCGCGGTGATGATCGGCGACACGCCGCGCCCGATCAAGGAACGGCAGGAACTGATGCAGGGCGTGGTCGCGGCGGTCGTCGCCAACCACCGCTGAGTTCCGGCGCCGGGTTCGAACGCAAGCACCGGGAAGCGAGCGGAAGTGGCGGCGCGTTAGACGCTCCGGCATGACGCACACCCCCGCACGCCACGACTGGACCGCCATCGAAACCGCCCTCGACAGCGAGGGCTGGGCCATCCTCCCCGGGCTGCTCTCCCCGCAAAGCTGCGCCGATCTTGCCGCGAGCTACGATGCCGACGGCCTGTTCCGCAGCACCGTGACGATGGCGCGCCATGGCTTCGGACGGGGCGAGTATCGCTATTTCGCCTATCCGCTGCCGCCATTGGTCTCGGCGCTGCGCACCGCGCTCTATCCGCACCTCGCGCAGATCGCGAACCGCTGGCACGCGCGGATGGGGCTGGAGCGCCGCTTTCCCGATGCGCATGCCGCGTTCCTCGCCGAATGCCACGCCGGCGGGCAAGCACGACCGACTCCGCTGCTGCTGCGCTACGGACCCGGCGATTATAATTGCCTGCATCAGGATCTCTATGGCGAGCATGTCTTTCCGCTTCAGGCCGCCGTGCTGCTCTCGGCCCCCGGCACCGATTTCGAGGGCGGCGAGCTGGTGCTGACCGAGCAGCGCCCCCGAATGCAGTCGCGCGCAGCGGTCGTCCCGCTTTCGCAGGGCGACGCGGTGGTGTTCGCGGTCAATCAACGGCCTGCGCGGGGCAGCCGCGGCGACTATCGTGTGACGATGCGACACGGCGTCAGCGCGATCCGGCACGGGCAGAGGCACACGCTCGGCATTATCTTCCATGATGCCGCATAAACCAATGATCGTACCGCCATCGTCATGATTCAGGCGCAACCAGACTTCGCCTTCAAGCAAGGAGAAGAACGATGGATGACCCGACGAACTTCATCAATGACTCCGGCGACAGCAACGAAGCCGACGTCGTCGTCTTCGCGGAAGATCGGACGGAACCGGCGCAGTACGCATCGCTTCCGGGCGACTACGCACATGACGTGGCGCTTAATTTCATCAACCGGTCCAATGATGTAAACAATTCTCAAGTCGTCATCTTCGCACGGAACGTTGCGACGGATTTCAACGAGCTTGCCATCGCCTGGCAGGTGATCCGGAACTGCGGTCAGGGCTGGAATCACCCGTTCGTCTATCCGATGAACCAGACCATCGGCGCGAGCGACAGCTGGGGCAATTTCACGCCGCAGACCAGCGCGTCACGGGGTCAGCTGTTCGCCGTCGAACGAACCAGCTCGGGTGACCAGTTGATCGCCCAAGGGTCGGCAACCGGGCCGAACGAGATCCAGCTGCTCAACGCGCTGCCGCAGGGCGCGGTGACCGCCAACATCTACAAGGACGGAAAACTCTTCGCGACCAAGACCGCCATCGCACCCGGTCAAAAGGCCGTGTTCGAATTCAAACCGACGATCTGGATCGGCGTGGTGTCGCAGATCGACGAAGGTTCGGTCATCAACGCTGCGATCATTTCCGACATCAACACCGAAATCTCGCTGCTGGGTATCGCCAGCGCCGATATCGTCATGACAGGCGGCGGCTCGGGCCCCAATGCACGGCCTTTCGCCTTCTCGCTGCAGAATGTCGTGATGGTCTGAAATCGGGGCGGGCGCGACGGCCGCTTGGGGCTTTGTTCCGCCCGCCCGCTCGGCTATCCCGGCTCCCATGCCCCATCTCTATCTTGTCGACGGCTCCGGCTATATCTTCCGCGCCTATCACCGGCTGCCGCCGCTCACCAACAAGCATGGCGAGCCGGTCGGGGCCGTCTATGGCTATACCACCATGTTGTGGAAGCTCGCCGACGAGCTGAACAAGGCCGATGGGCCGACGCACATGGCGGTGATCCTCGACAAGAGCGAGCACACCTTTCGCAACGAGATGTACGACCAGTACAAGGCGCACCGCCCGCCCGCGCCCGAGGATCTGGTCCCCCAGTTTCCGATGATCCGCGACGCGACCCGCGCGTTCAGCCTGCCGTGTATCGAGGAAGCCGGCTGGGAAGCCGACGACCTGATCGCCAGTTACACCAAGGCGGCGCTGGCACAGGGCTGGCAGGTGACGATCGTCAGCTCCGACAAGGATCTGATGCAGCTGATGACCGATCCGTCGGTCGATATGCTCGACACGATGAACAATCGCCGGCTGGGGCCGGAGGCGACCTTCGAAAAGTTCGGCGTCTATCCCGACAAGCTGGGCGAGGTGCTGGCGCTGATGGGCGACAGCGTCGATAACGTCCCCGGTGTCCGCGGCATCGGCCCCAAGACCGCAGCCAAGCTGATCCAGGAATTCGGAACGGTCGAGGATGTGCTCGCGGCGGCGCCCTCGATGAAGCCGTCGAAAATGCGCGACAATCTGATCGAGCATGCCGAAATGGCGCGGCTCAGCCGCAAGCTGGTCGAACTGGCCAGCGATGTGCCGCTGCCCGATCCGCTCGAAGACCTGGAGCTCAAGGGCATTCCCGACGCACCGCTGCGCGCGTTCCTCGAGCATCACGGGTTCAAGACCTTGCTGTCGCGGCTCGGCAATAGCGGCACCAGCGTCGCCGACGCGCCGGTCGAAAGCCCCGAACCGGTGCCGCTGCACGAAGACCCGCCCTGCGACCACGACAATTACGAGACCGTGGTCGACGAAGCCGCGCTCGACCGCTGGATCGTCGCCGCCAACCATCAGGGCTGGGTCGCGATCGACACCGAGACCACCGGGGTCGATGCCACCCGCGCCGAGCTGGTCGGGGTGAGCATGGCGCTGCATCCCAACCTCGCCTGCTATATCCCCATCGGCCATGGCGGCACCGACATGTTCGCCGAGAAGCCGGTGCAACTCGACCGCGCGCTGGCGATCGCGAAGCTCAAGCCGCTGCTCGAAGACCCGGCGGTGCTCAAGATCGGGCACAACATCAAATACGACCTGATCGTTCTGAGCCGTGTCGGCATCGACGTGGCGCCCTATGACGACACGATCGTGATGAGCTTCGACCTCGATGCCGGGCTCCACGGCCATGGCATGGACGAGTTGGCGGCGACGCACCTCTCGCACTCGTGCATCGCGTACAAGGACGTGGTCGGCACGGGGAAGAAGCAGCTCGGCTTCCAGGAAGTCGATCTGAAGGCGGCGACCCGCTACGCCGCCGAGGATGCCGACGTCACGCTGCGGCTGTGGCGGCGCCTGAAGCTGCGGCTCCCGTTCGAGGGCGCGACACGCGTGTACGAGATGGTCGATCGCCCGCTCGCTCGCGTGATCGCCGATATGGAGCTGGCCGGAGTCAAGGTCGATGCCGGGGTGCTGGCGAAGCTTTCCGACGATTTCGCGAAGCAGATCGTGGCGCTGGAGGAAGAAATCCACGGCATCGCCGGGTTCAAGTTCACCATCGGCAGCCCCAAGCAGCTCGGCGACGTGCTGTTCGACAAGATGGGGATCAAGGGCGGTCGCAAGGGCAAGTCGGGCGTCTATTCGACCGACGTCAACGAGCTGGAGCGGATCGCCGCCGACAAGGATTCGCCGGGCCGCGAGATGGTGGTGAAGGTGCTCGACTGGCGCCAGCTGACCAAGCTCAAATCGACCTATACCGATGCGCTGCAGGCGCAGATCAACCCAGCGACCGGCCGCGTCCATACCAGCTATTCGCTGACCGGCGCGCAGACCGGGCGCCTGTCCTCCACCGACCCCAACCTCCAGAATATCCCGGTGCGAACCGAGACCGGCCGCCAGATCCGCGATGCCTTCGTCGCCGAACCGGGCAACGTCATCCTCAGCGCCGACTATTCGCAGATCGAGCTGCGGCTCGCCGCGCACATCGCCGACGTACCGCAACTGCGCGAGGCGTTCGAGCGTGGCGACGACATCCACAACATGACCGCGACCGAGCTGTTCGGCGAGGTCAACCGCGACACGCGCGGCCGCGCCAAGACCATCAACTTCGCTATCCTCTACGGCATCAGCCGCTGGGGCCTCGCCGGCCGCCTCGATGTGACCCCGGACGAAGCACAGGCGATGATCGACCGCTATTTCGAGCGCTTCCCGGGCATCAGCCGCTATATCGCCGACACACTGAACGAGGCGAAGGCACGCGGCTATACCGAAACGCTGTTCGGTCGGAAGACGCATTTCCCGCGCCTGAAATCCGCCGCGCAGCACGAACGTGCAGGCAGCGAGCGCGCCGCGATCAACGCACCGATCCAGGGCACCAGCGCCGATATCATCAAACGCGCCATGGCGCGGATGGGACCGGCGCTGCGGGAAGCCGGCTTGCATGACGTCAGGATGCTGATGCAGGTCCATGACGAACTCGTATTCGAACTGCCCGCGGGCGACATCGAAGCAGCCACACCGATCATCCGGCAGGTGATGGAGCGCGCGGCGGAACCGGCGGTACAGCTTACCGTCCCGTTGGGCGTCGAAATCGGCACCGGCCCAAGCTGGGGCGCAGCGCATTGACCATAGATATTTCGTTCGTTTCGGGCGAAACCGCTAGCGACATGGGGATCGAAAAGACTTCTCGGCGCCAGCTGTGGCGCGCGGCCGGGGTTTGCGCGTGACCGCCGACGCACGCCCCAGCCAGTCCGACGATATTGCGGCGCTCGCCAAGGGCGGACGCACCAATATTTTCGGGTTCATCCTGCGCCTCGCTGCGCGGCTGCCCTTCCTGTTTATCGCCGGGCGCCTGTACGGACCGGAGATCGTCGGACGCTTCGCACTGGCGGTCGTCGTGGTCGAACTGGCGGCCCTGCTCGCGACGCTCGGCCTCAAGCGCGGGCTCGCCCAAGCGCTCGCCTCAACCGAACGGCCACACAGCCATGTCGTGTGGGACGGGATGGTCGTCGCACTGGTCGTCTCGATGATCACCAGCGCGGTGCTCTTCACCTTCCCGCAGATCATGTACGCCAACAGCCAGGTAACCGGGCTGGAGGGACTGTTGCCCGTCATCGTCTTCGCGATCGCCTGGTCCGACGTCAGCCTTGCCGCGCTGGCCTATCGCGGAAACGTGAAGGCGGCGGTGACCGCGCGTGCGATCGTCGAACCGTGGACGATCAGCATTGCCGCCTGGGCGCTTTATTACGCCTCACCGCGCGATGGTCTGATCATCGCCTATGTCCTGTCGATGGCCGCAGCGCTGATTGCCAGCCTGATTCCCTTTATCCGCAGCTATGGTCTGCCGCATGGCTGGTCGCCGCACGTGACGCCATTGCTTCAGCTCGCCCGGCGTAATGTGCCGCTTGCGGGGGCGGATGCGATCGAGTGGGGGACCAGGAACATAGACCGGTTCATCCTCGGCCTGCTGTTCCCGCCGGCGATCGTCGGCATCTACTATATGGCGCAGCAGGTCGCCTCGATCCCGCAGAAGCTCAAGACCAGCTTCGATCCGGTGCTGGGCCCCGGAATCGCGCGCAACCTTGCCGCAGGCAACCGTGTGGCAATCGCGCACCAGGTGAAACAGGTCGCCTTCTGGATCATCACGCTGCAGGCGGCCCTGCTGCTGATGGGGGGCATTCCCGCCGAAGGCGTGATGGGCGTGGTCGGGCCTCAGTTCGTCGCGGGCGCCGGTGCGCTGTGCTTCCTGCTCGCCGCCGAAGTGCTTGCCTCACCCGGCGCGGTGGCGGAGGCCGGCCTCGTCTACATGGCCCGGCACCGCAATCTGATGGTGTCGATCCTGCTGCTGGCATTCCAGGCCGCGCTGAGCTTTGCACTGGTGTTCCTGATGCGCGACCTGGGCTGGGACGTGAACCATCAGGCCGCCGGCCCCGCGGTCGCACTGGCGGTGACGCTCGCGCTCGGCTCGACGATCAAATGCTGGATGCTGGCGCGCATGACCAAGGCATCGGTATTCAGCCTGCGTCCCGGCTTCGTCGCCGCGGTCGCCGCCGGCGCACTCGTCGGCTGGGCCTTCACCTCGCTGCCGCACCATCTCGAATGGGTCGAGCTGTCGATCGGCATCCCGGCGATCTTCGCCGCCTATTTCGCCGTGATCGCGAAATGGGCGTTCGGCGAGGAAGATCGCAAGCTGTTCAAGAAGCTGCCCAAGGAGAGCAGCCCCGCGGCCTGAGCCTCAATGCCGGAAGTGGCGCATCCCGGTGAACACCATCGCGAGACCCGCCGCGTCGGCCGCTGCGATCACCTCATCGTCGCGGATCGATCCGCCGGGCTGGATCACAGCGGTAGCGCCCGCCTCGACCGCGGCGAGCAGGCCGTCGGCAAAGGGGAAGAAGGCGTCCGAGGCCACCGCCGAGCCGATCGTGCGCGGCGTCGCCCAGCCAGCCTTGTCAGCGGCGTCCTTTGCCTTCCATGCGGCGATGCGCGCGGATTCGAGGCGGTTCATCTGTCCCGCACCGACACCGGCGGTGCTGCCGTCCTTGGCATAGACGATCGCGTTCGACTTGACGTGCTTGGCAACCGTCCAGGCGAACAGGCAGTCGGCGAGTTCCTGGCCCGTCGGGGCGCGCTTCGTCACGACCTTCAGATCGGCTTGCGTGATCATGCCATTGTCGCGTGACTGGATCAGGAAACCGCCTGCGATCGACTTCATCGCCCGGCCGCGGCGCGCAGGATCGGGCAGATCCCCGGTCAGCAGCAGGCGCAGGTTCTTCTTGCGTGCGAAGACCGCGCGCGCGCCTTCGTCCGCGTCGGGCGCGGCGACGACTTCGGTGAAGATACCCGAGATCGCTTCGGCGGTCGCTTCGTCGAGCGGACGGTTGACCGCGATGATCCCGCCGAACGCGGATACGGTGTCGCAGGCGAACGCCGCTTGATAGGCCTCGATCAGCGTCGCGCCGGTGGCGACACCGCACGGGTTGGCGTGCTTGACGATCACGACCGTCGGCGGACCGTCGCGGAATTCGCTGACCAGTTCGAGCGCGGCGTCGGCGTCGTTATAGTTGTTGTAGCTGAGCTCCTTGCCCTGAACCTGCCGCGCCTGCGCGATGCCGTTCACGCCGCCGGCCGCCTGCGTATAGAGCGCGGCGATCTGGTGCGGATTCTCGCCGTAGCGCAGTTCGGCCTGTTTGATCATCGGCACCGCGACCGTCGCGGGGAAACGCTCCCCCTGATCGACATGCGCGAACCAGCCGGCGATGGCCGAGTCATATTGCGCGGTCAGCGCATAGGCCTTGGCTGCGAAACGGCGGCGGTCCTCGAGGCTTGTCTCGCCCGTGGCGACCACGTCATAGTCCGCGGGGTCGGTGACGATCGCGACAAAGGCATGGTTCTTGGCCGCCGAACGCACCATCGAGGGTCCGCCGATATCGATATTCTCGATGATCTCGTCGCGGTCGGCGCCCTTCGCCACGGTCTGGGCGAAGGGATAGAGATTCACGACCACCAGATCGATCATGCCGATCGCATGCTCGCCGGCCGACGCCATGTGCTGCGCATCGTCGCGCACCGCGAGCAGGCCACCATGCACCACCGGGTGCAGCGTCTTGACCCGGCCGTCCATCATCTCGGGGAAACCGGTCAGGTCGGAGATGTCGCGCACATCAAGCCCGGCGTCGCGCAGCGCCTTCGCCGTTCCGCCGGTCGAAACGAGTTCGACGCCCTTGGCGGCGAGCGCGGTACCGAGTTCGACGATGCCGGTCTTGTCGGAGACCGAGAGAAGGGCGCGGCGGATGGGGATGCTGGTCATGGGCGGAGCCCTTAGGCGCCCTGCCGATCTCCGCAACCCCTAACGTGCCGGTTCAGCGCGCGCGGTGGAACAGCCAGGAGACGCTCATGCCGCCTGCGGGGGACTCCCCGGTCAGCACAAGCTGCTGGGTTTCCCGCGGAATCCCGCGGCCGTCGATCCACACGCTTTCCTCGATCCCGAGCGCGGCGCCATTGGCGCGGAATTGCCATGCCGCGCCCGAAGGCGTGCGGAGCAGCGCGCCCGCACCATCGGCGGTCGGCGAAATCTGCACGCCGGGATGAAGGTGGAAGCGGATGACAAAGGGAATTGCCGTCGCCTTCTTGCGCCGGCCGGCGGGCGTCAGGCTGTCCTCGCCGCGAACGTCGCGCCCATCGGCCCCGAGCGCGATGCGGCGGCGATGGATGACGCCGTGGCGCCGGACATATCCGTCATGGCTCGCTTCGATCCGGCTGGCGCTGTCGGTTTCCTGCCGGCTCAGCTCCATTTCACCCACCCCGCGGCCGAGCGTGCCGTCGGGATGGATCGCGGTCGAATTGCTGTCGCCTACCACCAGCGTCGAATGCGCGGCGGTGGTGCGCAGCCCCTCGGCAAGCGTGGCCGGCAGGCGCAGATCCGCGCCGCGCGCGCCGCCGCAGCTCACCACGATGCGGTCGGGTCCGTCGGAGAATTCGAAGGCCAGCGTCGAGGCGCAGCCACCCTCCATCACCCGCGCCACCGGCGGCGGCGCTGCATCGACGATCACGACCGTGCGCTGTTGCGCCAGGCGCTGATAGCCCCATTCGACCGCCTGACGGAGCGGACGCACCCGCGCGCCCGTCGCCGCGACGATCTCGGCCAGCGCGTCGCCATCGACGGGCACGCCACCCTGCCAGCTCGCCAGGCCGCGGTCGCCATGGCACACGCCGAGCAGCGCCGAGACCATCCGGGTGAGGGCGCGGGTCTGCACCTCCGGCGGGTCGAGGCGGCGCGCGGCATAGGTCTCACGCAGCAGCGTGAGCAGCATGATCGCATCGAGCAGGGCCGTTGGCGAACGCCCGCTGATCCCGCCATCCTCGCTCACCGACCCGGCCAGCGCACGGGCAAGACCCGCTTCGCCAAAGGTACGGCGCGGATCGCCGCCGGGGATCATCAGCCCGGCCGCGAGCACGCCACACCAAGCCGCGATGCGCGGCGCGCCGGGCGGAACACGGTCGGCGGTACGATCGAGATGCCGTGCGCCACGTGCGAGCGTGTGCAGCACCTTCGACCGGTAGACGAGATCGGTGCTGGACAGGATCAGCGGCGCGTGCGCGGTCCAGAACAGGATCCGCCGCCCCCACAGATCGGCGCGCCACGCCGGATCGGTAACCTTGTCGGCATGCACGCCCAGCCATTTGCGCATCAGCGCCTCGGCCACCGGGGCAGCGCCCGCCCGGGTCGCGACCGTGGAAAGGTCGCGCAGCCAGGCGAAGCTGTGGAAATAGTCGCTGAACGGCTTCGACCATTCCGCCTTGGCCGGATCGAGCGTGACCACGGCGTAGTTCTCGCCACGGAACGACAATTTGCCATCGAGCAGCGCGTTGCCCCGCGCCGGATCGCCAAGGAACGGGTCGTCGGCGACCGCGATCAGCTTGAGCGGATAACGGCCCTTGAGCCGCAACCCGTAGAGCGGGCTGCGCCAGGTAAGGCGATGGAAGTGTTCGGACAGCCGGTCGGCGAGCGAAATGCCGCGATCGCCGCCGATCCGGATCAGCCGCCGTCCCTGCTCGACTCCGTCGGCATCAGGCACCTCGTCGGCGCGGTCGTCTGCGGGCGCCTTCACCCCGCGCGCAGAGCCCGGATGTTTTCGGCATAAGCCGCAGGACCACCCTTGAACGCCGCCGTTCCGGCAACCAGCGCGTCAGCCCCCGCCGCGATGACGCGCGCGGCATTGGCCTGATCGACACCGCCATCCACTTCCAGATCGATGTGGCGCCCGCTGGTATCGATCTTCGCGCGCAGGGCAGAGATCTTGGCAAGCTGGCTTTCGATGAACTTCTGTCCGCCAAAGCCCGGGTTGACGCTCATCACCAGGATCAGGTCGATCATATCCATGACATGATCCACGGCATCGATCGGCGTCGCCGGGTTGAGCACTACGCCCGCGCGCTTGCCCAGCCCCTTGATCGTCTGAATCGTGCGGTGGAGGTGCGGGCCGCTCTCGGGATGGACAGACAGGCAATCGGCGCCGGCATCGGCAAAGGCCTGAAGCATCGGATCGACGGGTTCGATCATCAGATGGACGTCGAACGGCTTGGCGCTGTGCGGACGCAGCGCCTTGATCACCGCCGGGCCAATCGTGATGTTGGGCACGAAATGCCCGTCCATCACGTCGATATGGATCCAGTCGGCGCCCGCTTCGTCGATCGCGCGCACTTCCTCCCCCAATTTGGCGAAGTCGGCGGAGAGGATCGATGGCGCGATGCGGACGGCGGTCATGTCAGCCCTTTAACACCTCATGAGTCGCCCGCAACACGCATGAGGCGCACCATGAAAAAGCCGTCGAGGCCACCTTGTTCCACGAGCATTCCGGGAAGTGTGCGTAACCAGCCGCGCGCGTGCGCGATCACGCCCTCTGGAAGCTCGTCGGCAAGCACCGGATCGATCGCGAATTCGGGGTGTTCGGCCAGGAAACGCTCGATCTGCTGCTCGCCCTCCTCAGGCTCGAGCGAGCAGGTGGCGTAGACCAGCAACCCGCCGGGGCGCACCCACCGCGCGGCGCGGGGGAGAAGTTGCGCCTGAAGCTCGGCCATCTCGGCGACGACACGCGGGCGGACGCGGTGGAGCACGTCGGGATGCCGGCGGAAGATGCCGGTGGCACTGCACGGCGCGTCGAGCAGCACGGCATCGGCCTCGAACCCCGGCTCCCAATTCAGCAGGTCGGCGGTGACGATGTCGGCCGACAGGCCGGTGCGGTCGAGATTCTCCGAAAGTCGCGCCAGACGACTTTCGGAGATGTCGATGGCAGTGACGTTCCACCCGGCGGCCGCAAGCTGGAGCGTCTTGCCGCCCGGCGCCGCGCACAGATCGAGCGCCTTTCCGGTCCCGCCGCCCAGAAGGCGTGCAGGCAGCGAAGCAGCGATATCCTGTACCCACCATGCACCCTCGGCATAGCCGGGCAGGTCGGGAACCGGCGTGTCCACGGTGATACGCAGATGGTTCGAAACCAGGCTTTCGCCCTGCAGCTCCGCAACTTCGGTCCGCAGCGTCAGGTCGAGCGGGGGCGGTGCGGCGATCGCTGCAGCTGCGGCATTGGCGACACGCTCGCCCCAGTTGGCGGCGATGCGGGCATGGACCTGATCGGGCAGCGACGGACGATCGGGCAGCGCCGCACCGTTGCGGTTGAGGGTGCCGAACACGCCATGGACCAGCTTGCGCGGACCGCCGTCGACCAGCGGCAGCGCGGTCGAGATCGCGGCGTGGGGCGGGGTGCCGAGACGCAGCGCCTGTGCCAGCGCGATGCGCAGCACGAAGCGTGCCTTGGCGTCATCGGGCAGGCGATTGCGGGTCGCGCTGTCGATCAGCGCGTCGAGATCGGGCAGCCAGCGCAGCACTTCGGCGGCGATGGCATGGGCAAGCCCGCGGTCGGGCGGGGGCAGGCCTCTGGTGGACGCATCGAGCGCCTGTTCGATGGCGAGACCGCGGCGCAGCACCGCGTCGAGCAAGCGGAGCGCCGCCCGGCGCGCTGGGACGCCGGGGGGATCGGACGGAGGACGGCTCACTTAGCTGCGCCGGTTGGGATCGAGCGCGCTGGAACGGCGCGGGGCGCGGCGGATGCCGAGCGCAGAAGGACGGGCGGTTGACATAGTTGACACTTCCGCCGGGTTTTGCGGCCGGGTGTCAAGCGCCGTCGCCGGCTGGCCCATTTCCTGCGCGAGCGCCTCGAGCGCGGCGATGCGGTTGCCGGTGTCGGGATGGGTCGAGAACAGGCTGTCGCCACCACGGGCAAGGCCGGGGACGATGTAGAGCTGCGCCGCCGCCGGCACCCGTTCGGCCACAGGATTGGGCACCGCGGCCGCACCGCGCGCGAGCTTGGCCAGCGCCGAGGCCAGCGCGCGCGGGTTGCCCGAGATTTCCGCGCCGCCGCGGTCGGCGCCATATTCGCGCGTGCGGCTGATCGCCATCTGGACGATCATCGCGGCAAAGGGCGCGACGATCACCGCCAGAATGGTCGCGACCATCGCGCCGCGATTGTCGCCATTGCCACGAAAGAACATGCCGAAATTGGCGAGCATCGAGATCGCCCCGGCGATCGTCGCCACCATCGTCATGATCAGGGTATCGCGATTGCGGACATGGGCAAGCTCATGCGCCATCACCCCGGCAATCTCGTCGCGGTCGAGCATGTTCAGCAGGCCGGTCGTGGCTGCGACCGCCGCATTCTGCGGATTGCGGCCAGTGGCGAAGGCGTTGGGGTGAGGCGAATCGATGATGTACACCTTGGGCATCGGCAGCGCCGCGCGCTGGGCGAGGCCCGCGACCAGCCCGTAGAATTCGGGGGCGCTGGCGGCATCCACCTGCTTCGCGCCGTGCATCGACAGCACGATCTTGTCGGCGTTCCAGTAGGTGAAGAGGTTCATTCCCACCGCGACCAGCAGCGCGATCATCATCCCGCCGCGCCCGCCGAGGGTGAAGCCCAATGCCATGAACAGCGCCGTCAGCGCCGCCAGCAACATCGTCGTCTTGAAACCGTTCACTTGGATTCGATCCTTTCAGCGCCCAATGTGGGGGATCGAAGCCATCGCCGCAATCAGGACAGAACCATGGGCAAGCGCCCCGACCACGTAAAGCCGCCCGCCTATCTCTCGAAGAGCGCGCCGGTGCCCCAGCCCGAGGCCGGGAAGACGGCGGAGACCGACCCGCTCGGCAAGGATCCCACGCGCTATGGCGACTGGGAACGCAAGGGCATCGCCGTCGATTTCTAGAGCGCGTCGCGGATCTTGATGACCGTATTCCAGTTGCGCCCGGTATTGACGGGATCGAGCTTCGCCTTGCTCATCGCCGGGTGAAGCGTCGAGCGGCCCTGGCCATCCGGGAAATCGATATAGAGTTCGCGCGCCACGGCATGCATGCGCTCGGGACCGTCATGGCTATCGGCGAGTCGGGCCAGCGCGTCGCGATCGACAGGCGCGCGATGGAAGCTGACCACGACAAAGCTCGGGCGCTCGCGGGTGGCTTCGGGGAAGGGATTGGCGGCAACGACCGCCGCCATCTCCTGCGGCGAGCGCACGAAAATCTCCGACTTGAGACCGGTCGCCGCCGCCAGCGCATCGTGAAGCCTGCGCTCAAGTAAAGCAGCGTCGGTCTCGTCGGCGGTGAAGACGACATTGCCCGAGGCGAGCAGGGTCTTGACGTCAGTGAAGCCGAGCCCCTCGACCGCCGCCTTCAGCTCCGTCGATTTGAGCTGACGCTTGCCGAGGTTGATCCCCCGCAGCATCGCCGCCCATCTCATGCGTGTTCTTCCCGCAGGGGGCGGCTGAGCAACGCATCCACCACCGCGCCGACCGGCGTTCCTTCGAGCAGCGCACACACCGCCTCCGTCACCGGCATGTCGACGCCCGCGGCCTTGGCCGCTTCGCGCAGCACCGGCGCGGTGGCCGCGCCCTCGGCCACGGTACGCCGATCGGCGAGCAGTTCGGCGGCGCTGCGCCCCTGTCCCAGCCCGACGCCGAGCGAGAAGTTGCGCGAGTTGGTCGAGGAACAGGTGAGGACGAGGTCGCCGAGTCCCGACAAGCCGGCGAGCGTTTCGGGACGCCCGCCGCGCGCGACGCCGAAGCGCGTCATCTCGGCAAAGCCGCGCGCGATCAGTGCGGCGCGGGCATTGAGGCCGAGCCCGGCGCCCTCGACCACGCCACAGGCAATGGCGAGGACGTTCTTGACCGCGCCGCCAATCTCCGCGCCCGCGACATCGGACGAACCATAGGTGCGGAAGGTCGGACCGGCGAGGCGTTCGGCGAGCCGGTCGCGCAGCCCGTCATCCTCGCAGGCGAGGGTGACGGCAGTGGGCAAGCCCTTGGCAACCTCATGCGCGAAGGTCGGTCCGGACAGGACCGCGACCGGGGCATCGGGATGGAGTTCGCGCGCGACTTCGGCGACGAGCTTTTGCGTGCCGGCCTCGATCCCCTTGGCACACAGCACCAGCGGCCGCCCGGCGACCGGCGTCTGTGCGAGGACCGGCCGCAGGAACTGTGCGGGAACGACGACCAGCAGCGCCTCGGCATCCGCCAGATCGGCAAGATCGCCGGTCGCATGGATCGACGGCGAGAGCGGTACGCCGGGAAGGAACAGCGTGTTCTCATGGCGCGCATTGACCGACGCCGTGACGTCATCCTCGCGCGCCCATAGCGTGACCGGCTGTCCGCCGCGCGCCGCGACCTGCGCCAGCGCGGTACCCCAGGCACCGCCACCGATGACTGCCAGTCTCATGAACAGCGCCTCATGCCTTTACCCCCGCTCCCCGAACCTTCTCCGCATCCGGATCGAGCGGCCAGCGCGGGCGCGCGGGCAGGTCGAGCGGATCGGTAAGACCGAGCGCAAAGCGCTCGACCCCGGCCCAGGCGATCATGGCCGCATTGTCGGTGCAGAGCCAGAGGGGCGGAGCGATGAACGGCAGATCGTGTTCGGCCGCGAGTCCGGTGAGCGCAGTGCGCACGGCGGTGTTGGCGGCGACCCCGCCCGCGACGACCAGCGCGGTCGCCTGCGGCGCCTTGGCCAGTGCGATGCGGGTGCGGTCGACCAGACAATCGACCACCGCCTGCTGGAAGGACGCGGCGAGATCGGCAGGCGCGAATTTGCCGACCTTGCGCGCAACGTCGCTCTTGAGACCTGCGAAGGAGAAATGCGGCTCCCCCGATCCGACGAGCGGGCGTGGCAGCGGCACCGCGCGAGGGTTGCCCTCCAGCGCCGCCCGTTCGACCGCGGGACCGCCGGGGAAACCGAGCCCGAGCAGCTTGGCGGTCTTGTCGAACGCCTCACCCGCGGCATCGTCTATGGTGGTGGCGAGGCGGCGATAACGGCCGACGCCCTCGACCAGCAGCAGCTGGCAATGCCCGCCCGAAACCAGCAGCAGCAGATAGGGGAAGGCGAGATCGGGTTCGGCGAGGCGCGGCGAGAGCGCGTGCCCCTCGAGGTGATTCACCGCGACCAGCGGCTTGTTCGCGGCGTGCGCCAGCGCCTTGCCGGTGACGAGGCCCACCATGACGCCACCGATCAGTCCGGGTCCCGCGGTGGCGGCGATGGCATCGACATCGGCAAGGGTGACGTTGGCCTCTTCAAGTGCCGCCTCGATCAGCGGACCCAGCGCCTCGACATGCGCGCGCGCCGCGATTTCGGGCACCACGCCGCCGAACGGGCGATGCGCCTCGTCCTGCCGGGCAAGACGATGGGACAGGATCGTGCGGTCGCCCCGCACCAGTGCGGCGGCGGTTTCGTCACAACTCGATTCGAGGCCAAGGATCAGCATGGCGCCGATCTAGGGTGCCGGGGACGAATTGTCGAAGGGGCCGGCCAGTCAAGCCTCGCCGAGACCGGCCTCGGCCATCACTTCCGGGCCGGTCAGGCGTTCGCGCTCGCCGGCAAAGGCGTAGTAGCCGGGTTTTTCGTCGATGAAGATCTCATCCGCCAGATCGAACGCCTCGGCGCCGGCGAACAGGCCCGCCTGAAAGGAATAGCCCGATTTCGGCTTGAAGAAGTAGAACAGGTGCGTGCCGCAGATGCGGCAGAATCCGCGCTCCGCCCAGTCGGACGAAGGGAAACGGGCGATATGCTCGCCCCCTTCGATTTCGGGATCGGATACCAGCCTGAGCGACAGCGAAGGACCGCCGCCCCAGCGCCGGCACATATCGCAATGGCACGCACCGATATGCGGTTCGGCCGGGGCGATCCGGATCCGCACCGCGCCGCACAGGCATTTGCCGTCGAGCTTCACTTCGGCCGTCATCGCGATCCGCTCCTCCACCCCCTGCGGCATAGCGCGCGGGAGGTGGCGCGAAAAGCTCAGCCGCCCGCCAGCGTCGCCGCGACCCGCGCCTCGGATTGCGCGTGCAGCGCCCAGAAATCGCGCACCGGCTCGCCATCGAACAGGCTCTGGAGCACGGCGAGATGCGAATGCCAGCCACCGCCGAAATTGGCCATCGGCGCCGGGCCGGTGATCCCGCTATGCGTGAGGGTGAGGCGGGTCCGGCCGCCGCCGGCATCCGCCAGCTCGAAGCGGGCAACGCCCTCTTTCCCCTCGTCCCAGCTGATCGCGAAGACGTGGGGCGGATCATATTCCACCACCTTCTCGCGCCCGATCGCGCCCTTCCACTTGGCATATGCGGCAGGATAGGGGACGTCGTCGGCGGAGAGGTTGTCATGGTCGAACACCAGCTCGACCGTCTGGCCGGCGCCCGCCGCGTCGCTGCCGCCCGCGAACCATAAGCGGCGCAACTCGGCTTGTGTGAGGTAGCGCCACACCGTCGCGACGTCGGCGTCGAGGACGCGGACCATGCGGAACGCGTCCGAGGCGAGGATTTCCATGTCGGCGAGGACGTCGGTCATTGCTTGAACTCCTGCGGGGCGCTCAGTCGAGATTGATCTGCCACGAGACGCCGAAGCGATCTGACACCCAGGCGAACCGCGTGCTCCAGCCATAGTTGTCGGGCGGCATCAGCACGCCGCCGCCTTCGGAAAGCGCGTCGAACAGCCGGTCGAACTCCGGTGCGTCGGCGCATTCGAGGAAGAAGGACCAGGATGGCGTGAAGTCGAAACCATGGGTGACGAAGCTGTCATGGACCATCACCGGCTGTCCGGCGACGGTCGCATAGCCGCGCAGCACGGTGCCTTCCGGCCCGGGGCCGTCCGGTCCGAACCGCTCGAGCGAGTCGATGCGGCTGCCGGGGATCGTCGCTGCGTAGAAGTCGAGCGCAGCTTCGGCCTTGCCGTGCTGGAACATCAGGAATGGGGTGGCCTTGGTCACTGCGCCTCTCCTTTGGGGATGCTGCGAAGCAGGGCTTCGAGATTGTCGAGCCGGGTGTTCCAGAAGCGGGCCCATTGCTGCAGCCATCGATTGGCTTCGGCGAGCGGTTCGGGCTGAAGCGTGCAGATCTGGGTGCGGCCGGCCTTGCGGCGCGCGATCAGGCCGGCGCGTTCGAGCACCTGAACATGTTTCGAGGCTCCCGCGAAACTCATCGCATAGGGCTGGGCCAGCTCACCGATCGATTTCTCGCCCAGCGCAAGGCTGGCGAGCATCCCGCGGCGGGTGGGATCGGCGAGGGCGTGAAAGGTCATGTCGAGTCGTTCAACCATATGGTTGAATTATGACTCGACCCGGAAATTGTCAACCGATCGGTTTAGCTTTTGGCGAGCACCGAATCCGCGACGAAGGGATTGGTGCGACGTTCCTGCGCGAAATTGCTCGGCTGGCCATGACCCGGGACGAACACCGTATCGCCGCCCAGCGGCCACAGCTTGCCGGTGATCGCGTCGAGCAGATCCTGATGGTTGCCCATGGGGAAGTCGGTGCGGCCGATCGATCCCTGAAAGATCACATCGCCGACAATGGCGAGTTTCGACGGCGCATGATGGAACACGACATGGCCGGGCGTGTGGCCGGGGCAGTGATAGACGTCGAGCGTCAGGTTGCCGACGGTCACGGTATCGCCGTCGACCAGCCAGCGGTCCGGCTCGAACGGTTTGCCGTCGATACCGTATTTGCGGCCGTCGTCGTCGAGCCGGCTGATCCAGAAACGGTCGGCCTCGTGCGGCCCTTCGATCGGCACGCCCAGCTCCTTGGCGAGCATTCCCGCCTGGCCGCAATGGTCGATATGGCCATGGGTGATCAGCAATTTCTCGATGGTGACGCCATGCTGCTGCGCCGCAGCCTTGAGCCGGTCGAGATCGCCGCCGGGATCGGTGAAGGCGCCACGCATCGTCTCGGTGCACCAGAGCAGCGTGCTGTTCTGCTGGAGCGGCGTGACGGGCACGATCGCGGCACGGAGCGGGGGCGTGGAAGTACTGTTCATCGTCACGGGAGATAGGCGGGTGGAAGGGGAGCGGCAACAGAGGGTTGCGGCGCGGCGCGCGGGATTGCAATGCGAGGGCGATGCTTGGACCGGCCCCCTTCGTGCTGCTCGACGATGCCCGGTCGGGCGGCGCCGATGCGCGGCTGTACCGCGATCCGGTGCGGATCGTGACAGCGAAGACGCCCGATGAAGTGCGTTCCGCGCTGGCGGCGCTGGACGCCGCGCGCGTGGACGGGCTCCACGCCGCAGGCTATCTGGCCTACGAAGCCGGACATGCGCTGGAACCGAAGCTGGGAACACCGGCCGTTTCGGGGCCGCTCTTGTGGTTCGGGCTGTTCAGGGACTTCGAGACGATCGCGGCGGATGACGTTGCGGCGCGGCTGCCCGATCCGGCGGGAGCATGGCTCGGACGGCCACGCCCCGGCATTACCCGCGCCGCCTATGACGCCGCCTTCGCCCGCGTGCACGAGTGGATCGAGGCGGGGGACATCTATCAGGCCAATCTGAGCTTTCGCGCATCGGTACGCGTGCTCGGCGATCCGCTGGCGGCCTATGCGGCGATCCGCGGCCGCGCGGCGGCCGGCTATGGCGGGATCGTGTGGACGGGCGACGACTGGCTGTTGTCCTTCTCTCCCGAATTATTCTTCGCGCTGCGCGACGGGGAGCTGATCGCGCGGCCGATGAAGGGGACCACGCCCCGCGGCGCGACGCCCGAAACGGACGAGGCGGCCAAGGCGACGCTGGCGACCGACCCCAAGCAACGCGCCGAGAATCTGATGATCGTCGACCTGATGCGCAACGACCTGACGCGAATCGCGGCGCCGGGCAGCGTCAGGGTGCCCGAGCTGTTCAAGGTCGAGACCTATCCCACGCTGCACACCATGGTCTCGACGGTTTCGGCCCGGCTGGCCCAGGGCACCGGTATCGGCGATGTGCTGGCCGCGACCTTCCCGTGCGGATCGATCACCGGCGCGCCCAAGATCCGCGCGATGGAAGTCATCGGCGCGGTCGAGCCCGATGCGCGCGGGCCGTACACCGGATCGATCGGGCGCATCGATCCGAATGGCGACGCGGCATTCAACGTCGCGATCCGCACGCTGCACTTGCCTCGGGCCAGCGAAACCGCGAGCATCGGTCTGGGATCGGGCGTGGTCGCGGATTCACGCGCGGGGGAAGAATGGGACGAATGCCTGGCCAAGGGCGCGTTCCTGACAAGGGGGCAATTGGGCTTGGACCTGATCGAGACGATGGCGTTCGACCCGGCGGAGGGGATCCCGCTGCTCGAACGGCATCTGGCGCGATTGAAAGCGAGCGCCGACGCGCTGGGCTTCGCGTTCGACCGGCATGCGGCGCGCAACGAGCTTCAGGCGGCGACCTTCCGGCTGCGCGGCCCTGCCCGGGTCCGGCTGCTACTCTCACGCACAGGCAATGTCGCCATCGGCACCGCGCCGATGCCCGACGCGCCGGACGGGCCGGTGACGGTCGCGCTTCTTGCGCGCCAAGTTGCGCCGCGCGACTTCCGCCTCGCGCACAAGACCAGCGACCGCAGCATCTACACCCGCAACGGCGACGCGTTCGAGACGCTCTATGTCGACGCCGATGGCTATCTCACCGAAGGCAGCTTCACCTCGATCTTCGTGAAGCGCGGCGGCGCGCTGCTGACCCCGCCACTCGCGCGCGGTATCCTACCCGGCGTGCTGCGCGCCGAACTGGTCGAGAGCGGCCGCGCAGTAGAGGCCGAACTGACACCGGACGATCTGGAGGGCGAGTTCTTCATCGGCAACGCACTGCGCGGACTGGTTTCCGCGGTTACGGTTGCGGAGGTGGCACCGGCGGACCTATAGGGCGCGCGTTTCCCCTCCAGACAGGCGACCGCCCATGCAGACCTCCGCCGCGCTCAATCGTATCCAGCCCTCCGCCACGCTCGCGATGACGAGCCGGGTGTTCGAGCTGAAACGGCAGGGCATCGACGTGATCGGTCTGGGCGCGGGCGAGCCCGATTTCGACACGCCGGACTTCGTCAAGGAAGCGGCGATCGAAGCGATCCGCAAGGGCGTGACCAAATACACCAATGTCGACGGCACGCCGGAGCTCAAGGCCGCGATCGTCGGCAAGTTCGCGCGCGACAACGGCCTGACCTATGCCGAAAACCAGATCAGCGTGAACTCGGGCGGCAAGCACACGCTGTTCAACGCCTTCTGCGCGACGATCGATGCGGGCGACGAAGTCGTCATCCCGGCGCCCTATTGGGTGAGCTATCCCGACGTGGTCGAGTTCGCGGGCGGCAAGCCGGTGTTCATCGCCGCGGGCGCCGAGGCGAACTACAAGATCAAGCCCGAACAGCTCGAGGCGGCGATCACCGCCAAGACCAAATGGGTCGTGCTCAATTCGCCGTCCAACCCGACCGGCGCCGCCTATAGCGCTGCCGAGCTCAAGGCGCTGGGCGAGGTGCTCGAACGGCATCCGCATGTGCTGATCTATGCCGACGATATGTACGAGCACATCCTGTACGACGGGTTCGAGTTCGCAACGATCGCGCAAGTCTGCCCGGCGCTCTACGACCGCACGCTGACCGCCAACGGCATGTCCAAGGCCTATGCCATGACCGGCTGGCGCATCGGTTTCGGCGCCGGTCCGCAATGGCTGATCAAGGCGATGGGCAAGCTGCAGTCGCAGTCGACCAGCAACCCGTGCAGCGTGTCGCAGGCCGCGTCGGTGGCGGCGCTCAATGGCGACCAGTCGTTCCTCAAGGATCGTGCCGCGGCGTTCCAGAAGCGCCGCGATCTCGTCGTGTCGATGCTGAACCAGATCAACGGCATGAACTGCCCGCGCCCCGAAGGCGCCTTTTACGTCTATCCCGAGTTCAGCCAGCTGATCGGCAAGACCACGCCCAAGGGTCTCGTCATCGACACCGACGAGACCATGGTCGGCTATCTGCTCGACGATGCCAAGGTCGCAGCGGTGCATGGCGGCGCGTTCGGCTTCTCGCCCGCGCTGCGCATCAGCTACGCCACCAGCGAGGACGTACTGACCGAGGCGTGCGGCCGTATCCAGGAAGCCTGCGCGGCGCTGCGTTAATTTGAGACGCCGCTCGCGCAGCGCGCGGCCCCGGCCCGCAACCTGAACGACGAATTACGCCGCGGCCAGCGCACGTTCATCGTCGCGAAGTAAAACCCCTCTTGGATTTACGGGCGGCGACCCCATCTCCGCCCCAACCCAAGACAAAGGGCAATGTGATGCTTACGGTTCTGAAGTCGCAGTTTCTGCGGCGCTTTCTGGCCGGCTTCTCGCTCGGCGCGATCGGCATGGTCGCACTCAATATCGAGCGAGTGACCGCGGCCCCATTCTTCTGATGCGGATCGCCGCCCTAGCGCTTGCAGGGCTGGCGAGCCTGGGCTTCATGTCCGCGGCGGGGCTGACGCCGCCGATCGTACCCGCCAAGGCCGAAAAGGCCGTAGCGATCCCCCCTTCCACCACAGATGTCGCACCCGCCCCGGGCGATCAGGTTGCCGTTCTCGCCGGTGGCTGTTTCTGGGGGGTCGAAGCGGTGTTCGAACAGGTGAAGGGCGTCCGCGCCGTCACCAGCGGCTATGCCGGCGGCACCAGGGCGACCGCCACCTATAATCAGGTTTCCACCGAACGCACCGGCCATGCCGAAGCGGTGCGCATCGTCTATGATCCGCGCCAGGTGAGCTATGCCACGCTGCTGCGCATCTATTTCGCGGTTGCGCACGACCCCACTCAGCTGAACCGCCAAGGTCCCGATACCGGCCCGAGCTACCGTTCGGCGATCTTCCCGCAGAATCCGGGACAGGCACGGGTGGCGCGGGCCTATCTCGACCAGCTCGGCAAAGCCGGCGCCTATGGCAAGCCGATCGTGACGACCGTCGAGCAGGGCCAATTCTATCTTGCCGAGGCGCAGCATCAGGACTTCGCCCGCCGCAACCCCGACCACCCCTATATCGTGCGCTGGGACAAGCCGAAGGTCGCGGCGTTTCGTGCCGCCTTCCCGTCGCTCGCGCGTTAGACGATCCCCAGTTCGGCGAGCTTGCCCGCCAGTTCGGGCGGAAGTGACGCCGTGTCGCCGGCGCCAAGGTCGAGCGGCGCGTCGACACCCTCGAGATAGCGCCAGCCCTGGTGCGCGCGCTTGGGGCGCGGCTGAACCAGAATCAGCTCGGGTGCGAGATGGATCGCGACCCGGCCGCCTTCAGCTTCGCCGAAACGCAGGATCGGCGAGCGCCCGACCAGCTGGTGCTTGATGATCCAGAACAGCGAACCGCCCTCGCCACCGTCGGAGGCGATCTCTTCATGCCGTTTGGGCAGATAGCGCGTCGTCAGAAAGGCCGTCGGACCATGCGCCGCGCGCAGCGCCAGGCGTTCGCGCAGATAGTCGATGCTGTCGCAGCCATAGGCGACTTTGGTGAGATGAAGCGGCACCCATCCCATCTGGGCGCAAACCACGCAGGGTTCAACCGCCAGTCTAGCCGGTCAGCCCGCTCGCGCTGGCGAGGCTGAGGAAGACGAGGAAGCCCATCGAATCGGTGGTCATCGTCACGAACACCGACGACGCGACCGCCGGGTCCGCACGCAACCGCGCCAGCGTCAGCGGCACCAGCACCCCGGCACCGCCCGCAATGACGATATTGGCAAGCATCGCGGTCGCGATCACCCCGCCGAGCAGCGCGTTCTGGAAGACAAGGCCGACTCCGGTGCCCAGCACCGCCGCGATCGTCACGCCGTTGAGCAGCGCCACCTGAATCTCGCGCCGGATCGCGCGCATGGTGTTGGATTGGGTCAGCTGGTTGGTCGCGAGCGCACGTACCGTCACCGCCATCGTCTGCGTCCCGGCATTGCCGCCGACGCCGGCGACGATCGGCATCAGCGCGGCGAGCGTCACCATCTTGGCGATCGTCCCCTCGAACATGCCGATGATCGTCGCGGCGACCATCGCAGTACCGAGGTTGGCAATCAGCCAGCGCACACGCACCTTGTACGAATCGACCACGGGCTCGTTGATGTCGCCCTCGCCCGCACCCGAGAGCAGCAATGCATCCTCGCCCGCTTCCTCGGAGATGATGTGGACGATGTCGTCGACGGTGATCATGCCGACCAGCCGCCCGCTGTCGTCGACCACAGCCGCAGAGATCAGCGCGTATTTCTGGAAGATCAGCGCGACCTCTTCCTGATCCATTCCCACCGGGATCAGCGTCTGCTCGCGTTTCATGACGTCACCCATCGCCACGGCGCGCGGGGTGCGCAGAATCCAGGACAGCGCGCAGGTTCCGACCGGCTTGTGCGCGGGATCGACGACGAAGATTTCCCAGAAGTCGGTCGCCAGCTCTTCTTCGCCGCGGAGATAGTCGAGCACGTCGCCGACGCTCCAATGCTCGGGCACCGCGATCAACTCGCGCTGCATCAGGCGACCGGCGGATTCCTCGGGATAGGAGAGCGCTTCCTCGATCGCGGCGCGGTCGTCGGGGTCGAGCGCGCGCAACACCGCGCGCTGGTCCTCTTCCTCCATGTCCTCGATGATCGCGACGGCGTCGTCGGTATCGAGCTCGGCGGCGATGTCTGCGACTTCGTGCGGGTCGAGCGCATCGATCAGTTCGTCGCGCACCCAGTCGTTCATCTCGGCGAGAACGTCGCCGTCGATCAGCCCCGAGATTGCGGCGGCGAGCGCATGACGCTGATCGCCCGGAGTCAGCTCGACCAGATCGGCGATGTCGGCGGGATGGAGCGGCTCGACCATCGCGCGCGCTGCCTCGACATCGCCATGCTCGACCAGGTCGAGCACGGTACGGACGAAATCGGGGCTGAGGTGATCGTGCGATTCGCGGGTCACGGAATCGGGCGCGGTGGTTTCGGTCTCGTCGGTCATCGAGCCTTCCCCTGCTTCGCGCCTGCGCCTCCTCTAACGCGCTCGAATCGCGCTGCCAATCCGGGGCGGTGGCTGTTTGGAAACGCCCCCTTGGCGTATTGCGGCACAGGCCCGCTCTTCTACCCGGTTTGCAACGGGGCGCACACATGCCTAGTTGACGCGCGACACGTCATTTTCTGGAGTTGTGTTTCAAATGGCCGATCTTCCCACCCGCCTCGTGATGACGCTCGACACCGGCGAGGTGCACATCAAGCTGCGCCCCGACCTCGCACCCAAGCATGTCGAGCGAATCGCCAAGCTGGCCGACAGCGGCTTCTATGACGATGTGGTGTTCCATCGCGTGATCGACGGCTTCATGGCGCAGGGCGGCGACCCCACCGGCACCGGCATGAGCGGTTCGAAGGAGCCGAACCTTCCCGCCGAGTTCAGCCGCGAGCCGCATGTCCGCGGCGTGTGCTCGATGGCGCGTACCAACGATCCCAACAGCGCAAACTCGCAGTTCTTCATCTGCCTCGACGATGCGACCTTCCTCGACGGCCAGTATACCGTGTGGGGCGAAGTGACCGAGGGCATGGAGAATGTCGACGCGCTGCCCAAGGGCGAGCCGCCGCGCACCCCGGGCAAGATCGTCAAGGCGCGCAGCGAAGCCTGACGTTTGTTGTTGGGGGCGCGGGCCCGTTTGCCCGCCGGGGGGGTAATGGGGGCCGGCGCTGTCCTATTCAGAACCCGTTCAAGACGGAAGCGGCAGGGGCATCGGCATGTTTGGCAAACCCATGAACATCCGGCCTTTGGCGGTTCTGGCCGCCGTCGCCTTTCCGCTCGCGGTGCCCGCGGCTGCCCAGCAGCAGGGCACGCTGGCGCAGGTGCAGCAGCATCTGCGCGCGTCGCAGACCATGACCGCGGCGTTCGCGCAGACCGATCGCGCCGGCAAGACGCTGAACGGCACGCTCACGCTCAAAAAGCCGGGCAAGGTCCGCTTCCAGTATGAGAAGGGCGTGCCGCTGCTGATCGTCGGCGACGGCAGTTCGCTGTGGTTCATCGACTATTCGGTGAAACAGGTGTCGCGCTGGCCGGTCAAGAATTCGCCGCTCGGTGTCCTGCTCAACCCGGACCAGGATATCTCGCGCTACGCCAAGGTGGTACCGACCGCGAACTCCGATGTCGTCAGCATCGAGGCCTATGATCCCAAACGGCCCGAATATGGCCGGTTGACGATGGTGTTCGCGCGCAACGCAGCGGCACCGGGCGGGCTGATGCTGCAAGGCTGGGTCGCACTCGATTCCCAGAACAACCGCACCACCGTTCGCCTGTCCAACCAGCAGTTCAATACCCCGGTCAGCGACGGAGCGTTCCGCTGGAACGACCCGAGGAACCGCGGCGGACGCCGCTGAGCTTCGCTCGACTCGGGCCATTCATGTTGGCGACAGCTTCGACGCGCTAACACCGATAGTGCGGACGGGGCTTTCGGGATTTTTCCCCCTGTTGCCCGAAGCTACCCCGTCCCGCCTGCGTGACGAACGCCAGGTCGGCCCTCGCTCCATGCCCCCGGAGCGGGGGCCTTTGGCATTTTGGGGCATTTCCCACACCACCGACTGGCGCAGCGCGGCTTCCCCGACTACATCCCCGATCGCATGAAGATCGCGTCCTGGAACATCAACTCCGTCCGCTTCCGCATGGAGATCGTCGAAAAATTCCTCCGCGAGGAGGCGCCCGATATCCTGTGCCTGCAGGAAACCAAGGTGATCGACGGGGACTTCCCGCACGCGCCGCTGCGCGCGTTGGGTTATGATCACATCGTCATTCACGGCCAGCGCATGCACCACGGCGTCGCCATCGTCAGCCGTGTACCGCTGGTTGAGGACGACCGGCTCGACTGGCAGGCGAATGGCGAGGCCCGGCACGTCGGCGTGCGGCTGCCCAACGGCGTGCGGCTCGAGAATGTCTATGTTCCCGCCGGCGGCGACGTTCCCGATCGCGAGGTGAACCCCAAATTCGGGCAGAAGCTCGATTTCGTCGAGCGCATGACGCGCTGGTCCGAAGGGTTGGGCGACCTGCCGGTGATCGTGACCGGCGACTTCAACATCGCCCCGCTCGAATCCGATGTGTGGAGCCACAAGCAACTGCTCGACGTGGTCAGCCACACGCCGATCGAAGTAGAGGCACTTGCACGGCTGCAGGCAGCGAACGACTGGGTCGATCTCGGCCGCCACTTCATCCCCGCGCCCGAGCGCTGCTTCACCTGGTGGAGCTATCGCGCCAAGGACTGGGCGGCGTCGGACCGCGGACGGCGGCTCGACCATATGTGGGCGAGCAGGGATGTCGCGGCAAAGGCGACCGCGCACCGCGTGTGCGAGCCATGCCGCAGCTGGCTCAAGCCGTCGGACCATGTCCCGATCGTCACCGAGTTCGACTTTTGAACAGCCGCGCCGTCGCCCGGGCAATCGATGCTTTGCGCCGCGGATGGCCGATCGCGATCCGGGGTGCAGCGGGCACGATCTCGCTGCTGGTGATCGAGACCGGCGATGCCGCCCGCCTGGCCGAATTCGATCCCGACTCCACCGCGCCGGTGCTGATCTCCGCCGGTCGCGCGGCCACGCTCAAGCTCGCCAACCAGCGCGACGCCGCCGTGCCCGACGCCCCGGTGCTGGTTCAGCGTGCGCCCTGGCTCGATTTCGACGGCGCGGTGGCGCTGGCCGACCCGCAGCTCGACCTTGCCACCCCGCTCAAGGGGCCGTTCCGCGCGATTCCGCTCTCCGTGCCCGATGCCGCCGCCGCCGCACTCCGGCTGGCGCGGATCGCGGGACTGGTGCCGGCCTTCTTTATCCGCGAGGGCGACGCCGAAGGCGCGATCACGCCCGCCGATATCGACGCGCATGAGGATCCCGCGCGTCTGCGGATCGTGACTCGCGCCCGGTTGCCGGTGGCAGGTGCGGAAGACACCGAGATCGTCGCCTTCCGTACCCCCGAATCGCCCGACGAGCATGTCGCGCTGCTGATCGGCCAGCCCAATGGCGCCGCGCCGCTGGTGCGGCTGCACAGCGAATGCCTGACCGGCGACGTGCTCGGCAGCCTCAAATGCGATTGCGGGCCGCAACTGCACGCCGCGATCGATGCGATCGCCGACAGCGGCTGGGGCGTGCTGCTCTATCTGCGTCAGGAAGGGCGTGGGATCGGCCTGATCAACAAGCTGCGCGCCTATGCACTGCAGGATCAGGGGTTCGACACGGTCGACGCCAACACAAGGCTGGGCTTCGCGGTCGATGCGCGCGATTTCGGCGTGGCGGGGCGAATGCTCAAGCTGCTGGGGCAGGACCGTGTACGCCTGCTCACCAACAATCCCGGGAAGGTCGCCGGGCTCGAAGCCGCGGGAATCACGGTGGCAGAGCGCGTGCCCCACAAGCTTCCGCCCAATCCGCACAACGAACGCTACCTCGCAACCAAGCGCGACCGCACCGGGCATCAGCTCTAGTGCGCTATTATCTCGACGCCGAATTCAACGGGTTCGGCGGAGCGCTGATCGCCCTGGCACTGGCGCCCGAAGACGGCAGCGCGCCCTTCTACGCCGCGCTCCAATGCCCCGAACCGACGCCGTGGGTGGCGACGCATGTCCTGCCCGTACTGAACATCGATCCGGTGTCCCGCGAAGCGCTGGGCAGTTCGCTCGCCGCCTATCTGGCCGACGATTCCGATCCGGTGGTGGTCGCCGACTGGCCCGAGGACATCGCCCACGCCGCGATGGCGCTGATCGCGCGGCCCGGATACCGCCACCCGATCGCGCGCATCACGTTCGAGCTATGCGACGCCCCCGGCTTCGATACGGCAACGACGAGCGCCATTCCGCACAATGCGCTCGCAGATGCGATCGCTCTGCGCGAATTCATGCTGAAACGGGGCTGTTAGGCCATCAGTCGGGCGACTTCGCCGAAATCATGCGCGATATCGTGGACACCGACGGCACGCAGACGCGCGTCATGCCCGATCCCGCAATGGCTGCCCGCGCACAGCCCGATGACATGCGCGCCCGATGCTACCGCCCCGGTCGCGCCCACCGGTGAATCCTCCAGGATGACGCAGCGCGTGATATCGACGCCGAGAACCTGCGCGGCGTGGAGGTAGATGTCCGGCGCCGGCTTGCCCCGCGTCACATGCTCGCGACCGCTGAAGATCCGGCCCTCGAACGCGTCACGAACGCCGAGATGGTCGAGATGCCCCGTGATCCACGGCGTCATGCTCGACGAAGCGATCGCGCGCGGCAGCGCGTCGGGAAGCGAACGAATGAACGCGACTGCGCCGACCACCGCCTCGATCCCTTCTTCCAGCGCCCGCTGATCCTCGATCGCGCGCGCATCGTAGAAATCCGCGGGCAATGGCCGACCGATCCAGCGTTCCACGGCGTCGAGGAACTCGCGGCCGGAAAAGCCCATGAAATTGGCCATCGATTCCTCGGGCGTGGTCGGATGACCGATCCCCGTGAGATACTCGGCCACCTGCTTGTTTCCGGCATATTCGCTTTCGAGCAGCACCCCGTCGAAATCGAAGATGACAGCGTCGAAGCGGATAGGAAGACTCATGCGCGCGCTCCGAACAGGGCCGTTCCGACGCGGACATGCGTGGCGCCGAGGGTGACCGCGGTCTCGAAATCCTCGGACATGCCGATGCTGAGCCCGGTGACGTCATGGTCGCGCGCCAGCTTGGCCAACAGCGCGAAATAGGGCGCCGAATCGACGCCGAACGGCGGGACCGCCATCAACCCGGCGAACGGCAGATCGGCAGCTCTTACCTCGGCAAGCAGCGCGGGAAGGTCCGCGACCGCACAGCCGCCCTTCTGCGCCTCGTCGCCGATATTGACCTGAATGAAGCAGGGCGGGCGGCGATCCGCCTTGTCCATGGCGCGGGCAAGCGCGGCAACCAGCGACGGGCGATCCACGGAATGGATCGCGTCGAACAGCGCCACGGCATCTTCGGCCTTGTTCGACTGGAGCTGGCCGACAAGATGGAGCGCGATCCCCGGCGTTTCGTCGCGCAGCGCGGGCCATTTGGCGGCGGCCTCCTGCACCCGATTCTCTCCGAAGACGCGCTGGCCGGCCGCGATCAGCGGGCGGATCGCATCGGCCTCATGCGTCTTGGAGATCGCGATGAGCGTGACGTCCGCGGGATCGCGGCGCGCAGTCCTTGCGGCGCGGGCGATTCGGTCACGGATGGCGGAAAGGCGCGTTGCAGCGGTGTCGGATGCCATGCGCGCGGCTATAGGAGGGGCGATGCGCCGCCGCCACCCCTCCCATGCCAAGGAATTGCCCCGGCGCTGGCTGATGACCGATTCGCGGCTGGATGAGCATTTGTGGACAGCGCTGGCGGCGCTCCCGCGAGGGGCGGGCGTGATCCTGCGCCACTATGAGCTGCCCCTGGCCGAACGCCGGGCACTCTTCGCGAAGGTCGCGAGGATCGCGCGGCGGCGCGGGCTATTGCTGGTCGTCGCGGGCAAGGACCGGTTTGGGCACGCGCCAGGTCATGGCCGCCATCGCGGCACGCTGACCGCCCCGGTCCATTCGCGGCGCGAAGCGTTCGGGGCGATTCGCAACGGCGCAAAGCTGCTGCTCGCTTCCCCTGTCCACCCGACTCGCTCGCATCCCGGCGCGCCGACGCTCGGCCCGACACGACTCGGCCTGCTGATTCGCGGTCTGGACGTTCCGGTTGTCGCATTGGGCGGGATGAACGAACGCCGCTGGCGCGCGCTCAGGCCGCTAGGTGTCCATGGCTGGGCAGGTATCGACGCTTGGATCGATTAGAAACGGATCGCGGTGCCGACATAGACCGCCTGGCTGTCGCGGCGGTTGTCGGTCAGCTGCGGCAGGCGATTCTCTTCGGACTTGTAACGCACGCCCGCAGTGAGGTCGAAGTTGCGGGTCAGCGAATAGGAACCGCCGACATCGATCGAATAGCTGGGATCGGCCGCGATCAGGCGCGGCGCACCGTCGAGCGGACGCTCGGCCCCGGCCTTGATCCGGCCCGAAGCGCGCTTGCCGGTATAGCTTACGCCCAGATCGACCGCCTCGCTGCTGCCCGGCTGACCCGCCAGATCGAGCTTCGAGAGATCGCCCGAGACGGCGAAGCGCTTCCAGCCCACCGAAACGCCAAGATTGTACGCAATCGGCTGGAGCGTGACGGCGGCGGGCGCCGCTGCACCGCGATCTGCCAGGACCGTAGCCGGACGCGCCGTGCGCGCGCGCACGGCAACCGTGACGCTGCGGCTGGTCGAGCGTGCCGAGTCGGCCGGTGTGAACCGGAACCCGTTGCCGGCCAGACCACTGCGTGCGAGCACGGCGGCGAGCTTGGGATCCGCGGCGGCGGGGGTAAAGGTGCCGATGCTGCTGATCGAAGTCGCACGCTTCGCGGTGGCGATTCGCTGCTGCTGAGGCGCGGTCTGGGCAAGAAGCGCGGGCGCGACGGCAAGGCCGGCTGCGCCCAGCGCGCCGATCCCGATGCCAGTCATGAGTCGCCGAACGCTCATTTTATCCCCTACCGTGACTCAGCGCCTACCATGATTCCGCCGCAATGTTCCACCGCCGGAATCGCTTTTCATCATATGTGTTGCACAAGGCCCACAGCAGGGCGCCCGGAAGGGTGTACAGCGGCTTGCGCTTGCGGCGGGCGCATGACGATCTATAGATGCTCGCCACCCTTAGAGTTTCCCATAGGAAGATGCCGATGAACCGCCTGTTGCGCACCGCGATCCTGGGCAGCCTTGCCCTGAGCCTGACGGCTCCGCTCGCCGCATGTGGCGGCGGCAAGGATCGCCCCCGCGCGGATCTTGCCGCGTCGAAGGTCACGACGATCGGCGTCAACGCCTATCTGTGGCGCGCTGCGCTCGACACCGTCTCGTTCGCACCGATCATGCAGACCGATTCGAACGGCGGCGTGATCGTCACCGACTGGTATGTGAATCCGAACCTCCAGACCGAGCGGACCAAGCTCACGGTGGCGATCCTCGATCAGGATCTGCGCGCCGACGCCCTGCGCGTGAGCGCGCAGCGTCAGGTGAACCGCAATGGCCAGTGGGTCGATTCGCCGGTCGAGGCGTCCACGGTTCAGAAGATCGAGGATATCATCCTGACCCGCGCCCGCGATCTGCGCCGCGCCGCGATCGTCGAGAATTAAGGGCGGGCGGGACGGCCCGCCGCTCCGAAATGAAGGAATGAATGTGTCGCGGTTCAACGCGCTGAAAGCCGATTCTGCGTGGCAGAAGCTGTGGGAAGAACGCCGCACCTTCGCCGCGGACGACAACTCGCCCAAGCCCAAGTCCTACGTCCTCGAGATGTTCCCCTATCCGTCGGGGCGCATCCATATGGGGCATGTCCGCAATTACACGATGGGCGACGTGCTCACGCGCTATCGGCGAATGCGCGGCATGGAAGTGCTCCACCCGATGGGCTGGGACGCGTTCGGCATGCCAGCCGAGAATGCCGCGATGGAGAAGAAGGTCCATCCCGGCGGCTGGACTCGCGACAATATCGCGACGATGCGCGCACAGCTGAAGCGCCTCGGCCTCGCGATCGACTGGGACCGCGAACTGGCGACGTGCGAGCCGGACTATTACGGGCACGAACAGGCGCTGTTCCTCGATCTGTTGGAGAGCGGGCTGGTCTACCGCAAGGAATCGACGGTCAACTGGGATCCGGTCGACATGACCGTGCTCGCCAACGAACAGGTGATCGACGGGCGCGGCTGGCGTTCGGGCGCATTGGTCGAGAAGAAGAAGCTCAACCAGTGGTTCCTCAAGATCACCGACTTCGCCGACGAGTTGCTCGACGGCCTCGGCACGCTCGACAAATGGCCTGACAAGGTCCGGCTGATGCAGGAGAACTGGATCGGCAAGTCCGAGGGGCTTCAGTTCCGGTTCAAGCTCAGCGACGGGGGCGAGGTCGAGGTCTTCACGACCCGGCCCGACACGATCTTCGGGTCGAGCTTCGTCGCGATCGCGGCGGACCATCCGATTGCGCGCAAGCTCGCTCAAACGAGTCCCGAGGCCGAAGCGTTCATCGCCCGGTGCAAGCTCGGCGGCACCACCGCGGCCGAGCTGGAGACGCAGGAGAAGCTGGGCTTCGACACCGGCATCCGCGCGGCACATCCATTTGATTCCGCTTGGGAATTGCCGGTCCACATCGCGAACTTCGTGCTGATGGACTATGGCACCGGCGCCGTCTTCGGCGTGCCGGCGCACGACCAGCGCGACTTCGAGTTCGCGACCAAATACGGTCTGCCGATCCGCCGCGTAGTTTCGGACGGAAACAAGACTGCGCCCGAATTCACCGATGCCGAGGCCTATTCGGGTCCGGGCACGCTGGTGAATTCGCACTTCCTCGACGGGATGGACGTGCCCGACGCCAAGCGCGAGGTGATTACACGCGCCGAGGCTGGCGACTGGGGCAAGGGCACGACCGTCTGGCGGCTGCGCGACTGGGGCGTGAGCCGCCAGCGTTATTGGGGTACGCCGATCCCGATCATCCATTGCGAAGTGTGCGGTGTGGTGCCGGTGCCCAAGAAGCAGCTCCCCGTGGTGCTGCCCGAGGACGTGTCGTTCGACATTCCCGGTAACCCGCTCGACCGGCACCCGACCTGGCGCCAGGTCGATTGTCCGCGCTGCGGCCACGCGGCGCGGCGCGAGACCGACACGCTCGACACCTTTGTCGATTCGAGCTGGTACTTCATCCGTTTCGCCAGCCAGCCGGTCGACAAGCCGTTCGACCGCAAGGTCGCCGAGCAATGGCTGCCGGTGAACCAGTATATCGGCGGGGTCGAGCATGCGATCCTGCATCTGCTCTATGCCCGCTTCTGGACGCGTGCGCTCAAGCGCATCGGCATGCTCGACATCGCCGAACCGTTCGAAGGGCTGTTCACCCAGGGCATGGTGACCCACGAGACCTACAAGTCCGCAGACGGCCGCTGGCTGTCGCCGGGCGAGGTCGTGCGCAAGGGCGAGATCTGGGAAGAAATCTCGAACGGCAATCCGGCAACGGTCGGCCGCATCGAGAAGATGTCCAAGTCCAAGAAGAACACCGTCGATCCCGAACCGATCGTCGACCAGTATGGCGCAGACGCGGTGCGCTGGTTCGTCCTGTCGGATTCGCCGCCTGAGCGCGACCTCGAATGGACCGAGAACGGCATCGACGGCGCCTGGCGCTTCGTTCAGCGTCTGTGGCGCCTGTTCGACGGCCTCGACGCATGGGAGGGCGAGGACAAGCCGCTCGACCGGATCGTCCATCAGACGATCGCGGGGGTGGCTTCGGATATCGAAGGGCTGCAGTTCAACAAGGCGGTCGCCAAGCTCTATGCGCTGGTCAATGCGGTCGAGAAGGCGCAGCCCAGCGCATCGCGCGCGACCGCGATCCGCACCGCCATCCTGATCGCCGCGCCGATGGTTCCACATCTCGCCGAGGAAGCCTGGGCCGCGATGGGGAACGACACGCTGATCGCCGATGCCGAATGGCCGCAGGTCGATCTCGCGCTGCTGGTCGAGGACGAAGTGACGATCGCGATCCAGGTCAACGGCAAGCTGCGCGACACGGTGAAAGCCCCGAAGGGCGAAGCGAAGGACGCGCTCGAGGCGATGGCCTTGGCAAACCCGAATGTGCAGCGCATTCTGGAAGGCGCCGCCCCCAAGAAGGTGATTGTTGTGCCCGACCGTCTGGTGAACATCGTCGCATGAGGTTTGCGCCCGCCCTGCTCGTGCTGACGGCGCTTGCGCTCAGCGGCTGCGGCGGGCTGCGGCCGCTCTATGGCGGCGGGGTCGACGGACCAGTGCAGACGATGCTCTCCGGCGTCGAAGTCGCACCGATCGAGGGCGAGAGCGGCTGGCTGGTCGCCAATGCGGTGCGCGATAGGATCGAGGCGACGCGCAGCGGTACACCGGCCTACCGGCTCGACATCAAGCTCGATGACCGCATCGAAGGCCTGGGCGTGCGCCGCGACGATGTCGTGACGCGCGAGCGGCGGACGCTGCGCGCACGTTACCAGCTTGTGGAACTCTCCACCGGTCAGGTGGTGCTCGACGCCACCGCGGGCTCCGACGCCGGCATCGATGTCGCCGGTTCGGAATATGCGACGATCGCGGCCGAGAAGAGCGCGCTCGAGCGGCTGTCGGGCATTGTCGCCGACCAGATCGTCGCGCGCCTCGCCCGCTACGCACGCGCCGCCGAAACCAAGTGAAGGCCAGCGAAGCGCAGATTCGCACCCGGCTGGACAAGCCGGGCACCGATATTCGCCTGTTCGTGCTCTACGGCCCCGATGAAGCCGGCGCCAACGACCTGGCCGCGCGGCTGGGCCGGGCGATGGGCGCCGAGGCCGAGCGCATCGATATCGAGGGAAGCTCGCTCAAGGGCGATCCGGGGCGGCTGGCGGGGGAAGCGGCCTCGCTCTCTCTGTTCGGCGGCGCACGCTACATCCGTATCGCCGGAATCGACGACGACGGAACCGAGGCGGTGCGGCTGCTGCTCGACGCAGAAGTCGCCGGAAACCCCGTCGTTGCGGTCGGCGGCGGCCTCAAGGGCACCGGGCGGCTGCTCAAGCTGGTCCTCGCCGCGCCCAACGCGATGGCGCATGCCTGCTACATCCCCGACGCCCGCAACGCCGCGCAGCTGGCCACCGGAATCGCGCGCGAGAACGGCCTTAGGCTGGTCAACGGCACCGCCGAGCGACTGGCGGCGCTGTCCGGCGGCGACCGCGCGGTACTGGCGCGCGAGATCGAGAAACTGTCCATCTATCTCGACGCGGCGCCAGACCGTCCGCGCGAGGCCGGAATGGCGGCATTGGAGGCGATCGGCGCCGATTTGGGCGACGCCGAGATGCAGAGCGCGATCGAGGCGGTGGTCGAAGGCCGCGCAGCGGAGATCGGCATCGAACTCGCGCGGCTGGAACAGGCCGGGGTCTCGGCGATCCCGCTGCTGCGCCAGCTCGTCCGCCGGCTGATGAACCTTGCCGAGATGCGCGCCGATATCGACCGCGGCGCGTCGGCCGACGAGGTCGTCAAGAAGCACCGCGTCTTCTTCAAGGAAGAGATGAGCACCAAGATCGCGCTGCGCCGCTGGACCAGCCCGATGCTGGCACGCGCGGTGGAGCGCGTGCGCGAGGCTGAGCGCGGCATGACCCGCGCCGGCGGCAATGCGGGCCAGGTGATCGCCGACGAGGCGCTGGTGACGCTCGCACGGGCAGCCGCACGCGGGCGGTGACCGCAACCGTCCGGTGCTACCGCGCTTTCTGCAGATCTACCCGATAGCGCTGCAGGCCGTGAAAGGCCTGCTCCTTGCCATCGTGCCGATCGGTCTCGCTTCAGCGGCGCAACCGCACCAGATGGCGGCGAAGCGCTCGCGAGCGCATGCATGGAGCGGCAGAACGCCGACGCAAACTTCAAACGCCATGCGCGCCGAAACTGACGTCAGACAGTACCCAAGTATATGTAAAAACTATATCTTTTCGCCAGTCAGCCGCTGACAGATCATGTCGAGCTGGTCGAGCGTCGAATAGGCCAGCGTCATCGCGCCACCCTTGTCGCCATAGCTGATTTTCACATTGAGTCCGAGCACATCGCCAAGCTGGCGCTCGAGCGCGGCGATATCGGCGTTCGCACCAAGGTCGGAGACGGTCGCGCCCCCCTTCCCCGCCGCACGCGGCTTGGCTTCGCGCGCAAGCTTCTCGGTCTCGCGCACCGACAGGTCGCGCTCGACGACGATCCGGGCAAGCTTCTCGGGATCGGGCGCACCGATCAGCGCGCGGGCATGGCCCATGGTCAGCGCGCCTTCGACCACACGCTGGCGCACGCTCGGCGGGAGATCGAGCAGACGCAGCAGGTTGGCGATATGGCTACGCGACTTGTGGACGATCTTCGCCAGCACTTCCTGCGTATGGCCGAACGTACCGATCAGCTTGGCATAGGCCTCCGCTTCCTCGATCGCGTTGAGATCCTCGCGCTGAATGTTTTCGATGATCGCGATTTCGAGCGTCTCGGCTTCGTCGAGGTCGCGGACGATCACCGGCACCTCGTGCAGCCGCGCACGCTGGGCGGCGCGCCAGCGGCGCTCGCCGGCGACGATCTGATATTCCTTGCCGTGCGGACGCACCACGATCGGCTGGATCAGCCCGCGCATCGCGATCGACTTGGCGAGCTCCTCGAGCGCGTCCTCGTCGAAATGCCGGCGCGGCTGCTCGGGATGCGGCGCCAGCGAGCTGACGGGAAGCATCCGCACGCCCGGCGACTGATCGCTACCGGGGCGAAGCGGTTCCTCGCGTTCGGCATCGCCCAGCAGCGCGCTGAGACCGCGGCCAAGACCCGGCCGCGGCTTGCGCAGCGGCGTGACAGAGGCGGTCGGCGTGGTTTCGTCGGTCATGCGGCTTTCCTCAGCCTGGGCAGGCGGTCGATCACTTCACGGGCGAGTGCGATATAAGCCTCGGACCCGGCGCAGCGATGATCGTAGATCAATGCAGGCAGGCCGTGGCTCGGCGCTTCGGAAAGGCGGACATTGCGCGGGATCACGGTATCGAACACCACGCGCCCGAGTACCGCACGCACATCGTCCGCGACCTGATCGGTCAGCCGGTTGCGCCGATCGTACATGGTCAGGACCACGCCGAGGATCGACAGTCCCGGGTTGAAGCGGCTGCGAATGCGTTCGACCGTGCTGAGCAACTGGCTAAGCCCTTCCAGTGCGAAGAACTCGCACTGGAGCGGCACCAGCAGGGCGTCGGACGCGACCATTGCGTTGATCGTGAGCAGACCCAGCGAGGGCGGGCAATCGATCAGGATGACGTCCCAGCGCTGCTCGCTGCGGTCGATGGCATTGTCGAGGCGATGGGTGCGCGCGTCGAACTCGATCAGCTCGATCTCCGCGCCCGAGAGATCGACTGTCGCCGGGACGATGTCGAGACCGGGAACGCGCGTGGCGATGGCAACTTCATCGAGCGTCGCATCGCCGACCAGCAGGTCATACGTCGAGCGCTCACGATCGGCACGGCCAATGCCAAGACCGGTCGAGCAATTGCCCTGCGGATCGAGATCGAGGAGCAGCACGCGCTGACCGGTCGCGGCGAGCGCTGTGCCGACATTGATCGCGCTTGTGGTCTTACCCACCCCACCCTTCTGGTTCGCAATGGCGATACAGATCATCTCGGGCGGACCCCCTTGGCGACGACGATGAGTGAATCGGAAGCCGTGATGCTCGGTTCCACGTGGAACGAACCATGCCATTTGCGGCGCGCCTCTGCCACCTCCGATTGCGCATTTCGGCCCTTTGGCAGCACCCAGACTGTGGAAGACGTGGATCGATGCGCGGCGATGCGGAACAGATCGGAGAGTTGCGCCACGGCGCGGGCCGAGATCACCGCCGCCGCGCCACCGGTTCGTTCGATCTTGGCAGTGTGAACCACGACATTGTCAAGGCCCAGCTCCGACGCGGCACGCGACAGGAAATCGGTCCGCAGCTTGCGCGGCTCGACCAGCTCCACCGGCGCGTCGCGAAGCAGAGCCACGACGAGACCCGGCAAGCCCGCCCCGCTTCCGATATCGAGCCACAAACCATCCGCTGGAGCATGTTCGAGCAGCTGAGCCGAATCGACAATATGGCGCGACCAGATCTGGTCGAGCGTCGAAGGTGCGATCAAATTCTGCTTTGCCGCCTCGTCCCGCAGCAGATCGACAAACGCCACGAGCCGTGTTTCACGTGAAACATCATAGCGCGTACAGATCCAGTCGCGTGCTTCGTCCTCGGTCATGCAGCGCGCCGCCGGACGTGAAGCATGACCGCCGTGAGGGCAGCCGGAGTGATCCCGCGCACACGCGCCGCATCACCAATGGTCGCCGGCCGTGCCAGCGTAAGGCGCTCGATCATCTCGTTGGAAAGCCCCGGGATCGCCGCATAATCGAGTGCGGAGGCAATCGGGGTGGCATCCGACCGGTTCATCGCCGCCTGCTCCTCTGACTGGCGCTCCAGATAGGGGGCATAGCGGGCATCCTCGATCAGCTCGGTGAGCAAGTCCGGGTCGGCATCGCCGACATCGATGCCAAGATGCCCGATACTGACACCCGGGAAGCGCAGCCATTCGAACGCTGTGCGGCGCGCGCCATCCTGCGACACGGGCGCACCGGCCTGGCCGAGCGCATGCGCCGTCCTGGTTTCGGCAAAGCACGTATCGAGCGCGGCGCGGTTCTCGCGGCGGCGGCTCTGATGCGCACGACGCCCTTCCCCGATGCACCCCGCCGATTCCCCGATCGCTCCGAGCCGGGTCTCGGCATTGTCGGCGCGCAGACGCAGGCGATACTCGGCGCGGGCGGTGAGCATGCGATAGGGCTCGGTCACTCCCTGCAGCGTGAGATCATCGATCATCACGCCGATATAGCTGAGTTCACGTGGAAGGATCGTCGGAGCACGGCCCAGCGCCAGCGCAGCGGCATTGATGCCGGCGATCAGGCCTTGCGCGGCGGCTTCCTCGTACCCGGTGGTGCCGTTGATCTGCCCGGCACAGAATAAGCCGGGCACATCACGGCTCTCCAGCGACAAATCCAGCGCGCGCGGATCGACATGGTCATACTCGACCGCATAGCCCGGCGTTGCGATTACAGCGCGCGCCAGCCCCGGGATCGAAGCGATCATCGCCGCCTGTACATCGGTCGGCAGCGAGGTCGAGAGACCGTTGGGATAGACCAGATGCGTGTCCAGCCCCTCCGGCTCGAGGAATATCTGGTGCCCGTCACGATCCCCGAAACGAAAGATCTTGTCCTCGATCGACGGGCAGTAACGCGGGCCGCCGGCTTCGATCGCCCCGCTGAACAGTGGCGAGCGATCGAGCCCGCCACGGATGATCTCATGCGTCTGCTGGGTCGTGCGCGTGATCGCGCAGGTAAGCTGCGGCAATCGCGGTCCGCGCGTAAGCGGCGACATCCGCCACGACTCGGTGTCGGTAGGCTGCTCCTCGAGCGCGCCCCAGTCGATCGTGCGGCCGTCGATACGCGGCGGCGTACCGGTCTTAAGCCGGGTGATCGGCAGGGTAAGGTCACGCAGCTGGACGCCAAGCGCGGTCGCCGCGCGCTCGCCGACCCGCCCGCCGGTCTCACGCTCTTCGCCACGGAAGATACGGCCGCCAAGGAAGGTGCCGCTGGCGATCACAACCGCGGCGCCGCGCAGTTCCTCGTCCTCGGCAAGTCGTACCCCGGCTACCCGACCCTGCTCGACAATCAACCCGACCGCTTCGCCGGCAACGATGTCCAGTCCGGGCTGCGCGGCGAGCATGGTCTGGATCGCCGCGGCGTATCGGGTGCGGTCGGCCTGGACGCGCGGTCCCTGCACCGCCGGCCCCTTTGAGCGATTGAGCAGGCGATAATGGATCGCGGCCTGATCGGCGGCCCGCGCGATCAGGCCGTCCAGCGCGTCGACCTCCCGGACCAGATGCCCCTTGCCCAGCCCGCCAATCGCGGGATTGCACGACATCGCACCAAGCGTCGCCGGATCGAAGGTGACGAGCGCGGTCCGCGCGCCGCAGCGCGCAGCCGCAGCCGCTGCTTCGGTGCCGGCATGTCCGCCGCCGATCACGATCACATCCCATGTCCGCATGAAGGTCGAAATAGCGCCGCACGGCGCTGCGGTCAAAAGCGTTCCACGTGGAACATCATTTGCCGATGCAGAAGCGGCCGAACAGCGTATCCAGCATCGCCTCGACATCGGCGGCACCGGTGATCCGGTCGAACGCGCGTAGTGCATGACGCAGATCCTCGGCGATCAGCAGCGGATCGCTCGCCTCCCCCACATCGCGCAATGCTGCGACGGCAAGTCCGGCCAGATCGCGCTGCCGCCGGTTGAGCGGGATCGCATCGTTTGCAGGCAGCATCGCACGCGCCGCCTCCGCGATCCGCTCCCATAGCTGCGCTACTCCTTCGCCGGTGCGTGCGGAGACAGCGAGTCTTCCTTCTCCGGTGGAGACGCGCGCGGCTTCATCGGCACGGGCATGGACCAGGATATGCGGCGCGGTCAGGGCGGGTGGCGGCGCGTCGTCAAGCCACAGGATCAGATCGGCCTGATCGAGCGCCTCTTGCGCCCGTGCGATCCCGATCTCTTCGACCATATCGGACGGGGCATCGTGCAGTCCCGCAGTATCGGTCAACAGATAGGCGACGCCTTCGCGCATTACCGGCGCCTCGATCCGGTCGCGCGTAGTCCCGGCCAATGGTGAGACGATCGCCGCTTCACGCTCGGCCAGCGCATTGAGCAGGGTCGATTTGCCCGCATTGGGCGGTCCGGCGAGCACGACGCGAACGCCGTCCCGCAGCCGTTCGACGCCAGGCTCGGCCAGCACGGCTTCGATCTCACCGGCCAATATGCTCGCGCCTTCACCCACCCGGTCGAGCATCCCGGCCTCCGCCGCGACATCGCCTTCATCGGCATGATCGAGCAGCGCTTCCACCGCGGCCGAGAGTTGCAGCGCTCGTGCCGCCCAACCTTCGATCCGCCGGCGGATACCGCCTTCGGCCGCACGCATTGCCGCGCGGCGTTGCGCCTCGGTCTCCGCGGCCAGCAGGTCCGCAAGCCCCTCGGCCTCGGTCAGGTCGATCCGTCCGTTGGCCAAGGCACGACGCGTGAACTCTCCCGCTTCCGCGGCACGCACGCCGGGCATCGCCGCCAGTGCCGCTTCCACGGCCCGCACTACCGCGCGGCCGCCGTGCAGATGCAGCTCGGCCAGATCCTCGCCGGTCGCCGTGTGCGGCCCCGGGAACACCAGCACGAGTGCCCGGTCGAGATGCGTCTCGCCTGTGGGCGATGTTCGCAATGTTCGCAGCGACGCGCGGCGCGCTGGCGGCAAAGCTCCCGCCATCGACTCCACGGCAGCAAACGCTTCCGGTCCCGAGATCCGCATGACGCCGATCGCCGCGGGCGGCTGCCCGCTCGACAGCGCGAAGATCGTATCGGTCACTCGTTGCCGCTGCGCTTGCCCATGTCGAACATGCCGCGCCAGAAATTCATCCCGGCCTCGCCCATCGGCATCCAGCCCTTCATCATCGTCTCGATCATCTCGGGGTTCACCATGCCCTTGTCCATCGAATCGAGCAGCATCTTGATATAGTGGTCATGGACTGGCGTGAAATCGGGCAACCCCATCGTGCGGCGGGCTTCCTCGGGGGTGCAATCGATCTCGACATTGATCTTCATAGGCTCTTCTCCGCTTGAGCCGGACGCTCGCCCTGCCCTACGCTGCGTCCATGTATGCGCGCGACCACGCCCTGATCGCAACGCCCATCGGCCCGATCCTGATCGAGGGCGACGCCGAAACGCTATTCCGCATCCATCTCGGCGTCGAGGGCTTCCCGGCCCAAGGGAAGGCCGCAGCGGTAGTCACGACCGCCAATCAGATCCGAGCTTATTTTTCTGGAGATCTCAAACACTTCGATCTTCCATTGCGGCGAACGAGCTCACATCGTGGACAAGTGCTGCGCGACGGGCTGATTGCGCTACGCTACGGTGAAACCGCCAGCTATGGCGAACTTGCCCGACGCCTGGACTCCGGCCCACGGGCGATCGGTCAGCTCTGCGCTCGCAATGCCTTCCCGATTGTCGTTCCGTGCCATCGCGTTCTCGCCGCAGGCGGAGCATTGGGTTCCTACACGGCGGGCGATGGCCCCGCGACCAAGCAATGGCTGCTCGATCACGAGCAGCGTTACCTTTGACGGGAGAAACCCATGGCCACGACCACCATCCACAGTCTCGACGACAGCGGCAGCTTCGCCGCTTATCGCGCCGATCCCGAGGGAAGTCCGCGCGGCGCGATCATCGTGATCCAGGAAGTGTTCGGTGTGAACGAGGGCATCCGGCGCAAATGCGACCATTGGGCCGCCAAGGGCTATGTTGCCTTCGCGCCCGACCTGTTCTGGCGGCTCGAGCCCGGCATTCAGCTCGATCCCGATGTGCCCGACGAGTTCCAGCGCGGGCTCGACCTGTTCGGCAAGTTCGGTCAGGATAAGGGGATCGAGGATATCGAGGCAACGATCCGCGCCGCACGTGCCGCGACCGGTACCAAGGTCGGCGTCACCGGCTACTGCCTTGGCGGGCGGCTCGCCTATATGACCGCCGCGCGGACCGACAGCGACGCCAGTGTAGGCTATTATGCCGTCGGGATCGACGGGCTGTTGGGCGAGAAGCACGCCATCGCGAAGCCGCTGCTGCTGCATATTGCGGGCAATGACGGGTTCGTCCCGCCAGCGGTGCAAGCGAAGATGCACGAAGGACTGGACGATCACCCGCGGGTGACGCTGTACGACTATCCGGGCGAGGATCACGGCTTCGCGACCGAGATGGGTAATCGCCGCTCGGATACCGCCGCGAAGCTCGCCGACAGCCGGACCGAAGCATTCTTCGCCGAACATATCGGCTGATACGAAAAGGGCGGCGTCCAACCTGGACGCCGCCCTTTCTCGTTCGGGATCAGTAGCTTACTGGAACAGCTGCAGGATCCCGATGTCCTTGTCGATGACCCCGTTATAGATCATCGACCCGGCGACCCACAGGATCACCAGCAGACCGATCCACGCGATCCAGCGATAGCGCTCGATATATTTGGCGATGATATTCGCGGCGACACCCATCAGCGCGACCGCGATGACGAGACCGACCATCAGGATACCGGGGTGGTCGCGCGCGGCGCCGGCGACCGCCAGCACGTTGTCGAGGCTCATCGAAACATCGGCGACCGCGACCGCCCAGGCGGCACCGGCAAAGCTCTTGGCAGGCTTGAGACCCGAATGCTCGTCGCCCTCGATCTCGGGCGATCCGGGGTTGTGGCCGCCGACGACGATCTCGCGGTACATTTTCCACGCCACCCAGAGCAGCAACACGCCGCCCGCGAAGACGAGACCGATCACCGCCATCAGTTGCGTCACCACCAGCGCGAAGCCGATGCGCAGCACCAGAGCGGCGACAATACCGATCAGGATCACCTTTTTGCGCTGATCCGCAGGCAGACCCGCCGCCAGCGCGCCGATGACGATCGCATTATCGCCAGCCAGGACGATGTCGATCAGGATCACCTTCGCGAACGCCGACCATGCCGACAGGCTGCCCGAGAACAGCCCGGCAAAATCGTTGACGATGTGCCCCCAAAGCTCCGTCATGTCTCGCTAATCCCTCAGGCGATCACTGGTTCATCGAATCGAAGAAGTCCTCGTTGGTCTTCGAGTCCTTCATCTTGTCGAGCAGGAACTCCATCGCATCGACGGTGCCCATCTGCATGAGAATGCGGCGCAGCACCCACATCTTGCTGAGCTTGCCCTTCTCGACCAGCAGCTCTTCCTTGCGCGTGCCGGACTTGCCGACATCGAGCGCCGGGAAGACGCGCTTGTCCGCGACCTTGCGGTCGAGCACGATTTCGGAGTTGCCGGTGCCCTTGAACTCTTCGAAGATGACTTCGTCCATGCGGCTGCCGGTGTCGATCAGCGCGGTGGCGATGATCGAGAGCGAACCGCCCTCTTCGATGTTGCGCGCGGCGCCGAAGAAACGCTTCGGCCGCTGAAGCGCATTGGCGTCGACACCGCCGGTCAACACCTTACCCGAAGACGGGACCACAGTGTTGTAGGCGCGGCCAAGGCGGGTGATCGAGTCGAGCAGGATAACGACATCCTTCTTGTGCTCGACCAGTCGCTTGGCCTTCTCGATCACCATTTCGGCGACCTGGACGTGACGTGTTGCCGGCTCGTCGAAGGTCGAAGAAACGACTTCGCCCTTAACGCTGCGCTGCATGTCGGTGACTTCCTCGGGCCGCTCGTCGATGAGCAGGACGAGCAGGAACACCTCGGGATGGTTGTCGGTGATCGCTTTGGCGATGTTCTGCAGCATCACCGTCTTGCCGACGCGGGGCGGCGCGACGATCAGCGTACGCTGGCCCTTGCCCTGCGGCGAGATGATGTCGATGACGCGCGCGCTCTTGTCCTTGACCGTCGGGTCGGCGGGATCGAGCGTTAGCTTCTGCTCGGGATAGAGCGGCGTCAGATTGTCGAAATTGACGCGATGGCGGACCGCGTCGGGATCGTCGAAATTGACGCTGACCAGCTTGGTCAGGGCGAAATAGCGCTCGCCATCCTTGGGACCGCGGATCTCGCCTTCGACGGTATCGCCGGTGCGCAGGCCGAATTTCCGTACCTGGTTCGGCGAGACATAAATGTCGTCGGGACCGGCGAGGTAGTTAGCTTGCGGGCTGCGCAGGAAACCGAAGCCGTCCTGGAGCACTTCGATCGTACCCTCGCCCATGATCATTTCGCCATTCTCGGCCTGGGCCTTGAGGATCGCGAACATCAGGTCCTGCTTGCGGAGCGTCGAAGCGCTTTCGACGCCGAGTTCCTCGGCCATCGTCACCAGCTCGGCGGGGGGAGTTTTCTTGAGATCTTTCAGATGCATCTGGGGGAGTCCGTGTGGCGATCGCTGGGAGGGTTTCCGGGCGTTGAGACGCTGCGATGGCTTGAGGAAAAAAGGAAGGATGCCGCAGCCGCCGGAGGAGACGCGACAGTTGCGCGATTAGGTTCGGGCTCGATTCAAGTCAAGCCGTCAGAAGGGGCGGACCACGGCCAGTACAACGATCAGCGCGACGAAGATCGCGGGGATCTCGTTGATCATCCGCAGCTGGCGGGAATTGAGGTTGCCCTGTCCCGCCGCAAGCCGCTTCGAATAGCCCACTGCCCAGCCATGATAGCCCGAGAGCAGCACGACGAGCAGCAGTTTCGCGTGGAGCCAGCCAAGGCCTGCACTCCCCTCGAACAGGCCGAGATTGGCGGCAAGCGCGATACCGAGAATCCAGACCAATGCCATCGACGGTACCAGGATAACACGGCGCAGCTTGGCTTCGCGATCGGCCCAGGCCTTGGCCTGTAACGGATCGCCGAGCGCTTCCTGATGATGGACGAGGTAGCGCGGCAGGATGAACAACCCCGCCATCCAGAAGATCACGAAGATGATGTGCGCCGCTTTGACCCAGAGATATGCGGCGCCAAGAAATCCGCTCATTCCGTCCCCCGCACACCCTCGGCTCCGTGCTGACGCACGATGCCGATCAGCTGCTCGACATGGGCGATCGGCGTATCCGGCTGGATACCATGCCCGAGATTGAAGATATGGGGGCGATCGGACAGCGCATCAAGCACGCGACGTGCCGCCGCTTCCAGTTCGGCCCCGCCGGCAATCAGCGCCAACGGATCGAGATTGCCCTGCACCGGCAAATCCGCGGGCAGCTCGCGATGCGCCCAGGCGGGATCGACCGTCTCGTCGAGACCGATCGCATCCACCCCGGTTTCGCGCGCATAAGCGGCAAGCTTTCCACCCGCACCCTTGGGGAAACCGATGATCTTCACCTGCGGGCAGCGTGCGCGAAGGCCGGAAACGATCGCGGCGTTGGGGGCAATCACCCAGCGCTCGAACTGCGCGGGCGACAGCGAGCCGGCCCAGCTGTCGAACAGCTGTACCGCCTCGACGCCCGCTTCGACCTGCTTCGCCAGATAGTCGATCGACATGGTCACGATCGCATCGATGATCGCCCCGAACGCGCCCGGATCGGTATAGGCCATCCGCCGGGTTTCGCTCTGATCGCGGCTGCCCTGGCCGGCGACCATATAGGTTGCGTTGGTCCATGGGCTCCCTGCGAAGCCCAGGAAGGCCGTTTCGGCGGGAAGTGCGGCTGCAACCCGGCGAACGGTCCCGTACACCGGATTCAGCCTCTCAGGGGCGGCTGTGAGGCTCTCCAGCGCATGATCGACCAGCTTGGGGGCAAGACGCGGCCCTTCGCCGGCTTCGAACCACAGATCCTGCCCGAGCGCGTGCGGGACGACGAGGATATCGGAAAAGAGGATCGCGCCGTCGAAGCCGAAACGGCGGATCGGCTGGAGCGTGACTTCGGCCGCGGCTTCGCTGTCGTTGACCAGCTCGAGGAATCCGCCCTTCTCGGCCCGCAGCGCGCGATATTCGGGGAGGTACCGCCCGGCCTGACGCATGAGCCAGAGAGGCCGCACATCGACCTGTTTCCCTGAAAGCACCTCAAGCAGGGGTTTTGGGAGAAGGGGTTTGGAGGGCAAGGGCTTCGAATTCACAGGACCGCTCATTCCATCTTCTAAAAGAAGAAAAGATTCAAAGAAGGATGTTGTTGTTAGTTGGTGCGTGGATGCCGGGGCTTAGGCGTTCGTGCCGATTCTGCCAACAGATTGACGCCGGAAGCGCCCGCGATTCGCTGCAGAGTCGCGATTGCTGTCCACATCATCCACAGGCTGTGCGCGTATCCGGGGGCATGTGGAACGCGTTGTGGATGAATTGGCCGGATCGTGGAGCGATCGGGCCGCTTGGCGTGCCCTTGTCGTTGCGCTAGCGATTTTCCGCATGTTTTCCACAGATCTGTCCAGCTGATGCGTCTGCACCTTCATTTGCTCTCCGATTCCACCGGCGAGACGCTGGAGAATATCGCCAAGGCGGCGCTGGCGCAGTTCGACGATGTCGAGGTGCTGCGCCATTTCTGGCCGATGGTGCGCAGCGAGACTCATCTGGAGCGCATCCTGGGCGAGATCGCGCAGAACCCTGGGCTGGTCATCTTCACGCTGGTGAACCCCGAGATCCGCCGCACGCTGGAGGCGCGGTGCCGTGCGATCGGTCTGCCCGCGGTGGCGCCGCTCGACCCGGTCAACCACGCGCTGTCGAGCATGTTGGGACAGGAGATGAAGGCGCGGCCGGGACGGCAACACACGCTCGACGCCGCCTATTTCGCACGCGTCGATGCGATCCAGTTCACGATTGCGCATGACGATGGCGTCAATTGGGAGAATTGGGAGGAGGCCGACATCGTCCTTGCCGGCGTGTCGCGCACCTCGAAGACCCCGACCTCGATCTATCTTGCCAATCGCGGGTACAAGGTGGCGAATATCCCGATTGTTCCCGAATCCCCGCCGCCATCGACTTTGTTCGCGTTGCGCCATCCGATGGTCGTCGGCCTGACCACCAGCCCCGAACGGCTCATCCAGGTGCGCCGGAACCGGCTGCTCTCGCTCAACCAGCAGGACGAGACCTCCTATGTCGAGCATGAAGCGGTTCAGCGCGAGGTCGCCTATGCGCGGCGCATGTTCGCCGATAATGGCTGGCCGGTGATCGACGTCACCCGCCGCTCGATCGAGGAGACCGCTGCGGCGATCATCACAATCTGCAACGAGCGGGCTGCGGGCAGCGGGACGCGCGCGGAATGATCGTGCTTGCCTCCACCAGCGCATCGCGCCGGGCGATGCTCAACGCCGCGGGCGTTCCGCACGAAGCGCTCGCGGCGCATGTCGACGAGGACGCGGCCAAGGCGGCGATGTCGCAAGTTGCGCCGCGCGACTTGGCCGACGCGCTTGCCGAGCTGAAAGCGCTCAAGGTCAGCCAGCGCGTGCCGGGAACCCTGGTGCTGGGCTGCGACTCGGTGGTGGCGATCGATGATGGCACCTTGCTCGACAAGCCGGTCGATCGCGCCGATGCCGAGCGGCACCTCAAGCTGCTTTCGGGCAAACGCCACGATCTCTACAGCGCCGCGGTGATCGCCGAGAATGGCCGGCCGGTATGGCGCCATGTCGATCGTGCACGGCTGCAGGTGCGGCAGCTCTCGGACACGTTCATCGCCGAATATCTCGACGCCGAATGGCCTGCGATCGCGGGCTGTGTCGGCTGCTACCGGGTCGAGGGACCGGGGGTGCAGCTCTTCTCCCGGATGGAGGGGAGCTACTACACGATCCTCGGTATGCCCTTGCTCAATATCCTCGATTATCTGCGCACGAGAGGCGTGTTGACGTCATGACCACGACTCCATTTGCCGAAGTGATCGGCGACCCGATCGCCCAGTCCAAATCGCCGGTGATCCATGGTTTCTGGCTCGACAAGCTCGGTCTCGCCGCTGCCTATCGCAAGACCCATGTCACCGCCGAGGGGTTGGCCGATTTCTTTGCCTCGCGCCGCGACGATCCCGACTGGCGCGGCTGCAACATCACCGCGCCGCACAAGATCGCCTCGCTCGACCATGTCCCCGATCCCGGCGGCGTGCGCGACACGATCGGCGCGATCAACACCGTCTTCCGCAGCGCGGACGGTTCGCTGATCGGGACCAATACCGATGCGGCGGGATTCTACGCGCCGCTCGCCGAATTCGACCTGGAAGGCGCACCGGTCGCGGTGGTCGGCGCGGGCGGCGCGGCGCGTGCCATCCTGTTTGCTCTGGCGCGGGCCGGGGTCGGACATGTGACGATCCTCAACCGCTCGCCGTTGAAGGCGATGGGGCTGCTCGCGACCTTCGGGTTGAAGGGCGATGCGGTGGCGCTCGATACGCGGGTGCCGCCGGTCGCGTTACTGGTCAACGCCAGCTCGCTCGGCATGACCGGACAGCCGCCGCTCGACCTCAATCTTGGCAATCTGCCCGATGATTCGGTGGTCTATGACGCGGTCTATGCTCCGCTCGAGACCGGGCTGCTCGCTGCGGCGCGCGCGCGCGATCTGGAAACGGTCGACGGCCTCGAAATGTTAATCGGCCAGGCCGCGCTCGCGTTCGAGCTGTTCTTTGGCAAGGCACCGCCGCGTGAGCATGATGCCGAATTGCGGGCATTGTTGACGGCATAATGCTGGTCCTCGGCCTCACCGGATCGATCGGCATGGGCAAGTCCACCGTCGCGGCGATGTTCGCCGACGAAGGCGTGCCGGTGTTCGACGCGGATGCCGAGGTCCACAAGCTGCAAGGGCGGGGTGGGCGGCTGGTCGCCGCGATCGAGGCGGAGTTTCCCGACACGACCGGCGAACATGGCGTCGACCGCACCCTGCTGAGCGAGGCGGTGTTCGGAAAGCCCGAGGCGTTCAAGCGACTCGAGGCCATCGTCCATCCCGCCGTCGCGCATGAACGCAACCGGTTCCTTAAGGCGAATCGCGACGGGCCGCTGGTGGTGCTCGACGTACCTTTGCTGTTTGAAGCAGGCGGCTGGCGGCAGGTCGACAAAATTGCGGTCGTCTCGGCGCCCGCCGATGTCCAGCGCGCGCGCGTCCTCGCCCGGCCGGGAATGACCGAAGAGCGCTTCGAGTCGATTCTCGCGCGTCAGATGCCTGACGCCGAAAAACGTGAGCGCGCCGATTTCGTGATCCCCACCGGCGGCACGCTGGAGGAGACGCGCGCGGCGGTTTGCGCGGTGATCGCTTGCCTCACGGCCCCGGAAGGCCGATAGTCGGGGCATGCGGGAAATCGTGTTCGATACCGAAACCACCGGCCTCAGCTTCAACGCAGGGCACCGGCTGGTGGAGATTGGCTGTGTCGAGCTGGTCAACCGCGTGCCGACCGGCCGCAGCTTCCACCGCTACCTTAATCCCGACCGCGACATGCCGGTCGAGGCGTTCGCGGTGCACGGGCTGTCCGAAGCGTTCCTGGCCGACAAGCCGCGCTTCCCCGAGGTCTGCGACGAGCTGATCGAGTTTCTGGGCGACTGCCCGCTGGTCGCGCACAATGCGATGTTCGACTATGGCTTCATCAATGGCGAGCTGAAGGCCTGCGGGCGGCCGCTGCTGCCGGTCGAGCGGATCGTCGATACGCTGACCATGGCGCGCGCCAGGCATCCCGGCGCCAAGCACACGCTGGACGCACTGTGCGTGCGTTACGGAATCGACTTGTCGGCGCGCGAGCTGCATGGCGCGCTGCTCGACGCGCAGCTGCTGGCGCAGGTGTTCATCGAGCTGACCGGCGGACGGCAGATCACGCTCGGCCTTGCGGTCGAGGCGGTGGCGAGCGAGCGGGTGGAGGCCGCCGCGGTGAAGAGCAATGCACGCCCGGCACGGGTTTTTGTGCCGAGCGACGAAGAACTGGCCCGCCATTCGGCGTTTATGGCCGGGTTCGAGGAGCCGCTTTGGGGCAATCCGGCGTCCGGTTGACGGCCGTCGTGTGCGTTCCTAGCTGCTCCTCATATTGACGGAGGAAGATATGGATATCCGGGTTTCGGGTCACAGGGTCGATACGGGCAACGCCATCCGGCAGCACGTTGAAAGCCGGCTCCAGGGTATCGCCGACAAATATTTCTCCCGCGCAATCTCGGCCCAGGTGACGTTCGGCAAGGGGCCGCATGATTACGGCTTCACGTGCGATATCGTTGCGCACGTTATGCAGGGGCTGGTGCTCAAGGGGTCGCACGCCGCGCAGGAAGCGCATCTCGCCTTCGACGGCGCCGCCGACAAGATCGAGAAGCAGTTGCGCCGCTATGTCCGGCGCCTGAAGGACCGCAATAACGGTCATGCCCAGGCGGTGCTCGATGCGGCTTTTGATGCGGGTTACACCGTCTTCCAGATCGATGAGGAAGAGGACGACGTTGCCGACGCGCCCCCGGTGATTGCCGAGACGCGGGTCGACGTGCCCGACGCCAGTGTGTCCGACGCGGTGATGATGCTCGATCTGCGCAACACCAACGCGCTGCTGTTCAAGAACAGCGGCACCGGCAATTACAACATGGTCTATCGCCGCGCGGATGGAACAATCGGCTGGGTCGAGCCCAACCGGGCTGCCTGACCACCGCACGATGAATGATCTTGGCGACCTTTTGAAACCCGAAGCCGTGCGCTCGGGAACCCCGGCGGGCAGCAAGAAGAAACTCTTCGCGCTGCTCGGCGAGGCTGCGGCTGCGGCCTACGGCCTCGACGCCGCCGGGGTGACCGAGCGGCTGGCCGCCCGCGAAAAGCTTGGTTCGACCGGCTTTGGCGGCGGCATCGCGATCCCCCACGGCAAGATCGCGGGGCTTCCGGCCGTATGCGGGCTATTCATCCGGCTCGATAAGCCGCTCGATTTCGCTTCGGTCGACGATTTGCCCGTCGACCTGGTGTTCGCCCTGCTTTCGCCGCCCGATGCCGGCGCCGAGCACCTGAAGGCACTGGCGCGGGTTTCGCGGCGGCTGCGCGACCGTGCCTTCACCGCCAAGCTGCGCGGTGCGGGATCGGCGGACGCGCTCTATGCACTGCTCGCGGGGACGGAATCGCGTGACGCTGCCGCCTGAGGCGACGGGCGCCGGCGCGCATTACCGCGCGCTCGAATCGCTCTACGCCGCCGCCCCGATCAACCGCTTCTTCGACTCACGGCTCGAGATTCCGGCGAGTGGACAAGCGCGGATCCACTTTACCATCGACGAGCGGCACTTTCATGCCGGCGGCGCAGCGCATGGCACCAGCTATTTCAAGATGCTGGACGATGCCGCCTTCTACGCCTGCAACAGCCTGGTCACCGACCGCTTCCTGCTCACCACCGCGTTCAACCTGCTCTTCACACGCCCGCTGGGGCCGGGACCGGTGATCGCCGAGGGGCGATGGGTCAGCGGCCAGCGCCGCGTGTTCGTCGCCGAAGCGCGGTTGATCGATGCCGAGGGTGAGGAAGCCGCCCGCGGCACCGGCACCTTCATGAAATCGCGCATCCCGCTCGCAGGGCTTCCCGGATACCGCCTCTGATGGCGCGGCTGGCGGCCGGCCTGCTCGTCAACGCGCTCGTCCGGCGGGTCAACGCCGCAGGCGGAAGCGCGATGGTGCTGGCAAAGGGGGATGCCGAAGCCGGCGCGATCCTGATCCTGGCGGTGGAGCGTGGCGCCAATCCCGGCTTTTTCGAACGCGGGATCGGCCCCGACGGCATGCCTGCGCTGGTGCGCTCCGGCCCCGCCGATCTCGCCGACGAACAGGCTGTTTCGGACTATTGGCACCGGCGTCGCAGCCGCGATTCCGATCTGTGGGTGGTTGAACTGGATATCGCGGGGGCGGAACGGTTCGCCGCTGAAACCCTCGCAACTGGTTGACACCCCGTAACCATCCGGCCAAAGGCCCGCGCACGTTTAAGTAGCGTTGTGCCGTCGGGGTGTGAGACCGCCGGTTACGCAGTCGGGGGGAATGCCCGACCGGTCCTTTGTTTAGAGCAAAGAAACGGACCGGATCGCGCGCCAACCGCATAGTATCGAAGTTGAATGTCTTTTTCTGCTCGCGCCGCGATTATTGCGGCTGTGACACTTGCCTTTGCCGCGGGCATTGGTGCGACCGCTCCGGGTGTGGCCCGGCAAGCCGAGACCGCGCCGTCCGCCAGCAATAACACTTCGGACCTCCAACGGGTTCCGACCATGGCCGAAGCGCTCGCCGATCTCGAAGCGGATGCGCCGGCCGCCCCCACCAACGCTGTGGTCCAGAGGCTCGCCGATATCGGCGCAGACGACGGTGACGACGCCGACTATGCGACGCTTGCCGCCGCGGTCGCCGCGCAGCCGCTCGCCATCGATGACGAAGAGCTCAATTGCCTCGCCATTGGCGTCTATTATGAATCGAAGGGCGAACCGCTCGAAGGCCAGCTCGCAGTGGCCGAGGTGATCCTCAACCGCTCCGAATCGGGCCGCTTCCCGCGTACCGTGTGCGGTGTGCTCAAGCAGCGCGGGCAATTCTCCTTCGTTCGCGGCGGCCAGCTCCCGCAGCCGTCCGAAGGTTCGCGTGCGTGGAAGACCGCGCTCGCGGTCGCCAAGGTCGCCCGAGGCGACATGTGGGACAGCAAGGTTTCGGACGCGCTCTATTTCCATGCGCGCTATGTCTCGCCGGGCTGGCGCCGTGCGCGCGTGGGCAGCGTCGGCAACCACATCTTCTACCGCTGACGCTTTCGTTCGTTCGACAAATGTTCTAGGCATCGGGGATGGCTTCCACCGTCCCCGATGCCGAATCGATTCCGGACCTGGTGCCGACCGCCGCCGCGCAGCTGACCGCCGAGGTGACCCGCGGGGTGTGCCGGATGCTCCTGCGCCATGATTGTGTGGCAATGGCCGAAGTGCCGCTGGGTGACGGCCGCCGCGCCGACCTGATGGCGCTCAACGCGCGGGGCGAGGTCGTGATCGTTGAGGTCAAGGTATCGCGTACCGACCTGATGGGCGACGGCAAGTGGAGCGACTATCTCGCGCATTGCGACCGTTTCTTCTGGGCCGTGCCTGCCGGCTTCGACCTCACGCCACTCGAGTCTCCGGGATTCCTGCCCGAACGTTGCGGCGTGATCGTCGCGGACCGCTATGACGCGGCGATCCTGCGGGAGGCGAAGACGGTGCCGCTTGCCAGCGCGACACGGCGCAAATGCACCCTTGCCTTCGCCCGCCGCGCCGCACGCCGGGTGATCGCGCTGACGGATCCCGATGCCGAAGGAATCGGCCGGAACGGTTGAGACCTAGAAGCTCGGCCCAGAAACCGCGCGCTTCTGCAGTGCGGGCGCATCCTTCAGCATTTGTGCGATGACCGGCGAGCGCGTGTCGCGTGCGGCATAATCGCGCGCGTTCATCCCCGTCAGTCGATCGCGCTGATCGGGGTCGGCCTTGGCGTCGAGCAGGGTGCGGACCAGATCGCCGTCGCGGCGCTGCACCGCGCGGATCAGCGGCGTCTCGCCTCCGTTATTGCCCTGGTTGATGTTCGCTCGCTTCGAAAGCAGCAGCGCGACCCCCTCGGGCCAGCTCGCCTCGACCGCCATCATCAGCGCGGTGTTGCCTGCGCTGTCCTGCAGGTTGGGATTGCCGCCACGGGCCAGGACGAACGTCAGATAGGTGCGGTCGCGCCGCTTGGTGACGATATGAATCGCCCCCTCGCCCTTGTCGTCCTTGGCGTTGACGATCGTCTGACCGGGCTGATTGAGGAATTCCGTTACCTTGTTTCCATCCTGCTCGCGAACGGCCTTCAGGAAATTATAGCTCTCGGAAAACTGCTGAGCGGCGACCGGAAGTGCCAGCGCAAGCAGCGCCGCGGCGAAAACAGGCCGGGACGGACGGAAAGTCATGGTCGAACGATGCCCCTGATGTCTGGGAAACCTTGCAACCTGTCCCGTATCAGATCATTGCGGGCGGCGCCATGAACAGGTTGCTTGTCCCCGCTTTCGCCCTCGCTTTTGCTCTTGCCGGTTGCGGCGGGGGCACGGAAGCGAAGAAATCCCTTGCCGATGCGCCGCTTGCCGGCGCTTCGATCGGTGGGCCGTTCACGCTCGTGAATGGCGACGGCAAGACGGTGAAGGACACCGACTTCGCCGGCAAATACCGGATCATGTACTTCGGCTATACCTTCTGCCCCGACGTCTGCCCGGTGGATGTGCAGAATATCGGCGGCGCGATGAAGCTGCTCGACAAGAGCAATCCCAAGCTCTCGGAACAGATCGTGCCGATCTTCGTCACCATCGATCCCGCGCGCGACACACCCAAAGTAGTCAAGGAATTCACCGCTGCTTTCTACCCGCGCATGGTCGGCCTCACCGGCACGCCGGCGCAGGTCGATGCCGCGGCCAAGGTTTATCGTGTCCCCTATGTGAAGCGCGAGACGCCGAGCGGATACCTCATGGATCATGGCCGCCAGACCTATCTGATCGGGCCCAAGGGCGAACCGATTGCGCTGCTGCCGCAGGAGCAGAGCCCGCAGGCGATCGTGGCGGAGATCGAGCGCTGGATCGGGTAACGCCTTTCTGGGAGCAGCCGCTCTCCACGCTCGACCGCGCGCAATGGGAGGCATTGTGCGACGGCTGCGGCAAATGCTGCCTGCACAAGATCGAGGACGAGGACACCGGCGATCTCTACGCGACCAACGTCGCCTGTCGTCTGCTCGACCGTCAGACCGGCTTTTGCAGCGATTACAGGCATCGCCACGCGTATGTCGCCGAATGCGTGCGGCTGAACGCCCACAATGTCGAGGACATCGTCTGGCTGCCGCGCACCTGTGCCTATCGGCTTCGTGCGAACGATGAGCCGCTGCCGGCGTGGCACTATCTGGTGAGCGGCGACCGCGAAGCGGTGCACCGTGCCGGTGAATCGGTGCGTGGCTGGACGATCTCCGAGGATCTTGCCGGCGATCTCGAGCACCACATGGTCGACAGGCTATTGTGACTCACCCGATCGAGGTTGTCCGGCATCCGCGCGCGCGGCGGATGAAGCTCTCGGTCGACAATGCCACGGGTCAGGTTCGGCTGACACTGCCACCGCGCGCGCCGGTGGGGGAGGCGATGCGCTGGGCGCAGCAACAGCATGAATGGATCGCGCGCGCGCTCGAACGCCGCACTGCGCCGGTGCCGTTCGAACCGGGCGCGACGATCCTGTATCTCGGCGAAGAACTTGGGCTCGGCTGGGACAGCGGCTTTCCGCGCACGCCCGTGCTCGACGACGGCCAGTTGATCGCCGGCGGCCCGCGCGAGGGCTATGAGCGACGCATCGAGCGCTGGCTGCGCAAGACTGCGCTCGAAACGCTCAGTGCCGAGACTGCCGAATATGCGGAACAAGCCGATGTTACCGTCACCCGCGTCGCGATCGGCGATCCGGCGGGGCGGTGGGGCAGCTGCGCATCATCGGGGGTGATCCGCTATAGCTGGCGGCTGATCCTCGCCCCGCCTGCGGTGCGCCGCGCCACCGTCGCGCACGAGGTCGCGCACCGCGTCCATATGAACCATAGTCCAGCCTTCCACGCGGTCGTCCGGCAGATCTACGGCAAGGATCCGGTGCGGGAGCGCGCCTGGCTGCGCGCCAACGCGATGCGGCTTCACTCGTTCGGGCGGGATTCCTGAAGCGGTCGCGCCGTGTCACGCCCGTTGTCGCGTCCCGTATCGCGTCCTGAATCGCGCGGCGGTGCGCGATCGACCGGCTCGCGGCGCGGCGGCGGAACATCGCGCTGGCCGCGTCCGGTCATGCGGTCGAGCCAGTCCTGATCGATCGTGCCATCGTCCTCAGGCCGCGTGCTGCCGCCCTGCGCGGCGTCGGGATTGACCTCCTCGCGCGGGATCGGGTTGCCGTCCTCGTCGACATAGACGGCATTGTCGGGCGCGCCATAGACTTCGTCGTCGGGTTCGATCTGCCATTCGGGCAACGTCACCTCGGTCTCGAACGCTTCGACCGGTCGGCCGGCAACCGCGGGGCGCATGAAGGCGGCGAAGGCCCGCGCGGGCGCGGTTCCACCCTGTAGCCCACCGACGCGCTTGGCGTCGTCGCGGCCCATCCACACGCCGGTGGTGAGACCCGAGGAGAAGCCGAGGAACCAGCCGTCCTTGTTCGATGTGGTGGTGCCGGTCTTGCCCGCCACCGGACGTCCGATCTGCGCGGCCTTGCCGCTGCCGGTGGCGACCGCGGTCTGCATCAGGTCGGTCATCTGCGCCGCGACATAGGGGGCGACCAGTACGCGTGAGGTGTCGACCTCATGCTGATAGATCACCGCGCCGTTCGCGGTGACGCGAGTGATGGCATAGGGGGTGACGCCGACGCCCTTGTTCGCGACCGATGCGAAGGCGCGGGTCATGTCGATCAGCCGCACGTTGCTGGTGCCCAGCACCATTGCCGGCTGGGTGTTGACCGGAGTGGTGATGCCGAAGCGGCGCGCCATGTCGGCGACGGTACCGAAGCCGACTTCCTGGCCAAGCTTTGCCGCCACGGTGTTGATCGAATAGGCGAAGGCCGAACGCAGCGACATCGCGCCCGAGAAGCGGCCCGAATTGTTGCGCGGGCTCCAGCCGCCGATCGTCACCGGTTCGTCGACTACCTGATCGTCGGGTTTGTGCCCGGCCTCGAGCGCGGCGAGATAGACGAACAGCTTGAACGCCGATCCCGGCTGGCGTGTCGCCTGAGTCGCGCGGTTGTAGATCGACGAGACATAGTCGCGTCCGCCGACCATCGCGCGCACCGCGCCGTCGCGATCCAGGCTGACCAGCGCGCCTTGCGCCCCGGCGGGCGTGTTCGCCTGAATCGCCTGCGTCGCGGCGTTCTGCATCTTGAGGTCGATCGTCGTCCACACGTCGAGCGGCGCTTCGGTCTCGTCGATCAGCACTTCCAGCTGGGGCAGCGCCCAGTCGGTGAAGTAGCGGACGCTGTTCTGCTTGGGCGGTGCCGCGAGCGCGACTTCGGCCGGGCGGGCGGCATCGGCCTGCGCGCGGGTGAGCGCTCCGGTCTCGACCATCACGTCGAGCACGACGCTGGCGCGACCGATTGCGGCCTCTGCGTCGGCGGTGGGCGAATAGCGCGACGGCGCCTTGACGAGTCCTGCGATAACCGCGGATTCGGACAGGGTCAGATTGGTCGCCGGATGCCCGAAAAAGGTGCGCGACGCGGCATCGATGCCATAGGCGCCGCCGCCGAAATAGACCTTGTTGAGGTATAGTTCGAGGATCTGGTCCTTGGTGAACTTGCGCTCGAGCGCCAGCGCCAGGACCATCTCGCGCAGCTTGCGGCCGACATCGTATTTGTTCGACAGGAAGATGGTGCGCGCGACCTGCTGTGTGATGGTCGAGGCGCCCTGCAGGCGGCGGTCGGTGCCGCGATGGTCGAACGCGAACTTGGTGATACGTACCAGCGCGACCGGATCGACGCCCCAGTGCGAACGGAAGCGGCGATCCTCGATCGACACCATCGCGTCGCGCATCGGCGCGGGGATTTTCGAATATTCGATCCACTCGCCATAGCTCGGCCCCAGCGAGACGATCACGGTGCCGTCGGCGGCATGGACGCGGATCATCTGGCCGTTGGGGGAGGATTTGAGTTCCTCGAAGCTCGGCAGATTGGCGCGCGCGGTATAGACCGCGATCGTCAGCGCGATGATGCCGGCGAGCGCGAGCGCGACTCCACCGATCAGCACCCATTTCAGGATGCGGCGGAACTTGCCGGGGCGGGCGGTGGATTTCTTGGGCATCGGAAGTGGCGCGAACCTACCGGCGAACCGCGCGGCTCACAAGCAGGTCGATTGCCGGATCGATCGCATGCGGCTCAGGCGTCGCCGCTCTCGCCGCGCGGGCGGAATTCGAGCGCGACCGAGTTGATGCAATAGCGCAGCCCGGTCGGTGGCGGGCCGTCGGGGAAGACATGGCCCTGATGCCCGTCGCAACGCGCGCAGCGGACCTCGGTGCGCACCATGCCGTGGCTCTGGTCGCCATGCTCGCTGACATGATCGGGTGCGACCGGGCGGGTGAAGCTCGGCCAGCCCGACCCCGAATCATATTTGTCGTCGCTGTCGAACAGCTCGAGCTGACAGCCCGAGCAGCGATAGACGCCGTCGGCCTTGTTGTCGGTATAGTGGCCCGAAAAGGCGCGCTCGGTCCCGGCTTCGCGCAGCACATGATATTGCGCCGGGGTGAGCCGCTGGCGCCACTCCGATTCGGAAAGATTGAGCTGATCCATGCCCCCGATGTGATGCGCCGGGGAGCCGCCGTCAATCGGCGGCTTCGTCCTTCCACGCCCACCAGAGCTGCGCGGGCGGCACGTTCCACCATTCCATGTCGGCATCGATGCGCGCGAAGTGCGGCGTCAGGAAATTCCGGACATTGGGATTGAACTGATAGACCAGGAACGCGCCGCCCGGCTTCAGCACGCGCTGCGTCGCCTCGGCAATCGTGTCGCCCACGCCCGCGGGCAGGGTCGAGAAGGGTAGGCCCGACAGCACATAGTCGGCATGGTCGGCGCCGTGATCGGCGACGATGGTGTTCACGTCCGCGGCCGAACCCTGAATCGCCGAGAAGCGCGGATCGACGATGGTCTGGCGCAGATAGGCGACGAAATCGGGGTTGGTGTCGATCGCGATATACTTCGCATCCGGGCCCAGCCGGTCGAGAATATGGCGGCAGAACGTGCCGACGCCCGGTCCGTATTCGACGAATACCTTGGTGTTTTCCCAGTCCACGCGCGACAGCATCTTGCGGATCAGCTTGCGCGAGGAAGGGATGATCGATCCGACCATCACCGGATGCTTGAAAAAGCCCTGAAGGAAAATCGCCTGCGGCGAGAGGGGACGCGAAGGCTTGCGCTTCGCGCGGGCAAACGTAGTCGAACCGTTCATCAACTTCCCTCTGTCGGTGTCACGTTCCTGTAGGACAGTTGCCACCGCTCTGTCATCAGGTACGTGCGCTTCTTAACGTTCTTCGCGCCGCGACGGTTGCGTGCACAGCCGAAACGTTTCATCCAGCAACCCATGGAGCATGCGCGCGAAGGACAGGTCGCGGTCATCTTTGTCTCGCAACGCACGGACAAGGATGCGGAGGGCTATGCGGAAGCGGCCGAGGCGATGGCGGCGCTTGCCGCCGCGCAGCCGGGCTATGCCGGAGTCGACAGCGTCCGTGACTCGGGCGGGCTCGGTATCACCGTCAGCTACTGGATGGACGATGCGAGCGCGAAGGCGTGGCGCGACAACCCCGACCATACGCGTATCCGCGATCTCGGCCGTGCCCGCTGGTACGACTGGTATGTGCTGGAGGTGACACGCATCGAGCGTGGCTATCGCTGGTCGCGGTGATGAAACGGGGGTGAATTTGGCGCGCGACCGCACCTTCGGACTCCTGTTCCTGGTGATGTTCACCATCGCCGCCGGCAATACCGCATTGCAATCGGTGCTGCCTGCGCTCGGCCGTTCGCTCGGCGTCCCCGACAGCGCGGTGGCCGCCGCCTTCTCGGTCTCGGCGATCCTGTGGACTCTGGTCGCGCCCTTCTGGGCCAACCGTTCCGACCGGCACGGGCGGCGCAACATGGTGTTGCTGGGACAGATGGGGCTCACCGCATCGCTGTTCTTCTGCGGTCTGTTCCTCGCCGCGGGGATCAATGGCTGGATCGCGCCCGCCACCGCCTTCGCCTTCTTCGTCGGTGCACGGATGCTCTATGGCGGGTTCGGCTCGGCCGCTCCGCCGGCGGTGCAGGCGATCGTCGCCGCGCGCACCAGCCGGGATGAGCGGACCAAGGCGCTGACCCTGCTCGGCTCGGCCTTCGGCCTTGGCACCATCCTCGGCCCGGCCATCGCCCCCTACCTCGTCGTCGGCGATCTGTGGCGCGGCGGGCCGACGATCGGGCTGGCCGGCCCGGCGCTGATCTTCAGCGGCGCGTCGCTCGTGATGGTGTTCACTGTCGCGCGCTTCCTGCCACGTGATGTCGACGCGCCGCTCAGCCATGGTGCGGTGACCAGCTATCCCTCGATCGGCGGGCAGGCGAGCGGGGCGAGCGTCACCGCCGCCACCGCCCCCAAGATCGAGCCGATCGGCTATCTCGACCCGCGCGTGCGCGCGTGGATGGTCTGCGGACTGATTCTCGGCCATGCGCAGGCGATGGCGGGACAGGTGATCGGTTTCCTGATCATCGACCGGCTCGGTGTTCCCCCCATCGAGGCGATTCAGGCGACCGGGCTGGTGCTGATGATGGGCGCGGGATCGGCGCTGCTCGCGCAATGGGGCATCATCCCGCTGCTCAATCTCAACCCGCGCCAGCTGATGCTGATCGGCCTGTCGCTCAGCGCGCTCGGGTCGTTCGCCACCGGCAACGCATCCTCGCTCTACGGAATTGCCACCGGCTATGCGCTGGCGACGCTCGGCTTCGGCTTCTCGCGGCCGGGATTCACCGCGGGCTCCTCGCTCGCGGTCGGACAGGCCGCGCAGGGATCGGTGGCGGGCAAGGTCACCTCGGTCAACGGGGCCGCATTCATCCTCGGCCCGTCGATCGGCGTCGCGCTCTATGGCGTGTGGCGGCCGCTGCCCTATTTCACCGCGGCCGCCGCACTCGTCCTGCTCATTCTCTACGGCTGGTTCAGCCTGCGTCCTTCTTCCGGCCCTGAAGCATCCCCGGAGCAATGAACCCGATCGGGTTCAGGGCGACGGCATCCTGCTTCATTCGTGCGACCAGCTGGGCGTATTCCGCTTCCATCTCGGGTGTCACCGTCGCGCGTGAATCGGCCAGCGCCGTCTCGAAATGCGCCATGGTGACATGGCGGTTGGAGAGCGATTCGCGCAGTGCGGCAAGGCCCGCGCGGCGCACCACATCCTCCAGATCCGCACCGGTGAAGCGGTCGGTCCGTTCCGCGATCGACGCCAGATCGACATCCTTGTCGAGCGGCATCTTCGTGGTCTGGATCCTGAGGATACGCTCGCGTCCCGCGGTGTCGGGCACGCCGACATAGATCAGCTCGTCTAGCCGGCCCGGCCGCATCAGCGCCGGATCGATCAGGTTGGGCCGGTTGGTCGCACCGATCACGACGACCGACTGCAACTCCTCCAGCCCGTCCATCTCGGCGAGGATGGTGTTGACCACCCGCTCGGTGACCTGCGGCTCGCCCATCCCCGATCCGCGCATGGGCACTAGCGAATCGAGCTCGTCGATGAAGATCACGCATGGCGCCACCTGGCGCGCACGGGCGAACAGACGTGCGATCTGCTGCTCGCTCTCGCCATACCATTTGGACAGCAGGTCGCTCGACTTGGTGGCGATGAAATTCGCCTCCGCCTCGCGCGCCACCGCCTTGGCCAGCAGCGTCTTGCCGGTGCCGGGCGGGCCATAGAGCAGGAAGCCCTTGGCCGGCCGGATGCCCAGCCGCCGGAAGGCGTCGGGATCCTTCATCGGCAGCTCGACGCCCTCTTTGAGGCGCATTTGCGCATCGTCGAGGCCACCGACATCCTCCCAATGGACGTTGGGCTTCTGCACCATCACTTCGCGCATCGCGCTCGGCTGGACGCGCTTCAGTGCCTCGACGAAATCCTCGCGGGTGACCGCGAGCGTCTCCAGCACCTCGGGGGGAATCGTCTTCTCCTCAAGGTTGAGCTTGGGCATGATTCGCCGCACCGCCTCGATCGCCGCTTCGCGCGCCAGCGCGGCGATATCGGCGCCGACAAAGCCGAAGGTGGTGCGCGCCAGTTCGGCGAGGTCGACCTTCTCGCCCAACGGCATGCCGCGGGTGTGGATGCCCAGTATCTCGCGCCGCCCGCGCTCGTCGGGCACGCCGATCACGATCTCGCGGTCGAACCGGCCTGGACGGCGCAGTGCTTCGTCCAGCGCCTCGGGCCGGTTGGTCGCGGCGATGATCACGACATTGGCGCGCGCTTCCAGCCCGTCCATCAGCGTCAGCAGTTGCGCGACAAGGCGCTTCTCCGCCTCGCCCGTCACCTGCCCGCGCTTGGGCGCAATCGAATCGAGTTCGTCGATGAAGATGATTGCGGGCGAATTGGCATTCGCCTCCTCGAACACCTCGCGCAGCCGCTTTTCCGATTCGCCATAGGCGCTACCCATGATCTCGGGACCGTTGATCAGGAAGAAGCTGGCGTCGCTCTCGTTCGCAACGGCGCGCGCGAGCCGGGTCTTGCCGGTGCCGGGCGGGCCATGCAGCAACACGCCCTTGGGCGGATCGACGCCCAGCCGCTGGAACAGCTCGGGGTAGCGCAGCGGCAGTTCGACCATCTCGCGCAGCTGGTCGATCGTCGCGGCCATGCCGCCGATATCGTCATAGGTGACGTCGGCGCGGCGGAATTCCTTGGCTTCCTCATAATCGGCGCGCAGCTCGATCTCGGTATTCTCGTCGATATGGACGATGCCGCGCGGTGTCGCCGACACCACGGTCAGGCGGATCTCCTGCAGCGCATAGGCGGGCGCGCGCAAATGCTGGAGCACGTTGGGCGGCATGTCCGACACGCGCTGCTGCCCGACGGTCGAGACGGTGTCGCCCTGCGCGAGCGGCCGTCCGATAAAGGTGCGCTTCAACGCATTGGCCGACCCTTCGAGGCGCAGATCCTTGCGCGCGGGGGCGAAGACGACGCGGGTCGCGGGCCGCGATTCGCCGCGGCGGATTTCGACGAAATCGCCCGAACCGACTCCGGCATTGGCGCGCTGGAGGCCGTCGATGCGCAGCAGCTCCAGCCCCTCGTCCTCGGGATAGGGGAATACGGCGCGCGCCGGGGTGGTGCGCTTGCCGACGATCTCGATCACGTCGCCCTGCTGCAGCCCCAGCTCGGTCATCAGCGTGCGCGGAAGATGGGCAAGGCCGCGGCCGCTGTCCTCGGGCCGTGAATTGGCCACCTGGAGCTTGCGTGTCGGGGTATCGGTATCGGCCATCGGCTCTCCTTCCCTGCGAACTGCCGGGTGAGCGCGCCAGATAGGCACGCGGTTCCGGATCGCCTAGGTAAGCTACCGTTTCGCCCGCGATTTGGGCAAAAAAAAGGGCCGGCCCAAGGGGACCGACCCATGAAAGGTTTAGGAGAGGATGCCTGAAAGGCACGTCCTATGTGCAGTGCAGCGAACTTTTGTGCAAGTGCGAAAAGATCGTATTATGATTGCAGTTTCTGCAATCTGTAACAATCCCGGTTTACTGCCAATGTAACCGTTGTCAGGCTGCTTACCCTGATAACCGGTTGCAAACGGATACGCTGCACCACACAAAAAGATATGCGAAGGCTGCCACCCCTCACCGCCATCGAGGCGTTCGTCCAGGTCGCGCGGCTTGGCTCGGTAAAGGCTGCCGCGGAGGAGCTTGCGCTTTCCTCTCCCGCACTCAGCCGCCGCGTACAGGCGCTGGAGCGCTTCATCGGCAAGCAATTGTTCGAGCGGCGGCACCAGGCGATGAAGCTCAATGCCGAGGGTGAGCGGCTGCTCGGGCTGATCGCGCCGGCGCTCGATTCGATGAGCGACGCGATCGAGGGGATGACCAGCGGGGTCGAACTGCTGCGCCTGCGCCTCGGCACGCCGGCGTTGTTCGCGACGCAACGGCTGCTCCCTCATCTGGGTGCATTGCGTGCAATGCATCCGCAACTCCATCTCGATATCGATACCGGCGGGCACGGCATGTCGCGGCTGGGCGACGGGCTCGACGCCGCGATCGTGCTCGCGCGCGACATCGACACCTTGCTTTACGGTCGCCGCCTCGATCGCAACCGCATCCGCCTCGTCGCAGCGCGGCATTTGGTCGAGGGGCCGAACGCGATTCGACGGCCCGAACAGCTCGATGGCATGACCGTGATGGTCCATCGCGACATGGCCGACAGCTTCGAGATCTGGCGCGATGCCATCGGGGCTCCCGATATCGAGCCGGTCGCGGTCGACCTGTTCGATTCGGGATCGCTGCTGCTCGAGGCGGCGGCGCAGGGCGTCGGCATCGCCTTCATGCTCGACTCGCACGTCGTCCCCGAGGATGACCCGCGCATCGCCACCTTGTTCGATCCGGTGGTGAAGAGCCCCTATTCCTACTGGTTCGTGTGCCGCCCGCGCGCGCTCGAACAGCGCCCGGTGAAGCTGTTCCACGACTGGATGATCGGCACGATCGAACTGGAGAACTGACGGGCGCGGGCCGGGGCCGGCCGGCGCTGCCGACCCAAACTAGAGCGGCCGCCCGTCCTGATCCATCAGCACCTCGCGCCGCCCGACATGGTCGGGACGTGAGACGAGACCGTCCTTCTCCATCCGCTCGATCAGGCGCGCGGCGCTGTTGTAGCCGACGCGCAACTGACGCTGGAGCCAGCTGGTCGACGCCTTCTGGCTCTCCGCGACCAGCTGCACCGCACGGCGATACAGCTGCTCCTCGGGGCTGTCCTCGCCGTCGGGCGCGCCGTCGAGTGCGAATTCCTCGCCCTCCGGCTCTTCCGTAACGGCCTGAATATAGTCGGGCGCACCCTGCGCGCGCCAGTGATCGGCCACCGCCATCACTTCCTCGTCGCTGACGAACGGGCCATGGACGCGCGCGATCTGCTTGCCGCCGGGCATATACAGCATGTCGCCCCGGCCCAGCAGCTGCTCGGCGCCCTGCTCGCCCAGGATGGTGCGCGAATCGATCTTCGACGTGACGTGGAAGCTGATTCGCGTCGGCAAATTCGCCTTGATGACGCCGGTGATGACGTCGACCGATGGGCGCTGAGTCGCCATGATCAGGTGGATGCCCGCCGCGCGTGCCTTCTGCGCGAGGCGCTGGATCAGGAACTCGACCTCCTTGCCCGCGGTCATCATCAGGTCGGCGAGCTCATCGACGATGATCACGATCTGCGGCAGCGGATTGAGGTCGAGCGTCTCCTCCTCGTACAGCGGCTGGCGCGTTTCGGGGTCATAGCCGACCTGCACCTTGCGGCCGAGCTTCTGCCCCTTGGCCAGCGCCTGGCGTACCTTGTCGTTGAACGAGCCGAGGCTGCGGACGTTGACCGAAGCCATCATCCGGTAGCGCTCTTCCATCTGCTCGACCGCCCATTTGAGCGCGCGCACCGCCTTGGGCGGATCGGTCACCACGTCGGCGAGCAGGTGCGGGATGTCCTTGTACATGCTGAGTTCCAGCATCTTCGGATCGATCATGATCATCCGGCACTGATCCGGGGTCAGCCTGTAGAGCAGCGACAGGATCATGCAGTTGAGGCCGACCGACTTGCCCGAACCGGTGGTGCCCGCGACCAGCAGGTGCGGCATCGGCGCCAGGTCCGCGATCACCGGGTCGCCGGCGATGTTCTTGCCCAGCACGATGGGAAGCTGCGCGCCCATATCCTCGAAGCTGTCGCTGCCGACCAGTTCGTGGAGCGACACCATCTCGCGCTTGGCGTTGGGCAGTTCGATGCCGATCACGCTGCGACCCGGGATCGTCGCGACGCGCGCCGACACCGCCGACATGTTGCGCGCGATATCGTCGGCCAACTGGATCACGCGGCTGGCCTTGATACCGCTGGCGGGTTCCAGTTCGTACATCGTCACGACCGGCCCCGGCCGCACCTCGACGATCTGGCCCTTCACGTGGAAATCGTCGAGCACGCTCTCCAGCAGCCGCGCATTGCGCTCCAGCCCCGCCTTGTCGATCGCCGCGCTGCCGCTTTTGGGCGCGGGCTTGAGCAGGTCGAGCGGGGGAAGCGTGTAGCTGCCCTTGAAATCGAGGCTGGTCTGCACCGGCTTGGCCTTGGGCGGGCTCGGCGGCGGTGCCGGGTCGGCGATCACCGGGCCGGGGCGCGTATCGGGCAGCGCCATCTTGCGTGGTTTCGGCGCGGTGGCAGGGGTGAAGAGGTCGGCGGCATCGTCGAGGCCTTCGTCGACCTCGCCTGCCTCCGCTCCGGAC